>Ga0138292_1175609_pt1 | contig 10291 bp, 3 predicted proteins | sample S_140709_E_mt_FD_106913 | JGI IMG/M metagenome (GOLD analysis project Ga0138292, IMG submission 106913) | Freshwater microbial communities from Lake Simoncouche, Canada - S_140709_E_mt (Metagenome Metatranscriptome) | ecosystem: Environmental > Aquatic > Freshwater > Lake | place: Canada: Quebec... | reverse complement strand
TCGGGGCTTAACGAGGGAAAAGATTATCAAGCTGTTTCAAATTATTGACAGGATGATGACTTTGCCTAATCCTTTACAAGAAAGTTTAGATTTTAAAATTCAACAATTTGAGGAGGAAAGAACCATGCCTTTATTAAGCAATATGGAACTTCGTGGTATGGAACGAACTGCCCGCACTGCTATCAAGACTGTTTTACAAGCTCGACTTGGCAATGTTACTTCAGATGTCGAAAGTCATTTAAGCCAAATTTCTGATTTATCTATTTTAAATCAAATTCTAACAATCGCGGCAACTGTTAACTCTCCAGATGATTTCTGGCAGTCTTTAGAAAGAATACAGTCAACAATTTGAGGAGGAAAGAACTATGCCTTAAGCTCGTGATTATATCAAGACGGTTTTAAAAATTCGTTTTAGCGAGGTTTCTTCGGTGATTGATGTTTCTCTGGAGAGAGTTTCTGATTTATCGGTGTTGGATGAGTTACTTAAGTTGGCGGTGACGGTTGATTCTCTGGAGGATTTTCAGCAGTCTATCGGCAGAATACAAGCCTAATTGTCAATCACGGAAAATTAGAGCCACGTAAGAATGTTTCAAGTCGCAATAAGAATGTTTTATTCTGTAATAAGAATGCTGTACTCTGCAACAAGAATGTTTCAAGTCATAATCCTAATGTTTTAAGTTTGGTCGTGGTTTTATTTTTGGTTCTACAGTAAGTAAGGATAAATGTCAACCCCTAATGGCAAGCGGTTGGGTCTGGAATTTGGGGGAATACAAAATGCTATAACCTTTTCTGTGAGAGGGTTTAGGCTTGTTTTGGTCATTGGTATGATGGATTTTGTGTTAACTGTGACTTTTTTATGTTGAAAAAATAGTTGGTTGTACTGTAAAATGTAAAGTAATTTTTCACACATAGGAGGAGTTTATGTCTAACGTTTCTGTTTCGAGTCTCGCGTCTGTTTATGCCCAACTGACGAGTTTTGCTAATTTGAGCAATTTCTGGAGTCTTTTTAATACGGCTTTTGGTTCAAGTTATGATTTTGCAACGGCGGCAAGTTTCCGTTCCCAATGGCAAAGTGGGGATTTTAGTTTGTTTCCCCAGATTGAGGTTGTCAGTGGCGATGTTTTGGGGACTGCGAATGGGGCTTATGGAATTAGTACGAATAGGATTTATTTATCGGATCAGTTTGTGAGTGCGGCGAGTCAGCAGTCTTTGGTGGCGGTGATTTTGGAGGAGTTTGGGCATTTTGTGGATACTCAGGTTAATACAAAGGATACAGCAGGGGATGAGGGGGAATTATTTTCGGATTTGGTGCGCGGGGTTAGTTTAAGTGCGTCGGAGTTGAGTCGGATTAAAACGGAAGATGATCATGCGGTGGTGATCATTAATGGACAAGCAACGGCGATCGAGCAGAGCTTAAGTCAACCAACGATTGCATGGACAAAGCTTTTCGGGACTATCATTGCTCAAGCTAAGGCTTTAACCACAGGTAATGATGGTGCTATTTATGCTAGTGGTTCTACCCAAGCTAATCTAGATGGTCAGATTTATAGCGGTGGTTTTTACGACGCATTTATCACTAAGTACAATCCTGATGGCACTAAAGCTTGGGCAAAGCTTTTGGGAACAAGTAGGGAAGATCAAGCTAATGCTTTAACTACAGGTAATGATGGTGCTATCTATGTTAGTGGTCTTACCTATGGTAATCTAGATGGTCAAACTAATAGCGGTGAGAGCGACGCATTTGTCACTAAGTACAATCCCGATGGTACTAAAGTTTGGACAAAGCTTTTGGGGACAAATGGCGATGATCAAGCTAATGCTTTAACCACAGGTAATGATGGTGCTATCTATGTTAGTGGTCAGACCAGTGGTAATCTAGATGGTCAGACTAATAGTAATAGTCCTAATTTCGACGCATTTATCACTAAGTACAATCCTGATGGTACTAAAGTTTGGACAAAGCTTTTGGGGACAACTGGCGTTGATCAGGCTTTTGCTTTAACCACAGGTAATGATGGTGCTATCTATGTTAGTGGTGTTACCAATGGTAATCTAGATGGTCAGACTAATAGCGGTGGTTTTTACGACGTATTTATCACCAAGTACAATCCTGATGGTACTAAAGTTTGGACAAAGCTTTTGGGGTCAGGTGGCCAGGATTTCGCTAATGCTTTAACCACAGGTAATGATGGTGCTATTTATGTTAGTGGTTATACCGATGGTAATCTAGATGGTCAGACTAATAGTGGTGGTGTTTACGACGCATTTGTCACCAAGTACAATCCTGATGGTACTAAAGTTTGGACAAAGCTTTTGGGGTCAGGTAGCCAGGATTTAGCTTTTGCTTTAACCACAGGTAATGATGGTGCTATCTATGTTAGTGGTATTACCTATGGTAATCTAGATGGTCAGACTAATAATAGTGGTTCTGGTAGCGCATTTATTACCAAGTACCAAGATGCACCTGCTGTCACCATTACTCTAGCAGTAGCCCCAGCAAGTGTTACAGAAGACGGAACTCCTAATCTGGTTTATACCTTCACTCGCACAGGTGACTTAACAAACGCTCTAACCGTTAATTATGGCATTACAGGAACAGCAACCAATGGTACAGATTACGCAACCATCGGCACAAATGTCACCTTTGCCGCTAATTCTGCCACAGCAATAGTTACCGTAAATCCCACAGCCGATACCACTATCGAAAATAACGAAACTGTAGCATTAACTCTAGCAACAGGAATAGGCTACATCATTGGAACAACAACAGCCATCACAGGAACTATTACTAATGATGACGTTGCAACCGTACCCAATATTACCTTAGCAGTAGCTCCAGTCAGTGTATTAGAAAACGGAACCCCAAATTTGGTTTATACCTTCACTCGCACGGGAGCCACAACCAACGCCTTAACGGTTAACTATGGGATTACAGGAACCGCCAATGCGATCGACTACACAGGAGCAACACCAGGCACAGGCAAAACGATAACCTTCGCAGCAGGTTCAGCAACAGCAACCCTAACCATAGACCCCACAGCCGATACCGCGATCGAAACCAATGAAACCGTATCTCTGAACCTAGCAACAGGAACAGGCTACACCATCGGCACAACAACAGCCGTAATAGGAACCATCACTAACGATGACTTCCCCACTATCACTCTAGCCGTAGCACCAGCAAGTGTATTAGAAGATGGAACCCCAAATCTGGTATATACCTTCACCCGTACAGGCCCAACAACTTCAGCCTTAACGGTTAACTATGGGATTACAGGAACCGCCGATGCTACCGACTACACAGGAGCAACGCCAGGCACAGGCAAAACGATAACCTTCGCGGCAGGTTCAGCAACAGCAACCCTAACCATAGACCCCACTGCTGACACTACTATTGAAGCTAATGAAACCGTATCTCTCACCCTAGCAACAGGAACAGGTTATACTATAGGAACAACAAACGTCGTCACAGGAACTATTACCAACGATGACGTTGTAAATTCGGGTGCGATCGCCTTTAGTAATTCTCAATTTAGCATTAACGAAAACGGAACTCCTATTAGTCAAGTAACTCTCACTCGCACAGGAGGAAGTACAGGAGCAGTTAGCGCAACAGTCAACTTAAGTAATGGCACAGCCACAGTAGGAAATGACTATATTCAAACTCCGATTATTGTCACCTTTGCTGATGGCGAAATCACTAAAACGGTTAATATTCCTGTTGTAGATGATAACATATTTGAGGGTTTTGAAACAATTAATCTTGCCCTTACTAATGCCACTGGTGGCGCAAGTTTGGGTGTTATTAAGCAAGCTACTTTAAATATTTTTGACAATGCAGATGGCAAAGTAATATACACTAATGATTTTGAATCTACTATAGGTTCAGAGTGGTCTGTTACTACTAATGATAATACTTATCCCAGTATTTTTAGCCGTTTCTTGGGTCGATTTAATAGCAGTAACTCTCAAGTGACTCTCAACACAATAGTTGGAAATTTATACTTGTTAGAGTTTGATTTATATGCTTTAGACTCTTGGGATGGAAACAATGAAAATGACTTTTTTAATGTTTCAATTAACAATCAACAAGTTTTTCATGAGACCCTCACCAACAATCTAGGATACACACAAACATTTCGTCTCCCAGATACAGGAGGAATAGGAACTAATCTAGGGTTTGTTTCTGATTATTCAGATTCTATTTATCGAAAAATTCCTCTGGTTTTTACAGCCACACAAACAACGACACAAATTCAATTTTCTGATAGTCATATCTATACAGCAGGATTAAATGATGAATCTTGGGGTATAGATAACGTTAAAGTTACTGGAGTTGATGATGGTTTACCACTCATCAGCTTGGTCGTCTCTCCCGCCAGTGTATTAGAAAACGGAACCCCAAATCTGGTTTATACCTTCACTCGCACAGGAGCCACAACCAACGCCTTAACCGTTAACTATGGAATTACAGGAACCGCCGATGCTACCGACTACACAGGAGCAACACCAGGCACAGGCAAAACCATCACCTTCGCAGCAGGTTCAGCAACAGCAACCCTAACCGTAGATCCCACAGCCGATACTGCGATCGAAACCGATGAAACCGTATCTCTGACCCTAGCAACAGGAACAGGTTACACAGTAGGAACAACAACAGCAGTAACAGGAACCATCACTAACGATGACTTCCCCACTATTACCCTAGTCGTAGCACCAGCAAGTGTATTAGAAGATGGAACCCCAAATTTGATTTATACCTTCACCCGTACAGGCCCAACAACAAATGCCCTAACCGTTAACTACGGAATTACAGGAACCGCAACCAACGGCACAGATTACGCAACCATTGGAACAAGCGTTATCTTTGCCGCCAATTCTGCCACAGCAACCGTTACCGTAAATCCCACAGCCGATACCACTATCGAAAATAACGAAACCGTCGCTTTAACCTTAGCAACAGGAACAGGCTACACCATCGGCACAACAACAGCCATCACAGGAACTATTACCGATGATGACAGTGCCAATATTACCCTAGCAGTAGCACCAGCCAGTGTATTAGAAAACGGAACTCCAAATCTAGTTTATACCTTCACCCGCACAGGCCCAACAACCTCAGCCCTAACCGTCAACTATAGCATCGGGGGAACCGCAACTAACGGAACAGATTACGCAACCGTTGGAACCAGCGTTATCTTTGCGGCGGGTTCAACAACTGCCACCGTCACTGTCAATCCAACAGCCGATACTATTATTGAAGATAACGAAACCGTCGCTTTAACCCTCGCAACAGGAACAGGTTATACCATTGGAACTACAACCGCCGTCACAGGAACCATTGCCAATGATGACTTTCCTCGCATTTCCATTAACGACATCACCCTTGTTGAAGGCAAAGATCTAACGGCTCCCTTGACCCTGAGCCTTTCTAGCCCAAGCCCCCAAACTATCACAGTTAACTACACCATCACTGCCGTTGATGCGACAGCAAACCTAGACTACACCACTTCTACGGGAACCCTAACCTTTGCCGCCAATAGTACCATCGCAACCCTATCTATTCCTATCCTGAATGACAACCTCAACGAAGAAGACGAATCCTTTTTCGTGACCCTTTCTAACCCAACCAATGCGACTCTTAATCCCGATGCCAACATTGGAGAAGTGATTATTACTGATACTCTGCAAAGTAGCCTGACTCGTACCCTACCTGCCAATGTCGAAAATCTTAAACTGATAGGCACTGCGGCTATTAACGGAACAGGTAACGCAGGGAATAACGTTTTGACAGGTAACAGTGGCAATAATACTCTAACAGGACTAGCAGGAAATGATACCTATAGCTTCCTCGCTAACACTGCATTAGGAACCGATACCATCACCGAAACGACAACGGGCGGAACGGATACTCTCAACTTTAGCGGAACCAATAATCAAGTTCGACTGAATTTAGGAAGTATTACCAATCAAACTGTTGTGACAGGCAACCTTATTCTTAAATTATCGGCGGTAAATGTTATCGAAAACCTTATTGGAGGCAATGGCGGCGATCGCCTTACAGGTAACAGCCTCAATAATTCCCTAGAGGGTAATGGAGGCAACGATAACCTGAGTGGCGGTAATGGTATAGATACCTTGACGGGGGGAACAGGAGACGACCTTCTCATAGGTGGAGCAGGGAACGATAACTTTGCCTATGTCACAGGAAAAGCCTTTACGACAGGTGATATTGGACTCGATACCCTAACCGACTTCACGCCCACCGCCGATAAATTACTCCTGAGCAAAACCACCTTTAGCGCACTGACCAGTATTGTTGGGAATGGATTTAGTCAAGCCACTAATTTTGCTGTTGTTGAAGATGATTTCTTGGCAGAAACTAGCAGTGCTTTGATCGTGTATAGCAGTAATAGTGGCAGCCTTTTCTATAACCAAAATGGTAACGTCGCTGGACTAGGAACAGGAGCCGAATTTGCCGTATTAATCAATAATCCAGCCCTAACCAGTAATGATTTTATCCTGGTTGCGTAGAAAATTAACGTTTGAGCGCGATCGCATTTTTTCTCTTTTCGGCAAAGGGCGATCGCCTTTTTGAGTAGAAAATTTGAAGCCCTAACTTGATTGCGTTAGACTAGCAAATACAGCCCCTATTATTGGTTTATTGGAAGTTCTCTATGTCCCCCACCCTACTGATTTCTAAAGAATTACCGACCCTTGACTACGTTTCTAACCGCGATCGCTTTGATTTGAGTTGGCAAGCTTCCCTCTCGACCCTTTTGGGATTAGGACGGGCGGCTGGGGCAGATTTTGTCGAATTTTTTCTAGAAAAAGTTAATTATATCAGTTGTTTAGCTGAAGATGATGCCATTACCAGTCTTTCTCCTCGTTTATCGACGGGTTGCGGTGTGCGAGTCTTTCGGGGAAAAGGCGATTGTTATGTCAGCACCAACGATTTATCCTTTACTGGATTAAAAAATGCCCTCGAAAAAGCTCTCTCAATTTTGGGTTTAAATCTCCCCTCTCCCCTTTCCCATATTCCTGAAATCAACTTAGAAATGTTTCGGGACTATGCCACAGCCAAAGGCAAGGATGATTGGTTAAAAAACTGTAGCTCTATGCAAGAAATGAGTGAAGTTTTGCTCAAAGCCAATGATTATCTGAATAAAAAAGCCAATCATGCCCAATCTCGTCGCGCTGTTTATTTTCGGGATTGGCAAGAAGTGTTGGTTGCCGCCAGTGATGGAACCTTTGCCAGAGATATTCGCCTGACCCAATCCGTCGGTTATTCTCTGCTCTGTGCTGATGGTGCAAATCGGGCTTCTATCGGCAAGCGATCGGGTAATACCAGCGATCCTAATTATTTACGCCATTGGGATTACGAAAAAGCTTCAAACGAAGTAGCAGAATCGGCGGGGAAAATGCTCTATGCCGATTATGTAGAGTCGGGAAATTATCCGATTATTATGGCCAATGAATTTGGTGGAGTGATTTTCCATGAAGCCTGTGGACATTTATTAGAAACAACCCAAATTGAACATAAAACCACGCCTTTTATGGATAAAAAAGGTGAAAAAATTGCCCACGAAAACTTAACCGCTTGGGATGAGGGTTTATCAGAAAATGCCTTTGGAACGATTGATATGGACGATGAAGGAATGCCCGCCCAACGCACTTTACTCATTGAAAATGGTATTCTCAAAAACTTTATCAGCGATCGCACTGGGTTCATGAGAACGGGTCATCCCCGCACAGGTAGCGGTCGTCGTCAGAGCTATGCCTACGCAGCAGCTTCTCGGATGCGGAATACTTACATTGCGCCTGGTAATTATTCGATGGATGACTTATTTAATTCTGTCGAAAAAGGCATTTATTGCAAACAAATGGGCGGGGGAAGTGTTGGTGCAACGGGAGAATTTAACTTCTCGGTTTCCGAAGCTTATCTAATTGAAAATGGCCAAATCACCAAACCCCTTAAAGGCGCGACCCTGATCGGGACAGCAACGGATATTATGAACAAAATTTCTATGTCTTCCCAGGATTTAGGGTTAGCGGCGGGTTTCTGCGGTTCCGTCAGTGGCAGTATTTATGTCACCGTTGGTCAACCCCATTTAAAAGTAGATTCGATTACCGTTGGTGGTCGTTAAAATTTACCCATGTTTTGCGATTAATCCCTATTACGCTACAAAAAATCAAGCAAAAATTCACCATGTTAAACGTCCAAGAACTTGCCCAATACGCCCAAACCAGTGCCAAAGAATTAGGCATTCATCAATACGATATTTACGGATCTTCCGTCGATGAAACCGAAGCCGAAGTTGCCTTTGGAGAACCAAAACAAGTCCAAGCTTCCAATCGTTCCAGTGTAATTGTTCGGGTTTGGAATGAAAAAAATATGATCGGTGTTACTAGCACCACCGATTTAGACGCAAAAGGCATTCAATTAGCTCTGGAAACGGCATCGGAAGCCAGTCATTTTGGCATTACGGAAAATATTCCTGAATTTAGCCCTCAAGCCAACGCTCCCATTGTGGATCTCGGTGATCAAACTGCGATCGCTGTACCAATCTCGACTTTAGTGGAAAAGCTGATTGATACGGAAAAAACCTTGTTAGAAGCTCATCCAGCGATTACAGGCGTTCCCTATAATGGACTTTCTCAGCAAACTTCCGAACGCTTTTATCTCAACAGTGAAGGTTCAAAACGTCAGGAAGCCCGTTCCTATGCCGCGATTTATCTCTATAGTCGAGCAGAGCAGGAAGGCAAAAAGCCCCGCAGTGCAGGAGAAATGAAGATTAGTCGCAGTCTGGATACTCTCGATATTGAGGGATGTCTTCAGGAAGTGACGGAAAAAACCATTAGTTATTTGGATTATTCCCCCATTGCAACTGGGAAATATCGAGTCGTTTTTTCAGCAACCGCATTTTTAAGTTTATTAGGAGCTTTTTCTAATATTTTTAATGCCCAAAGTATTTTAGATAAACAAAGTTTGACGACTCCTGAAACGGTGGGAACGCAAATTGCTTCTCCTTTACTTTCTGTGGTAGATGATGCCTTACATCCAGGGAATATTGCAGGGGAAACGTTTGATGGAGAAGGGACACCTACTCGCCGTGTGGATCTGATTAATAATGGGGTTTTAACGAGTTTACTCCATAGTGCAGGGACGGCAAAATGCTTTAATACTCAACCGACTGGGAATGCCAATATTGGTGCAAAAGTAACGGTCAGTTCTCATTTTTATCATGTATTCTCAGACCAAAATCCCGATCAAACCTATCAATTAGAAACAGCAGAAAATGTTATTCTCATTGATAAATTACAAGCTCTCCATGCGGGGGTAAATTCCCTAGAGGGTTCTTTCTCTTTGCCCTTTGATGGTTGGATTGTCAATAAAGGCGATCGCGTCAGTGTGGATTCTGTCACAGTGGCGGGGGATTATCTAGAGTTACTCAAGTCTATTATTTACGTTGAACCAGAGGCAGAAGTGACCCCTGGCGGTGTTTGTCCTCGTATTTGGGTGGAGGGTTTATCGATTACGGGGGAATAAAAGTTTAGAAGAAATAGGCGATCGCGTTTTTAAAATTTGATAAGACGGCGATCGCACTTCATCAAAGAAAGTGATTGCAGTAACTCGACAATGAGATTATCATTTCCCCTACGTTGCGTTCCTTAACCCAAGTTACAGGATCGGCGATCACACTAAGACCGAGAAACACTTCCAAGCTATCTCGTACACTCTGTTGACCCATATTACCTCTTCGCTGGAAGGCACGTCTCTGATTTAAACGTCCATGCTGTTGTGAAATATCGATTGTCCACAGTAGAGAGGCCAATATCCTTCCATTCCTGTAGATATCCAGTCATGAGTGTTGGGTTAATATAAGTTAATTCCATTGACTCCATCCACGTTGAAGCTGGGGCAGTGCTTCCGTGTAAATGAACATCCAGACCTGACATGAACCAATAACCTTGCCATGCGAAGGAAGTTCCGTACCATTTACCTGTATTAGAAATGCAAATACCATGTGTAGAGTAGAGAGAACCATTAATAGGGATCAGAGACTGACTGGAAAAAGCTGCTCCATTGCCAGCTACATAGAATTTCGCCTCCCACTGCCCAACTGGAAAGGCAGCATTAGCAATTGTGGTTAATGATATAGCAAGGTATGTAGGGTCTGCTGAATAAGTCTACAAAACGAACCTAGATGCCACAGGGCGCGAAAAATGGTGACTTCAGAAATCAGTTTCCAATTTTAACCCACAATTTTCTAGCAAAGTGCATGAATTT
>Ga0138292_1070293_pt1 | contig 10299 bp, 9 predicted proteins | sample S_140709_E_mt_FD_106913 | JGI IMG/M metagenome (GOLD analysis project Ga0138292, IMG submission 106913) | Freshwater microbial communities from Lake Simoncouche, Canada - S_140709_E_mt (Metagenome Metatranscriptome) | ecosystem: Environmental > Aquatic > Freshwater > Lake | place: Canada: Quebec... | reverse complement strand
GTAAAAAAAGAATATCAAATTGGGACAATGGAGACTGTTCAAATTGTTCATTGAGCATCCCAATATTACTATCAATTTGTGCTAAACCTGATTGAAATATTCCCAACAACCAACGATTTTTGCGAGTGAGTTTAACGTAGCCCTGAAAAAAAGAAAGATCCGTCCAACAAATATTTCCTGCTACAATTTCTTGTAATCCTTCGATGAGTGAATTAATTGAAGTTCCTTTGGGAAAATAACCTTCAATTCCCTGTTGTTTCGCCTGAATTAATTTGCCGTACTCTAAGGTTGCTGTTAATAGACAAATTTTAACGCTTGGATAATTTCTTTTGATTTTTTGACAAAGTATCCAGCCTTGGGACGTATTTTCTAAAAAGAGCGGATCAAGGAGAACGATATCGGGCAGAGATTGATTAAAGAGAGTGTCTATTTCTTTGGGTGAATCTAGCTGGGCTAATATCTGTATCCTGTTCGTTGACATCAAAGCAGTTACGAGTCCCAATCGAAAAATCGGGTCTTCATCAATCAAAACTAGGGTAATAGGGCGATCGCTCACAATGCTTTTAGGGGAAGGATTTAATGAATTGATGAGTATTTCAATCTAACAGCAAGATTACCATTATTTCTCAAGCCAACCCTAAGAAGTAGTATCAAAAGCTTCTTTATAGCCATAGAAATTAATGCGATAGTCCGTAATCTTGACCCCTGTTTCTTGTTCAATTTGCTGGAGTAGATCAGGCGGTAACGTGATATGAACATCAATAATTTGTTGAGTGTCCAAACAATTCATATGGCTATGGGAATCGCTGATGTGACCATAGAGGCGACCATCACACCGTTCAACGCATTCGATAATTCCCTGACCCGATAGGGCTTCTAGATTTTGATAGACCGATGTATGGCCAATATCCTTACCTTCTTGATTAAGACGGTCATAAATTTCCCTAGCAGAAAGGTGTTCCTTGGCCTGCCAAAGCAGTTCTAGAATAAAGCGACGTTGACGACTGACCCGCATTCCCAGATTTTGACAACGATTTAAAGCATCTTCCAAGGAGTGAATCGGTGATAAAAGCCCCTCTGATTGTTTCATGGCAACATCACGATAAAAAGAATCAATTAAAACAAACTCATTACCACTTTAACTTATTTTTTTGGATCTATGCTACTCAAGGGGTTTACTGGGTCTATACTTAATGTTACGCGCTAAACCAGCAGAAAATTAGCGGCGTTTAGACTTTAACATTAAAACCAATAGGTTAGATTAAAAACCCTACTTTGAAAAGAACATTAAACACCATGCCCGAACATTCCTCTTTTAATCTTTGGCAACATAAGCCTTGGTGGTGTCAGCCCTGGACGATTATTTTAACGGGAATTATTATTGTGACAGCAAGTTGGTTTTTATTAAAAAGTCTTTGGTTAACAATTCCTGTGGGGATTTTGATTGGTCTTTGGTGGTTTTATTTTTTGATCCTTTTTCCTCGTTTACTCCAGTCCCATGTCTCTGAGGCCACAAACAACTTAACCTCGAAATAATTAGACATCTCCAAGAATTGAGTAAGGTCAATTCTTGAATTGACCCTACCAGCAGGGGTTTCAATCGATCCACTCTTGATTTCTAGAGATATCGATTAGATGTTAGGTCATCCTAAAAAACTCAACTTGCGGCTGAGTCTTAAAATTGTTTTTTGCATAGTTCATTCGACAGAGAAGTAGCCTCTGACTAAATTGAACTAAGTTAATAAGCGGGTAACGCGATTCGAACGCGCGACATTCACCTTGGCAAGGTGACGCTCTACCACTGAGCTATACCCGCATCTTTTTCAGACGATCTCAATCATGACAAAAATTTTGGTATCTGTCAAGCATAAAGACAGAATATTTTTTTAGAACGAGGCAGATTAAAGTTCCGTCGTATTTTCTTGTCTTGCGATCGCGCTTAGGTTTGTATTTTATCACGCTTGGCTTGCTATGCTTAAGAATAAGCAAGGATCAGATTGATCCCTGCTGTGGATTTTCTATAAAATTATGCCGACATCTTCGACCACTGCCCCTAAAACGCAAAATAAACCCCTCCTGGGTCAATCCTTAGCAGAATTAACGGATTGGGTACAAGCCCAGGGACAGCCGAGTTATCGGGGAAAACAACTCTACCAATGGCTCTACGAAAAAAGTGCGCGATCGCTGATGGATATTTCGGTCTTTCCCAAACAGTGGCGAGAAGAGATACAGGATTATCCCGTTGGTCGTTCCCAGATTCACTATTGCAGTACGGCTTCCGATAAAACCCGTAAATATTTGCTGAAGTTGGCCGATGGACTAATCATTGAAACCGTTGGTATTCCTAGTCAAAAACGTCTCACGGTTTGTGTGTCTTCCCAGGTGGGATGTGCAATGGACTGTAATTTTTGTGCAACAGGAAAAGGGGGATTTTTAAGAAATTTACAGGCTTACGAAATTATTGATCAAGTTTTAACGGTACAGGAAGATTTTGATCAGCGTGTTAGTAACGTGGTTTTTATGGGCATGGGAGAACCTTTATTAAATTTACCCGCCGTTGTCCCTGCGGTGCATTCCCTCAATCAAGATGTGGGCATTGGTCAGCGATCGCTCACCATTTCAACGGTGGGTTTACCCAAGAAGATTCAACAACTCGCCCAGGAAAAATTACAAGTCACCTTTGCCGTCAGCCTCCACGCCCCCAATCAATCTCTACGGGAACAACTCATTCCCAGTGCCAAACACTATCCTCTCCACGCACTGTTGGCAGACTGCCGAGACTACATCAACACCACAGGACGCAGAGTTACTTTTGAATACGTCCTATTAGCCGAGGTGAACGACTTTCCTGAACAGGCTTTGGAGTTATCGCGAATATTGAAAGGCTTCCAAACCCACGTTAATCTGATTCCCTACAATCCCATCGCGGAAGTGGATTATAAACGACCCAATTCAGAACGCATACAAGCCTTTGTGGACATACTACAAAAACATCATATTACCGTCAGTGTCCGTTATTCGAGGGGACTGGGGGCGGATGCGGCCTGTGGTCAACTCCGAGCGACTCAAAAAAATGAACAGGCTATGGTTATTTAATAATTCTCTTTTTAAGCTTACTTAAAATTATCAATTATTCATTATCAATTATTCATTATCAATTATTAATGACTACTACTTCCGATTCTCCTTCCATCGAACTAGGAACCCACAAGGCTCCCCATAAAGATTACCGCTATTTAGATCGGGCAAAATTGACCCCGATGTTTCAGCATTATACGGAAGTTAAAGAGCAAAATCCTGGGGCATTATTACTGTACCGAGTAGGGGATTTTTTTGAATGTTTCTTTCAAGATTCGGTGATTATTTCACGGGAATTAGAGTTAATTTTAACCAGCAAAGAAGGGGGTAAAGAAATCGGACGGGTGGCAATGACAGGGGTTCCCCACCATGCCCTAGAACGGTATGCCCGTGTTTTAGTTGAAAAAGGCTATTCCGTTGCTATCTGTGATCAGGTAGAAGATGCCGCCGATGCCGCCGCCGAAAAACGCATGGTAGAGCGACAAGTCACAAAATTGCTCACGCCTGGGACGTTAACTGATGACAGTATGCTCAATGCTCGACGTAATAATTTTTTAGCCGCCGTTGTGATCACTTCAGAACATTGGGGATTAGCCCATGCGGACATTTCGACAGGAGAATTTTTTACGACGCAATCAACGGATCTCAAGGCATTAAATCTAGAATTATTGCGATTACAGCCTTCCGAAGTTTTAATTCCCACCAATGCCCCCGATCTCAATAATATTTTGCGTCCAGGGGAAAAATCCGACCAATTACCCGATTGTTTGCCCAATACTTTTTGCTATTCCCTGCGATCGCAGATGCCCTTTGGTTTAATCGAAGCCAAACAAAGATTATTAGAAACGTTTCGAGTGCGTTCCCTAGAAGGCATGGGCTGTGAGGGTTTGCCCTTGGCGATTCGGGCGGCGGGGGGACTGTTGGAATACATCGAAGATACCCAAAAGGCGAACCTAGTCCCCATTCAGCCCTTAAAAAGTTATAGTTTGGCAGATTTTTTGATCCTAGACCACCAGACACGACGCAATTTAGAAATTAATCAAACCGTTCGGGATGGCAGTTTTCATGGGTCATTACTCTGGGCCTTAGACCGCACCTGTACCGCAATGGGAGGGAGAGCCTTACGCCGATGGTTATTGCAACCGTTGTTAGAACCCAAGGGAATTAGGGCAAGGCAAAGAAGTATTCAGGAATTGATGGACAATCCGCCATTAAGACAGGATTTACGGCAATTATTACGCAATATTTATGATTTAGAACGCTTAACGGGCAGAATTGGGGCGGGCAGTGCGAACGCGAGAGATGTGTTAGCCCTAGCCGAATCTTTGGTGAGATTAACGGATTTAGCAACCTTGACCAGTTCAGGAACTTCGCCCTATCTCAAAGCCCTGCAAAATGTTCCCCCAGAATTAGAACAATTAGGACGGTATGTGATCGCCCATCTAGTCGAACAACCTCCCCTACATCTCAAGGAAGGAGGCGTAATTCGGGACGGGATTAATGCGGATTTGGATGAAATGCGTCGAGGATTGGAAGAAGATAAGCAATGGTTGGCCAATTTGGAAGTAACGGAACGACAACGAACGGGAATTACCAATCTTAAGGTGGGTTATAACAAATCCTTTGGTTATTATTTGACATTGCCCAGAAGTAAGGCGGAACAAGCTCCAGAGAATTATTTGCGCAAACAAACCTTGGTGAATGAGGAGCGATATATTACCCCAGAATTAAAAGAGCGAGAAACCCGCATTCTGACGGCACAGGATGACCTGAATACCTTGGAATACGAGATTTTTAGTGAAATTCGTGGCAAAGTTGCTGAAAAATCTCAAATGATTCGAGATATTGCTAAAGCTGTGGCGGCGATCGATGTGTTATCTGCTTTAGCAGAAGTCGCTGTTTATCAGGGTTATTGCTGTCCTGAAATGGTAGAAGGCCGAATATTGGAAGTGGTAGATGGTCGTCATCCTGTGGTGGAGCAATCCCTCGCGGCGGGCTTTTTTGTTCCCAATTCCAGTCAATTAGGAAATTTGAATGATCAAGATGCTCACCCTGATTTGATTATTTTAACGGGGCCTAATGCCAGTGGAAAAAGCTGTTATCTCCGTCAAGTGGGTTTAATTCAACTGCTGGCCCAGACAGGGAGTTTCGTTCCTGCGAAGTCGGCTAAGTTGGGAATCTGCGATCGCATTTTTACGCGGGTCGGTGCAGTGGATGATCTAGCCACAGGACAATCAACCTTTATGGTGGAAATGAATGAAACGGCGAATATCCTCAATCATGCCACTCCCCGATCTTTAGTTTTATTGGATGAAATTGGTAGAGGAACGGCAACCTTTGATGGTCTTTCGATTGCGTGGGCTATAGCAGAATATTTAGCAATGGAAATTCAATCAAGAACGATATTTGCGACCCATTACCATGAGTTAAATGAATTAGCGTCTATTTTAGGAAACGTAGCCAACTATCAAGTTACGGTAAAAGAAATGCCTAATGAAATTATCTTTTTGCATCAAGTTCGTCCAGGCGGTGCAGATAAATCCTACGGTATTGAAGCAGGACGTTTGGCGGGCTTACCCCAATCGGTCATTCGGCGAGCCAAACAGGTCATGGGACAAATTGAAAAACACAGTAAGATTGCGATGGGACTCAGACAGGGTATTCAGAAAAAGAAGATTGCGACCCCTGATGCTAGAATTTCCCAAGCGGTTGAACAATTGGATATTTTTGGTACTTAAACTAATAGGTGTTTTTATACCTGATTCCAATAAAATCCCCATTCCGCAGGTTGACTCAAGGCTTCTGTTTAGACATCATGTATCAAAAAAACAACAGTCAGCCGTTTCTCGGTCGTTACTTCCCTGAACTGCCTTTCGGTTTTTAGGCTTGGCAAAGTGGACTTTACAAGGGAGAATGAGAATTATATTGCTATTTGTAAAGTTAGATTTGTGGCTAAAATTCGTACCGTTTCCGAGACCAAGCGTGAGTTCCATGTCCATCACCATCGTCCTATAAATTCGATTTATCGGCGATTTGTGGAAGAATTAATGGTTGAAATGCATTTATTCACGGTTAACGTGGATTTTCGCTATGATCCAATTTTCGCGTTGGGAGTCGTCACCTCTTTTGACCGATTTATGCAGGGATATCGTCCTGAAGAAGATAAAAGCTCGATTTTTAACGCGGTTTGTCGTTCAGTTTCCGCCGATCCCCATCAATATCGCCAAAATGCTCAGGATATATTGGCTTCTTCCCAGGCGATCGCGGCTTCTGATCTGATGGAGAAAGTGACTAACTTGACCCCAGAATCGGCGGGAGATAACTATTTTCTGCAAACGTTGGTCAATATTCACCAGAATTCCAATTTTAAATATAGTCGTCTGTTTGCGATCGGACTCTATACGATTCTCAATACGGTTGATCCTGACGCACTCAAGGAAGAGGAAAACCGAAATCAAGTCCTTGCCCAGCTATCGGGAGCCTTGAATCTGTCTAGCGATAAATTGCAAAAAGATTTGGAGTTGTACCGTAATAATCTGGATAAGGCGGATCAATTACTCAAGGTCTTGGATGAGGCAATGGAAGCTGAACGGAAAAAACGAGAAAAGAAGGCTCAAGCGTCTATTAGCGTTGATACTCCCACCGAAACAACTCCCGAAGTTCCTGCGGATTCTTAAATTAGGGGCGAATCAATAAACGTCCCAAACAGAATAGTTCTCCTTGACTCAATTTGAGGGATTCAATTTCCACATCAGTCCCTAAATCGACGGGGAAGTTGTTGGTCTCATTTTCACCCAGCCCAGGGAATCCTGTTATTTCAATTTCCTGGAGATGGAGGGTTTGAGGATTGAGGAGTGTTAGTTTTGCCCGAATTTCTAGGGGGATACTTTTTTCATTTTTGTGTGAAAGGGTTCCTTTTAAGCCAAAAGCATCAGGACACAAGGCGATCGCATCCCAATGAATTTGGTAGGGAACTAAAAAATTTGTGGGATTAACAACGCCTTTGAGTTCGAGCAGGGCAACCAGTAATTCAGTGAAAGCATTACTTAAAATCTCGGAAGTAAGAGAAGCTTGTAAATCTGTCTCGGCTAACTGGACTTCTCCACTGACCCGAATGGGTTCAAGTAGTTCGAGGGGTTTTCCCTTGATGATCTGACCAATGTTGACGCGGATATTTTCACCCTTCAGTAAAACTTTGCCTAATTGCAGTCCTTGGTAAATCGCCCGTTGACTTGTTAGAAACACCTGGGGAACGTGACCCCGTAACAATTGGCGGTCTTGTCCTTCGATCTGGATGTCTAATTGTTCGGCCTGTTCGACCTGCGATCGCAACCAAAGCTTTAGAGCGGGGGAAAGAATTTTGCTAATAAGTTTACTGGGCTGATTTTGGGTCATAAAATGATGGAGTTGGGAGAAGTCAAACGAATAATTTAAACTAAAGAAGTGGTCTTGATTAATTTTAGAATTATGTAAATTGACGTAATAGGCAGCTGATCGCTCTTGGATAAAGAGATTCGGCTTCTTAATGTATTGAGACAGCTTGGGAGCTTGCATAAGTTCGGTGGTTTCCGTTAAAGATTCTCATTTTGTTTGAGTGATGAGAATATAACGGGGATTTTCACGAATGATCGCTACTCTATCGGGTTCTTTTTTTGTTCGATCGCAGAGTTCTTCTAGGTTGGCTTTGGCGTAATCAACGGTGACTTGATACATAATTGGATTTTTGATTTGGGGTTTGTTTTACTATTTTACGGGGAATTGAGATATCGCAATTCGCCCCTACAATGCTTGACGTAGGCTCTGCAATAGTTGGGGATTGGTTGCAATTTCCTCTAGCAGAGTTAACATTGTTTCTGTATCTGAATCGGGAAGGTTTACTTTTTGGGCAAGGGCTTGTAGATGATTCAACAAAGTTTGTGTATCACAATCCAAAAGGACTTGTACATTAAACATCTTTGTTGCAAACAGAGATTTTTGAGTCTGGAGATGGTGATCGCCTAATTTTTGTTGCAAAATCGTTAAGGCTCGTTGAGACAAGGTTTTTGCCTCTCCATAATTACCTTGGGCGTTATAAAGCAACGCTAAATTGTAGAGACTGATGGAAATGTCGGGATGGTCTGCTCCTAACTGTTTTTCCCTGATAGCCAGTGAGCGCAGATAGAGGGGTTCCGCTTCGGGGTAGCGTCCTTGAAATTGGTACAGTGCCGCTAAATTATTGAGACTGGAGGCAACGTCGGGATGATTGTCTCCTAACTGTTTTTCCCTGATAGAAAGTGATCTCAGGTAGAGTGGTTCCGCTTCGGCGTAACGTTCTCGGTTACGGTACAGTAAGGCTAAATTGTTGAGACTTTGAGCAACGTTAGGATGGTCTGCTCCTAACTGTTTTTCCCTGATAGAAAGCGATCGCTGAAAGAGAGGTTCGGCTTCCGCGTAGCGTCCTTGAGATTGGTACAGTTCTGCTAAATTATTGAGACTGGTGGCAACGTGGGGATGGTCTGCTCCTAACTGTTTTTCTATGATAGAAAGAGATCGCTGGAAGAGGGGTTCAGCTTCGGCGTAGTGTCCTTGGTTATGGTACAGTTCTGCTAAATTATTGAGACTGGCGGCAACGTCGGGATGGTCTGCTCCTAACTGTTTTTCCATCATAGAAAGCGATCGCAGATAGAGAGATTCAGCTTCGTTGTATTGCCCTTGAGATTCATAAAGGCTTCCCAGATTGTTGAGATTAGATGCAACACTAGGATCATTTTCGCCGAATAATTCTTCATTGATTTTTAATCCCTGTAAAAATACAGATTCTGCTTTGTCAAATGCACCTTGATACTTATAAGAAATACCTAAATTGCCTAAAGCATTTGCTTCTGATTTTCTGTCACCAATTTTTTGAGCAATCTTTAATTGTTCTTCCATGAAAGCAATCGCTTCCTGATATCTTCCCAATGATTGATAAGTAATTCCTAGATTTCCCAAGGCATTTGCTAGAGAAAGAATATCGTCAATCTCCTGAGCAATGACTAATTGTTTGTGAAGATGTTCAATTGCCTCTTGATACTGTCCTAAAGACTGATAAGCTGCTCCCAAATTCCCTAAAGTATTCGCTTCCGAATACCGATCATTCATTTCTCTAACAATTGTTAATTGTTGTTGAAGATATTGGATTGCTTCTTGATATTGGCCAAACGATTGATAGATCATGGCTAATCTGTTAAGGGCAAAAACTTCAGATTGCTTATCACCAATATTCTGAGCTTTTTTTAAGATTTTTTGATAAATTTTAGGATTGTGTTTTTTCGGTGCAACATTATCAAAATTCTCAGAAGTTAATTCTTTTTCAGAATTACTAGGCTGAGTTAAAGATGGATTAGTTTCGTTTTTATAAGTCTGAATCATCATCCTCCTCCAATAAGTTTAGAACTCGGTTAATTTGTGATTCTGCGGACTGAATTTCTTGAATCCACTCTGATAATTCTTTAATTGTTATATTAACTTTGCCATCCTGTTTACGAGCATCTCCCTTAAGTTTGGAAAAAATGGCTTTCAATTTACATAAACTTTCAATGCCGTAATCAAGATTAGAAAAAGAGGTCGAAATAGACTTTAATCCTTCACCCATTCTATCCAAGTTAGCAGGGTTTTGTTTAACCTGCTCCCCTACAGGCGGCTGTAGTCAATCAGTGGATGGATTCACATTAAACTTAATTAGCTTCTCTTTCACACCCCTTAGATAACGATTAAAAGTCGGAAAATAAGTCCTAAAGGTGCTTTCTGTATCCAGTTCTACTTCATAAGTCAACGACACAAAAGGCGGTAAAGTCGAAATCGCCGCTTTTAACTTAGCCGCCGCAGGAGTATTCGGTGCATTTAACTTGGTGAGAATTTGTTGTAATAACTCTAAAATTTCTGGAGAAAGTTGATCGGGTTGCTGTTTAACGGACTCAACCTCTGTCACCAACTCAGCCACAATCGGTTCAGCTTCTTCATTGCTAATCGCCAAATCTCCCGTCATTTGACTGATTAATTGCCATTGATCCCGTTCCAAATCTCGAATTTGTTCCCGTAAATCCTCTATTTGTTGTTGTAGTCGTACTTTTTCTTCGGGAGCAATGGTCACTAAAGTATCGCGTTTATTAGCTAATTGCGCTTTGAAACGGACAATATTTTTATCAAGGTTCTTGAGTTCTGAGGCTGACATAGGCATTTTGGGCGATCGCAATTCGCCCC
>Ga0138292_1228239_pt1 | contig 10376 bp, 18 predicted proteins | sample S_140709_E_mt_FD_106913 | JGI IMG/M metagenome (GOLD analysis project Ga0138292, IMG submission 106913) | Freshwater microbial communities from Lake Simoncouche, Canada - S_140709_E_mt (Metagenome Metatranscriptome) | ecosystem: Environmental > Aquatic > Freshwater > Lake | place: Canada: Quebec... | reverse complement strand
GCCTCTTCGACTGCGGTCTCGGGCAGCGTCACGCCGCGGAGCGCCTCCACCTTCTGGCGGCTGCGCAGGGTCTCGAGCGCACCGAGCGTGGCCTTGACCACGTTCTTCGGGTTGCTGGAGCCGTAGACCTTGGTCAGGCAGTCCTGCACGCCGATCATCTCGAGAACCGCGCGAACCGCGGCGCCGGCGATGACGCCCGTACCAGGGGCGGCGGGGATCAGCTTCACGGTCGTGGCGCCGAAGCGACCGACGACGAGGTGGGGAATGGTCTTGCCCTGCAGCTGGAAGGAGAGCATCTTGCGACGGCCTTCCTTCTGGGCCTTCTCGATGCTGGTCGGGACCTGGTTCGACTTCGCATAGCCGACGCCAGCGCGGCCACGGCGGTCGCCAACGACGACCATCGCCGAGAAGCTGAAGCGACGGCCACCCGCGACGGTGGACGAGGTGCGGTAGACGCCGACGGTCGTCGACTCGATGGATGAAGTTTCGTCGATGATCTCTGCCATAGGTGGAACCAGTCTTGAGATCCCGCGATCAGGCGCGGGGAGATTGTGTCAGTCGCTCAGCCCTTCGGCTCTTCAAATCCGTCAGAACTGCAGGCCAGCCTCGCGCGCGCCATCGGCGAGCGCCTTGATGCGGCCGTGATAGAGGTAGCCGTTGCGGTCGAAGACGACCTTCGACACGCCCTTCTCCTTCGCGCGGGTCGCGACGAGCTTGCCGACCGCGGTTGCCTCGGCGCTCTTGCCGCCGTCGGCAGCGAAACCCTTGTCGCGGGTCGAGGCCGAGACGAGCGTCTTGCCGGTGAGGTCGTCGATCACCTGTGCGTAGACATGATTGAGCGATCGGAACACCGAAAGGCGCGGGCGATCCGGCATGCCGAAGATCTCCTTGCGGATGCCCTGCTTGCGACGGGCTCGGCGGACGCGCTTGTTGGTCATGCGATTCATGGTTGGCTCTCTTCTGTCGTTCTCTGTCGCTGTGGCTTGGAACCTGGTCGACTCTCGCGGTTCGGCGGCTGATGCGCCGAATCACGCGAGGCTTACGCGCCGGTCGCCTTGCCCTGCTTGCGGATGATGGTCTCGTTGACGTACTTGATTCCCTTGCCGTTGTACGGCTCAGGCTTGCGCTTCGAGCGGATCGCGGCGGCGAACTCGCCGACGCGCTGGCGGTCGGAACCGCTCACCGTCACGAAGATGCCGCCTTCGGTCGCGATGTCGACCTTGACGCCCTGCGGGATCGCCAGGGAGATCGTGTTCGCGAAGCCGAGCTTGAGGTCGAGGTTCTTGCCGGCGACCTTCACGGAGTAGCCGACGCCGATGACCTCGAGCTTCTCCGAGTAACCCTCGGTGACGCCCTTGATGCAGTTGTTGATGTTGGCCCGCGTGGTGCCCCAGAAGGCGCGGCGGTTGCCCTCGTCGAGCTTCGCCATGTCCGTGCTGCACACGATCTGGCGATCCTTCTCGTTCCAGGCGACCGAGATCTCGGGACGGTAGACGACCTTGAGGGTGTCGCCCTTCGGGCCAGTGATGGCAACCTCGCGGGTCGTCGGGTTGACCGCGACCTTGCAGCTGCCGGGGACGATGATGGGCTTCTTACCGATACGCGACATGGCTTGCTCCTGCCGGTCTATGCACGCTTTGTTTCACACGCTTCGTTCGCGGCGCCTGCATCAGCAGACGGTCGCCACGACCTCGCCGCCGACGCGCATCTCGCGCGCCTTGCGGTCGCTCATGATTCCCTTGCTCGTCGACACGATCGAGATGCCGAGGCCCTGCAGCGGACGGGGCAGCTCGCCCACGGCCGAGTAGGTTCGGCAACCCGTCTTCGACACGCGGCGGATCTCATTGATGATGATCTCGCCACGCGTGCCGTACTTCAGGTTGATGCGGATGATCCCCTGGCGGCCATCGGCCACGCACTCGAAGTCCGCGATGTAGCCCTCGTCCTTGAGGACGCTGGCGACGCCGCGGTTCAGCTTGTTGCTGAGCACGACGACGGACTTCTCGCGGTTCCGCACGGCGTTGCGGATGCGGGTGAGCATGTCGGCGGTGAGGTCTTGGACGGACATTTCTTGAGGCTCCTGTCCCCTGCGCAGTTCGCAGGGCGGGTCGTTCAGTTCAATTTGAATTCGGTCGATCGCGCGATCACCAGCTGGCCTTGCGCATGCCGGGGATCATCCCCTGCAGCGCCAGCTCGCGGAGCTGATGGCGGCAGATGCGGAACTTGCGGTAGACGCCGCGCTTGCGGCCCGTGATCTCGCAACGCACCTCAGCCCGGGAGCTGAACTTGGGCTTGCGCTGCATCTTGTTGAAGGTTCGCTTGCTGGCCATGCTTTGGTTCCGATTGGTTCCGTGTCTTCTGGTAGAGCGCGCGGGGCGCGGATTACTTCTTCTTCTGACGCTCCTCGGGCTTGACGAACGGCATGCCGAGCTCCGAGAGGACGAAGCGGCTCATCTTCGGATTCGAGTTCTCGAAGACGAAGGTGATGTGCATGCCGTGGGTGATGGTCGCGTTCGCCATGTTGATCTCGGGGAACACTGCCTGTTCCGTGAGACCGAAGGAGTACGAGCCTCCGTTGTCGAACGACTTGTCCTTCACGCCGCGGAAGTCCTTGATACGCGGGATCGCCAGGTTGATCAGGCGGTCCATGAAGTGCCACATGCGGTCGCGGCGGAGCGTCACCATGAACGCAGAGGGCATGCCCTCGCGGACGCGGAACTGCGCGACGGCCTTCTTCGCCTTGATCATGATCGGCTTCTGGCCGGTGACCGTGGCGAAGTTGTTGATGAACTGGTCGCGAACCTCGGGCTTGAGCTTGGCGTTGTCGAGGTACTTGCCGATGCCGGCGTTGACCACGATCTTCGTCAGCCGCGGAAGCTGGTGCAGGTTCTCGAGACCGAACTCCTGGAGGGCCTTCGGACCGACGGCGTCGATGTAGGCCTGCTGGAGTCGGGGGTAGTTGCGCTTCACATGTGCCATGGTGTCTTGCTCAATTCTGCTGTGTCGGACGCCTCGTGCGACCGACCTTGGCGGGCACCGGCGCGGGGCCGGGTTTGGTTCACTGGATCAAATCGTCACTGTTTCCTGACTGTCACTTCTTCTTCTTCGTGGCGCCGCGGAGCTTGTGGAGCTCCTTGCCGCCGCGTGCCGCGATGCGCGACTTCGATCCGTCGGGCTTCGAGACGAAGCGAACGCGCGACGGCTTGCCGTCGACGATCGGGCTCACGTTCGAGGCGTGGATCGGGCCCTCCTCCTTGAGGATGGTGCCCTGCGGACGCTGCTGCGTCGGCTTGATGTGCATGGTGCGGATGTTCGCGCCCTTGACGACGACGCGCTCGCCCTCGTCGACGACGCGGAGGATCTCGCCGACGACGCCCTTGGAGGCGCCCTTGGTCACGATGACTGTGTCACCCTTGCGAATGTGGCGTGGCATGGTCAGATCACCTCCGTCGCGAGCGACACGATCTTCATGAAGTTCTTCTCGCGCAGCTCGCGCGCAACGGCGCCGAAGATGCGGGTGCCCTTCGGGTTGCCGTCCTTGTCGACGAGCACGCACGCGTTCGAGTCGAAGCGCACATACGAGCCGTCTTCGCGGCGCGTGGGGAACTTGCAGCGGACGATGACGGCCTGGACCTTGTCGCCGGCCTTCACATCGCCGTTCGGCAGCGCCTTCTTGACGCTGCAGACGACGCGGTCGCCGATGCCCATCGTGAGACGGGTGAAGCGACCGGTTGCGGTCGAGGATCCGAGGACGCCGATCACCATGGCTTCCTTGGCGCCACTGTTGTCGCAGACCTCGAGTCGTGATTCCTTCTGGATCATTGCTTGGCTCCATCGCCGGCGGCGCCGGCGTCAACTTCTCTGATCAACCGTTCTCAGCTGCCCTCACCGAAGGTGATGGAGCCGCCCTCAGGCGCGCGCTCGACGACGCGAACGAGCACCCAGGCCTTCGTCTTCGAGATCGGACGGCACTCCGCCACCTCGACGCGGTCTCCGAGCCGCGACTCGTTCTTCTCGTCGTGAACCTGCAGCACCGTCCGCTTGCGGAGGTACTTGCCGTACTTCGGGTGCTTGCCGGCGTAGGCAATCACGACCTTGCGGGTCTTGTTGCGCTTGTCGCTCTCAACGACGCCGATGCGGCGCGGCGAGCCTTCAGGGATGACGAGTTCCGGGGTGGAGGTCGACATGGTTCTCTCGTGTTTCAGTTCTTCAGGTTCACTTCGCGACGCTCTTGCGGGCGGTCAGCTCGGTCAGGACGCGGGCGAGGTCCTTGCGGGCCTTGCCGATGCGGGAGTTGTCGGCAACCTTCTCGGTGGTCGACTGGGAGCGGAGATCGAACATCTCGCGACGGAGGCGGGTGGCCTCGGTCTTGAGGTCGTCGGAAGAGAGCTTGCGGACTTCGGCGGGCTTCATGTGAGTTCTCTGCTTTCAGTGAATCGTGTTTCCCGCGTCAGACCGCGATGCGGCGGCCGACGAAGCGGCACTTGACGGGCATCTTGTAGGCAATGCGCGCCATCGCCTGCTTGGCAAGGTCCTCGGGGACGCCGGCGATCTCGAAGAGGATCGTGCCCGGCTTGATGCGTGCCGCCCAGTAGTCGACATCGGCCTTACCCGTACCCATTCGGGTTTCGAGCGGCTTCTTCGAGATGGGCTTGTCGGGGAAGACCCGGATGAAGATCTTGCCCTGTCGGCGGAGGAAGTGCTGCGCCGCGATGCGGCCCGCCTCGATCTGGCGTCCGGTGAGCCAGTGCGGCTCAAGCGTCTGCAGGCCATAGTCGCCGAACGCGACATAGTTGCCGCGCGTGGCGTTGCCCTTCAGCTTGCCGCGCTGCTCTTTGCGGAACTTGACTCGCTTTGGCATCAGGTTGGACATTGGGTCCTCGTCAGTCTTCTGGCTGTTTCAGCTGCTCGCGCGGCTGAGGGATGCTTTCGTACTCTCACGAGCATCAGGCGAGTACTTCGCCTGATGCGGCTCTCTCACTAGCATCAGGCGAGTACTTCGCCTGATGCGGCTCTCTCACGAGCATCAGGCGAGTACTTCGCCTGATGCGGCTCTCTCACTAGCATCAGGCGAGTACTTCGCCTGATGCGGCTCTCTCACTAGCATCAGGCGAGTACTTCGCCTGATGCGGCTCTCTCACAGGCATCAGGCGAGTACTTCGCCTGATGCGGCTCAATCATCAACGACGACCGCGGGCGCGTGCACGGCCACCAGCCGCGCTCGAGTGGGTCTGGTCTTCGTCGTGCTCGGTGTACAGGCCCTTGTAGACCCACACCTTGACGCCGATCGAACCCGTCGTCGTGTGGCTCTCAGCGAGCGCGTAGTCGACATTCGCCTGGATCGTCGACAGCGGGATCGAGCCGAGTCGCGTGTCGAGCGTGCGGCTCATTTCCGCGCCGCCGAGACGGCCGGCGAGCAGGATGCGAATGCCCTTCGCGCCGTTCTGCATCGAGCTCTCGGCGCGCATCTTGAGGATGCGGCGGAAGTTCGCTCGCTTCTTGAGCTGCTCGGCGATGCTCTCGGCAATCAGCTTGGCGTCGAGGTCGGCGTTCTTGATCTCGACGACCTTGAGGACGACCTTACGACCCGTCAGGGCCTGGAGATCCTTCGTGAGCGACTCGATGCCGGCACCGCGGAGGCCGACGACCTGGCCGGGGCGCGCGGTCTTCACGATGACCGTGAGCTCGTCACGGGTACGCTCGATGAGCACATCGCTCACCGCCGCGAAGGGCGGGGTGCGGTTGAGCCGCTTGTCGATGTACTTGCGGATCTTGTAGTCCTCGACGAGCAGGCTGCCGAACAGCGCCTTCGGGGCGAACCAGCGGGAGCGGTGCGCCTCGGTGATGCCAACGCGGAATCCGAATGGATGGACTTTCTGTCCCATGGTGGTACTCCGGAGCGCTTAGGCCCCGCGCTCCTCGACGGCGATGTGAATGTGGCTGGTGCGCTTGCGAATCGGGTGTGCGCGGCCGCGATCCTTGGGCTGGAAACGGTCGAGGGTCGGGCCCTCGTCGATGCGGGACTCGCTCACGAAGAGCTTGGTCGGATCCGCATTCTTCTCCTCCGCGTTCGCGATCGCGCTCTTGAGCACGACGGTGATGAAGGCCGCGCCGCGCTTCTTCTCGAAGTCGAGCGCGACAAGCGCCTCGTCGACACTCTTGCCGCGGATCATGTCGGCGACCAAGCGAGCCTTGCGGGGCGCGATGCGGGCGAATCGGTGGCTGGCGTTGTATGCCATGGTGGTGGACCTCATTCGAGAGCCTCGGCTGACGCGTCGCGTCAGGACTTCAGCTCTTCCTTCTTGTTGGTGTGGCCGCGGAAGGTGCAGGTGTGCGAGAACTCGCCGAGCTTGTGGCCGACCATGTCCTCGGTGCAGTAGACATCGATGAACTGCCGGCCGTTGTGGACCTGGAAGGTGTAGCCGATGAACTCGGGGACGATCGTGCAGGCACGGGCCCAGGTCTTGATCGGAGTCTTCTTGGTGCTTGACTCCTGCTTCTGCACCTTGCGGTACAGGCTTTCAACGACGTAGGGACCCTTCTTGAGCGAACGCGACATGGTGGGGATCTCGGTAGTTCTGACCGCTTGCGCGGATTGGGGGTCTGACTTTGACTCTGTCTCTCGAGCATCCGGCGAGTTCTTCGCCGGATGCGGCTCTCACACTGTCTCTCGAGCATCCGGCGAGTTCTTCGCCGGATGCGGCTCTCACACGCGGCTCAAACCTTCAGCTGGCCGTAACGCTTGCTGCGACGACGACGGATGATGCGCGAGTCGCTCGACTTGCCGTAGCGACGCGTGCGTCCGCCCTTCGCGAACGTACCGGACGAGTTCGACGGCTCGCGGCCGCCCTTCGACACCGAACCACCGCCGTGCGGGTGGGTGTGGTGGCTCATCGCGATACCACGGGTCGTCGGACGACGGCCCTTCCAGCGGTTGCGGCCGGCCTTGCCGATCACGACATTCGCGTGATCGGGATTGCCGACTTCGCCGACGGTCGCGCGGCAGTCCATCGACACCTGGCGGATTTCACCGGACGGGAGCACGAGGGTCGCCCAGCGGCCTTCCTTGTTGGTGAGGCGGGCGTACATGCCCGCGCCACGGCAAAGGCGGCCACCGGCGCCGGGCTCCATCTCGACATTGTGCAGCGCGAGGCCGGTCGGGATGTGCTTGATCGGCATCGAATTGCCGACCTTCGGATCGATCGCGTCGGGCGAGCTCATGAGAGTCTCGCCGGCCTTGAGGCCCTTCGGCGCGAGGATGTAGCGCAGATCGCCGTCGGCGTACTTCAGCAGCGCGATGTGCGCCGAGCGGTTGGGGTCGTACTCGATGCCGACGACGACGGCGGCGACGCCATCCTTGTTGCGGCGGAAATCGATCTTGCGGTAGCGGCGCTTGTGACCGCCACCACGGCCGAGGATCGTGATCTTGCCCTGGACATTGCGGCCGCTGTTGCGGACGAGCGGGGCAAGAAGCGACTTCTCCGGCGACTTCTTGGTGACCTCGGAGTGGAGGTTCACCGAGGCGTTGCGGCGGCCGTTGGTGGTCTTCTTGTAGACGCGGATTGCCATTTGAGTTTCACCTTTGCTTGCTGCCGTGACCTGCGGTCACGACGACGGGGTCACGCGGCTCAGAAGAGCTCGATCTTGTCCTCGGGGTGGATCTTGACGACGGCGCGCTTCCAAGTCTTGCCTGCGACGAAGCCGTAGGCGTAGGCGCGGTTGCGGAGGCGGCGCGTCTGCGTCGCGACGCCGAGCACGCGGACCTTGTAGAGCGACTCGACCGCATTCTTGATGTCGGTCTTGGTCGCAAGCTTCGAGACCTCGAAGGCAAACCGGTTGTAGTGGCCGGAGCCCCAGGTTGCCTTCTCGGTCACGATCGGGCGGACGATGACGTGGATGGGGTCCATTTACGCGACCTCCTTCTTCGACTTGCTCTTCGAACCCGACTTCGGGGCGGGCGCGGCGGCTTCCGCCGCATCGTCCGAAGCAAAGCAGGTCTCGTTGAGGAAAGAAACAAGCGCCGCCTTGTCCACCACGAGGTAGCGGTGGTTCAGCAGCGCAAAGACGTTGAGCTGGTCGATGCGGCACACGTCGACGCCTTCGACATTGCGCGCGGACAGGATGGCGTTCTTGTTCGCGCCATCGGTCGCGACGAGGCAGGTGCGGTCGATGCCGACCGACGCCATCAGCTTCGCGAACTCGGCGGTCTTCGGCGCCTTGAAGTCGAGCGCGGCGAAGCACTTCACCTCGTTGTCGATGAGCTTCGCGAGCAGCGCGTTGCGGTTCGCGAGGCGACGCATCTTCTTGGGAAGCTCGGTGCGGAAGTCCTCGCGGGTGCGGGTCTTCTTGAAGGTGACGCCACCGCCCTTGCGGATCGGGGTGCGCGAGGCGCCGGCGCGCGCGTTGCCGGTGCCCTTCTGCTTGTAGAGCTTGCGGGTCGAGCCGTGCACATCACCGCGGCTCTTCGTCCGGGCAGAGCCCTGACGCTGGTTGCCGTGGGTGATGACATAGGCCTGCTTCAGGAGCGCGTAGCGGACTTCGCCGCCGAGCGTCTGTGCATCGATCTGAAGGCTGTCGACCTTCTTGCCGTTGGAATCGTAGATCGGGAGTTCGATCATATTTCGCCTCGTTGCGGGCTGTTGCCCGCGTTTCGCCTCATCCTCCGCGTGCCTTTCATTGGTGGCACGGGGTAGAAATCGACTTGGTGAATCCTCTTGTGTCCGCCGGCTGGTTCCCTTGCGGGCCTTGCTGGCCTCCGAGCACCTGTTCTGGCCTCGGAGTGCTTGTCACCTGCACACTCATGCAAGCACCCCACGGCTCACGCGCCGCGGGGTGCAACTGTTCACTTCTTCGGGAGCTTCTTGGCCTTGCGCTTGAAGAGGCGCGTGGCGGCGCGGATGAAGAGATATCCATCGTTCGCGCCCGGGACCGGGCCCTTGACCAGAAGGATGTTCTTCTCGGCGTCGATCATGACCACATCGAGGCTGCGCACGGTGACGCGCTCGTCGCCCATGTGGCCGGCCATGCGCTTGCCCTTCTTGATCTTCGCGCCGTGACCACGGTCGGTGCCGTGCGAGCCGATGCTGCCCGAGGTTCGGTGCTTGCGCTCCGTACCGTGCGTGGCGCTCATGCCCTTGAAGTTGTGGCGCTTCATGACGCCCGCGAAGCCCTTGCCCTTGCTGGTGCCGACGACATCGACATACGCCACGCCCTCGAGGGCGGAGACGCCGATGGTCTGGCCAAGCTGGTAGGCGTTGGCGGCGGCGTCGTCGGCGACGCGCATCTCGCGGTGCACGCGCTTCGGACCAGTGCCGGCCTTCATGTCATGGGCGATCATGGCCATGGTCGAGTTGCGCGCCTTCATGTCGTCGAAGGCGATCTGGACCGCAGCGTAACCGTCGCGCTCGGCGGTCTTGACCTGCGTCACGACGCAGGGACCGGCTTCGATCACGGTGACGGGGATGTTCTTGCCGTCCGCCAGGAAGTAACGGGTCATGCCGATCTTGCGACCGAGGATGGCGACCGTGCAGGGCTTGTTGCTCATGATGGCCTTGGGGCTTTGGGGGCTTGGGGTTTCTGTCAGGGGTCCGGTCGAGCGGGCTCGCCGTACTTGACACTCGCTTGTCTGCCGGAAGGACCGTCCTTCGCAGCCGTTACTCACGCGTTCTTTCGGCGAGTGCTTCGCCGAAAGAACTTAGGCCATCTTTCGGCGAGTACTTCGCCGAAAGAATTTAGGCCTTGATTCGGAGGAAGACGCCCGCCGGGACGACGAGCCGCTGGAGCGCGTCGGTCGTGCGGTGGTTCCACTCGGTGATGTCGATCACGCGCTTGTGGGTGCGGATCTCAAACTGCTCGCGCGACTTCTTGTCGATGAACGGCGAGCGGTTGACCGTGTAGATCTCGCGACGGGTCGGCAGCGGAATCGGTCCCGCCACGCGGGCGCCGGTGCGCTTGGCCTGGTCGACAATCTCACGCGCCGAAGCGTCGAGAGCTTGATGGTCGTAGGCCTCCATGCGAATCCGGAACTTGCCGCCAGTCATTGTCTGCTCCGTTCTTTCTCGACTTTCGGGCGGTCAGGCCGCTCGAAGCCGCACACACTCTCTCGCTTGATCCCTGCAGGACCGAAGCACCGCGCTTCGGCCATTTGCTCCGCGGTTCGGACGAGCGTTTGCTCGGAAACAGCGGAATCCACAGGGATTTCAATCTCTTGCTGTGCACACTGAGTGAACGCAACTGAGTTCACTCGCCATTCACCCGCCCCGCGCCGCGCGTGCGCGGCTCGTGACGACGGTCACACCTCCACGGCAGGCCGCCGAAGAGGTGCGAATCGACGAGGATAGCAAATCAGCCCGCTCTGTCAATGCGTTCGCGCGTCG
>Ga0138292_1023285_pt1 | contig 10717 bp, 18 predicted proteins | sample S_140709_E_mt_FD_106913 | JGI IMG/M metagenome (GOLD analysis project Ga0138292, IMG submission 106913) | Freshwater microbial communities from Lake Simoncouche, Canada - S_140709_E_mt (Metagenome Metatranscriptome) | ecosystem: Environmental > Aquatic > Freshwater > Lake | place: Canada: Quebec... | reverse complement strand
GTGGGATTTTCGCGCGAGGAGCCCCGCTGGGGAGGTTTGACCCGGTCGGCTCCACTAGAAGTAGGTAGGAAGTGCAATGAGCGGCGGCAAAATTCGCATCCGAATGGAGGCCTACGACCACATCGCCCTTGACGCTTCGGCCAAGGAGATCGTGGAGCACGCCAAGCGCACCAACGCGAAGGTCCGCGGGCCCGTGCCGCTGCCGACCCGCTGCGAGCGCTACACCGTCCTTCGCTCGCCCTTCATCGATAAGAAGAGCCGCGAGCAGTTCGAAATCCGCACGCACAAGCGCATCATCGACATCATCGAACCCAACGCCCGCACCGTCGAGGCCCTCAACCGCCTCGTCGTCCCCGCCGGCGTCTTCGTTCGAATCAAGGCTTAATCGTCAAGGCTGGCACCTCGGTGCCGGCCTTTTTCATGTCGCGTCCCGCGTGGGACGCAGGTCTCACGGTCCGGAGGCGCGGACCTACGACGGCTCGGTACGACAGAACATCTGAGTCCTCTGCATGAGCCAACGCGAGCCACCAGGCCGCGGTGCAAGACTCCGGGGAGCCAACGCCATGGGCCTCTTGCTGCTTGGAAAGAAAGTCGGGATGACCCGCATCTATCGCGCGAACGTGAGCCTTCCGGTCACGGTCATCGAAGTGGGTCCCTGCTACGTCACCCAGATCCGCACCGCCGAGAAAGATGGCTACTCCGCCGTCCAGATCGGTTACGGCGCGATGAAGGCCCGCAATAGCACGATGCCCATGATCGGGCACGACGCCAAGGCCGGCATCGACCCCGTCCGCCACCACCGCGAATTCCTCGTCGACCACGCCACGGCCGCGAAGTTCACCGTCGGGCAGACCCTGACGCTCAAGGACCTCGAAGGCACCATGTTCGTCGACGTCGCCGGCGTCACCAAGGGCAAGGGCTTCCAGGGCACCATGAAGCGCCACAACTTCAAGGGCCAGCCCGCCTCCCACGGTACCGAACGCAAGCACCGCTCCCCCGGCTCTATCGGCTCGCTCTGTTCGAACCGTGGTTTCGGCGGCGGTCTGAAAAAGGGCAAGAAAATGGCCGGGCACATGGGCGACGTTCACGTCACCATGCGGAGCCTGGACGTCGTCCAGATGGACGTCGAACGCAACCTTTTGCTGGTCAAGGGCCCCGTTCCGGGCGCGAACACCGGCCTGCTCTCGATCCGCCCGGCCGTCCGCCTCTACCGCTCGAAGGCAAAGTTGCTGGCGGCGGCGGGTGGAAAGTAAGGCGCGGGTGGTGAATGATCTTGACCCGGCCCGTGGAATGGCGTGAGCCGTTCTGAGTGTCGGGTGCTTCGAAAGTTTTCAGGTCGAGTCAGGGAAGAGACAGGTACGAGACACAAGCCGTCGGTTCGTGCGAGCACGGGTCGGCGGGTTCGGAAGGTCGGGGAGGTCCATCAGGACCAAGACGAAACCGCCGAACGCGAACAGTTCAAGTGGCTCCGGGGACGTTCCCCGGGGCAGAGACAGCCGAGTCGATTCCGAGCCGTCTTCCGCAGGCCCCTCATAACGGCCCGCGTCCCGCAAGGGAGACAGAAGACGAGACGGATAGGCGAAGCGACCCACCAACACCGGCTGCATGGCCGGGTTGAGACTCCGAACCGGGGCGTGGGCAGGCGTCGGACGAGGTACGGCAGATGGATGTCCCCGTCATCAACATGCAGGGTCAGGTCGTCGGGCAACTGGCGATCGATGAGGCAGGCCTCGGCGGCGAGGTCAACCCGGCCCTGATCAAGCAGGCGTATGTCCGTTACCACGGCAACCAGCGCCAGGGTTCTTCCAAGACGAAGAACCGCCACGAGGTCGAAGGCACGACCAAGAAGATGTACAAGCAGAAGGGCACCGGTAACGCCCGCCACGGCGACCGGAAGGTCAACATCTTCATCGGTGGTGGTCACGGCCACTCCAAGAAGAAGGTTCGCGAAGACTTCCGCGCCGACATGCCCAAGAAGATGCGCCGCAAGGCCAACCGCAACGCCCTCCTGGCCAAGCTGGTTGACCGCGAAGTCCGCGTCGTCGACACCATCGCCTTCTCCGAGCCCAAGACCAAGGTCTTCAAGGACTTCCTGAAGGCGATCAACGTCGACAAGTCGGCGCTGGTGATCCTGCCCGGCGACAAGACCGCCGCGGACCACACGCTCCGCTCGGGCCGAAACGTCGAGGACGTGAAGATCGCCCGCACCGAAGACCTCAACGTCTTCAACATGCTCAGCCACCGCTTCGTGGTCATCACGAAGACCGAGCTGGAGAGCTGGCTGAAGGGTCCGAGCTCGCAGACGGGCAAGGACGCGAAGATTTCTCCTCTGGGCCGCAAGCCCGAGGCTGATGCTCCTGCCAAGGCCCCGGCCGCAGCGGCTCCTGCTGCTGAAGCCAAGGCTCCCGCCAAGGCCAAGAAGCCCGCGGCCGCCAAGGACGCCAAGGCCCCGGCCGCGAAGAAAGGAACGGTGAGCTGAAATGCCAGCCCATGTTTCTCACACCGACATCATCAAGGCTCCCCTGCTGACGGAAAAGACCACCTTCGGCATGAACGAGCTGGGACACTACTCGTTCATCGTCGATCGTCGCGCCACCAAGGACGAGATCCGGGCCGCCGTTGAGGCGATCTACAAGGTTCGCGTCGAGCGCGTCAACACCGCCGTCATGAAGAGCAAGATCCGCCGCACGAAGTTCGGTCTGGTGCAGGACGCGCCGGTCAAGAAGGCCCACGTGACGCTCCAGGGCGAGGACAAGATCGAACTGTTCTGATCGTTGAGGACCAGCTATGCCTATCCGTCAATACAAGCCCACCAGCGCCGGCCGCCGCAACGCGTCGGTGAACATGCACGCCGAGGTCACCAAGAAGACCCCGGAATACAGCCTGCTCGGCCCCAAGCCCAAGTCGGGCGGCCGCAACCACCACGGCGTGACCTGCTCGCGCGGTCGCGGCGGTGGCGTGAAGCAGATGTACCGCATCATCGACTTCAAGCGCAAGGACCGCGACGGGATCGAGGGAAAGGTCGTCGGCATCGAGTACGACCCCAACCGCTCCTCCCACATCGCCCTCATTGAATACACCGATGGTGTGCTCCGCTACATCATTTCCCCCCTGGGTCTCAAGACCGGGCAGACGATCATCTCGTCCAGCTCCGGCCCCGTGGAGCCCACCCCCGGCAACGCCATGCAGCTCCGCTACGTGCCCACCGGCCTCGACGTGCACTGCGTCGAACTGATCGCCGGCCGCGGCGCCCAGATCTGCCGCTCGGCGGGCACCTTCGCCAAGCTGTCGAACAAGGAAGGCGATTACGCGACGCTCGTTCTGCCCTCGGGCGAAGTGCGCCGCGTCCCCCTCTCCTGCCGCGTGACGGTCGGTCAGACCGGCAACGGCGACCACCGCCTCCGGAAGCTCGGCAAGGCCGGTCTCAACCGCCTCATGGGCCGTCGTCCGATCACGCGTGGCGTGGCCAAGAGCCACCATGCCCACCCGCTGGGTGGTGGTTCGGGCCGTTCGAAGGGCAACCGTCCCCCGGTCGGTCCCACGGGCGTCCTGGCCAAGGGCGGCGATACCCGCAACAAGAAGAAGCAGTCGAGCACGCTCATCATCCGTCGCCGCGTCTCCAAGCGGTACGGCGTGAAGAAGTAAGCAGAAGCAGGCATCAGGCAGAAGGCATTCGGGATACGGTATCGAGATTTGCGAATTAGGAACTCGGAAGGAAGCACATGGGCCGCAGTCTGAAGAAAGGTCCGTACGTCGATGAGAAGCTCTACTCCAAGGTGGAGAAGCTCAATGCCGCGCGCCGCAAGGATCCCATCAAGACCTGGGCCCGTCGCTGCACGATCGTGCCCGAATTCGTGGGGCACACCTTCAAGGTGCACAACGGCCGGCAGTTCCTCGATGTCTTCGTGACCGAAGACATGGTGGGGCACAAGCTGGGCGAGTTCTCGCTCTCGCGGACCTTCCGCGGGCACACGAACAAGAAGGAAGGCATGGAAGCGGGCGCGACGGCCGGCGGCGGCGCTGGCGGTCCGAAGAAGGGTTAATTCGAATCGGTGGATTGATTCGGCGTCTCCCTCTGGGAGCTTGCCGGTGGTTGGAAGCGTTGGCTGAAAGGACGAGCCGTGAGGATTCGAGGCGAAACACTGAAGAAGCTGGCCCTGGAGCGGGCCGTGAGCGTCGAGCAATTGGCGCAGGCGGTCGAGCGCACGGGCCTCGCAGGCGATCGAGCCGTCAGCGCTGTTCAGAACTGGATGCGTGGTCGCGACCACCCCAAGTGCAAGGCTCCTGACATCGCCAAGCTCGCCGGCGTCCTGGGCGTCGAGTCCAAGGACATCGCGAAGTTCACCAGCGAAGTCCGCTTCCACCGCGGCAGCCCGCGCAAGGCCGACCTCCTGGTCGAGCTCGTCCGCGGCAAGCCGGTGCTCGAAGCCGAGAACCTACTCACCTTCACGACCAAGCGCGCCGCGCTGAACGTCAAGAAGGCTCTGCGGGCCGCCGTCGCCGACGCCCAGCAGTACAACGCCGACGAGGATCGCCTCTTTGTGGTCGAGAGCCGCATCGATGACGCTCCCCAGATGAAGCGTTTCCAGCCCAAGGATCGCGGTCGGGCCCACCCGATCATCAAGCGTTTCAGCCACATCACCATTTCGGTCCAGGAGAAGCCCGCTCGCTCGGCTCGCCGCTGATCGACTCGGAAGAAACACCTATGGGACAGAAGACACATCCATTCGGGCTTCGGCTTGGCATCACGGAAGCGCACCGCAGCCGCTGGTACGCCCCCAAGGCGCTCTATGGTGAGCTGCTCGTCGAAGACGAGAAGATCCGCAAATTCCTGGACAAGCGCCTCAATCGCCGACCCCCCTCCGCGGCCGTCAGCGATATCCACATTGAGCGCACCCGCGAAGAACTCAAGGTCATCATCAAGACCGCCCGCCCGGGCCTGGTCATCGGCCCCAAGGGCGCCGAGGTTGATCGGATGACCGAAGAGCTGCAGTACATGACCGGTCGTAAGGTCGCGATCTCCATCATGGAGATCAAGAACCCCGACCTGGACGCCCAGCTCGCCGCCGAGTCGGTCTCGGAAGCACTTGGAAAGCGTCAGGCTTTCCGCCGTGCCCTGAAGATGCGCTCCGAGGCCGTGATGAACGCTGGCGCCCAGGGCGTGAAGATTCAGGTTGCCGGCCGTCTGGGTGGCGCTGAACTGAGCCGCACGATGGACGTGCGTCTGGGTTCGCTCCCGCTCTCGACGCTTCAGGCCCGCATCGAGTACGGCTTCGCGGAAGCGATGACCCCGTACGGCGTGATCGGGATCAAGTGCTGGGTCTACCGCGGGATGTACACGACCGAGCGCACGGAAGAAGAATCCAATGCCGCAGGTGGCCGGGCCCGCGCCTGCGGCCGCCGCTGAGTGCGGATTGGCCGACAGGTTGGTCGTCGGGTTGGGTCGGAATTGAACGTGATCGATCGGGTTTGAGGTTGTTCGTCGAAGTGTTCGCTAGAGACTGGATCAGGAGACACACGCCATGGCGTTGATGCCCAAGCGAGTGAAATACCGGAAGGAAATGCGTCGCTGCCGCGATCGCAAGGCGACCAAGGGCAACTACGTCGCATACGGCGAGTACGGGCTCCAGGCTCTTGAGGGCACGTGGCTCCCCGGCAACGTGATCGAAGCCGGTCGCGTCGCGGCCCAGCACTACCTCAAGCGCGAAGGCAAGCTCTTCGTCCGCGTCTTCCCCGACAAGCCCATCAGCAAGAAGCCCCTGGAAACCCGAATGGGTACCGGTAAGGCCGAGGTGGATTACTGGGCGGCCCGTCTGCGGCCGGGCAAGATCATCTTCGAGATCGCCGGCGTGCCGGAAGCGACCGCCAAGCTCGCGATGGTCCGTGTGGCGATGAAGATGCCGGTCCGTTGCCGGTTCGTGGCCCGCCGCGTTCGCGTCTAAGAAGCAGGTTCGTCAGGAGCAGTTCGATGAAGGATACGAATTTCAACACGATGCGGCCCGACGAGCTGAAGCAGGAGCTGAGCAAGCTCCGCGAGAAGCTCTTCGATCTCCGCTCGCAGCAGACCACGGGCAAGGTGGAAGACACCTCGCAGTTCAAGAAGATCCGCCGTGACATCGCCCGGGCGCTCACCGCCCAGCGGGTCAAGGCAGCGACGGCGTAAGTACTCAGGCGACATCGGTCGGCGATCGCAGAATCGAACGAAGGTCAGAAGGACGCATACACATGGCGGAAGTCAAGAAGGAACAGCAGCAGGGCACGAAGGTCGGCGTCGTCGAGAGCGACAAGCGCAGCAAGACGCGCAAGGTCGTTCTGGCGTACATGGCCAAGCACCCCAAGTACGGCAAGTACATCCGTCAGCGGACGGTGCTGCATGTTCACGATGAGAACAACATCAGCCACACCGGCGACATCGTCGAGATCGCCGAGTGCCGTCCCATCAGCAAGACCAAGCAGTGGAAGCTGGTGCGGATCGTCGAGCAGCGCTCGCTGACCCGCGTCGAGCCGATCTCCCAGGACGTGGTGTAACAAGTATCGAGAATGTTCTGCCGGCAGCCCCGGCAGTTTGGGCCCTGGTGCCCGGTCGAGAATGATCCGGTCGAGTCAGAAGAAGGTGAGTCATGCTCCAGCAAGAAACAAGATGTGAAGTCGCGGACAACTCGGGGGCGAAGATCGCCTACGTCATCCGCGTCTACGGCGGATCGACCGGGAGCGGCAAGTTCCAGCGCCGGATGGCCGGTGTCGGCGACCGCGTGTTCGTCTCGATCAAGAAGGCCCTGGCGGGTTCCGAGGTCAAGGCGGGCGACAAGAGCAAGGCCGTCGTGGTCCGCACCACCAAGCCCATCCGCCGCGCTGACGGGTCGTACGTGAAGTTCGACTCCAACGCCGTGGTGCTCATCCAGGAAGACGGCAACCCCAAGGGCACGCGCATCTTCGGGCCCGTCGCCCGCGAGCTCCGCGACAAGAACTACATGAAGATCGTCTCGCTGGCAAGCGAAGTGGTCTGAGATTCGGAAGTGTTGGGAGTCGGAAGTACATCGAGTAGATCGAATTTCGTCCCACGCGGGACAGTCGAGTTTGAAGGGAATCCAGTCATGCCAGCGCATGTGATCAAAGGCGACCAGGTGATGATCATCTCCGGGGATGAGAAGGGGAAGACCGGCGAGGTCATCCGCGTCTATCCCGACAAGGAACAGGTCATCATCAAGGGCCTCAACCTCCGCACCAAGCACCTGCGCCCCACGCAGCAGAACCCGCAGGGGGGCGTCATGACCAAGGAAGCCCCGCTCCACTGGAGCAAGGTGCAGCCGGTCGTCGACGGCAAGGCCACCCGCGTGCGCTTCGTCACCAAGCCCGATGGCAGCAAGGTCCGCGTGGCGGCACGCGGCGGTAAGGAACTCTCCGTCCTGCGTTCTCCCAGCAAGAAGTAAGTCACACACGTTCGCCCCGGCGGGCCGGGATGGGTGAACCCCCCATCTCGGGAACCACGAGGCAGCAAGCGAGAAGGTCATGGCCAAGGACAGCAACAACCCGGAAAACAAGTCCAAGGGCGGAGCGCCCAAGGGCGAAGGGCGTCAGGCCGAGGGCAAAGCGCCCAAGGGTGACGCCAAGGGCTCCAAGGCCCCCAAGGGCAAGGCCGCCGACAGCGCCGAGCCCGCGGACCTCGGTCCCAAGGTTCCGCCGCGCCTCAAGGTGATGTTCGACGAGAAGGTCCGCCCGCAGCTGGCGGAGAAGTTCGGCCTCAAGAACCCCATGGAGCAGCCCCGCCTCCAGAAGGTCGTCTTGAACGTCAACATGGGTCGCCACCTCGAAGGCACCAAGCTCCCGCCTCACGTCCGCGCCACTGTGCTCGAGACCCTCGTGAAGGTCTCCGGCCAGAAGCCCGTGGTCGTCAAGGCCAAGAAGAGCGTGTCGAACTTCAAGCTGCGTGAAGGCTTCGAGTCTTCCGCGGTCGTGACGCTTCGCCGCGAGCGGATGTGGTGGTTCCTCGACCGCCTCTTCAACCTCGCGACCCCTCGTATCAAGGACTTCCGCGGGTTGCCCACCGAGGCGTTCGATCGCCAGGGCAACTACTCGATGGGCCTGACCGAGCAGGGCGTTTTCCCCGAGATCAACATGGCCGACGCGACGTTCACGCACGGCATGCACATCAACATGTGCTTCTCGGGCAGCAACAAGGAATTGAGCCGTTTCGTGCTGGAGCAGCTGGGGCTGCCGTTCAAGAAGCCGGAGACCAAGTAATGGCGACCAAAGCGCAAGTTGCAAAGAGCAGGCGGAAGCCCAAGTACAGCACGCGGATCGTGCGTCGGTGCGAACTGACGGGCCGTCCCCGCGGCGTCTATCGGAAGTTCCGAATCAGCCGAATCATGCTCCGGAAGCTCGCCCTCGAAGGCAAGATCCCGGGCATGCGCAAGGCCAGCTGGTAAAGACACGTCGATTTACAGTCGGCCCGCCCGCGGGGCCTGTGGATAGAGACCTGACACACGGTTTGAGTGCAGTCGAAGAGCAAGAGGTACACGATGTCGATCGGTGATCCAATCGCGGACATGCTGACCCGAATCCGCAATGCGGTGCGCAACCGCTCCAAGACGGTCTCCTGCCTGAACAGCAAGGTCTGCAGGGGCATCGCCGGGGTGCTGCGCGATGAGGGCTACATCGACGCCTACGACGTGATCGATGACGGCCGCCAGGGCCAGCTTCGCATCAAGCTCCGCTACAACGCTGGCGGCGAGCCGGTCCTCCACCTGCTCAAGCGCGAGAGCAAGCCCGGCCGCCGGGTCTACTCGGGCGTCGAGACCCTCCCCAAGCCCATGCAGGGCCTGGGCATTGCCATCGTCTCCACCAGCCGCGGCGTGATGAGCGACCGCAAGGCCCGCCAGGAACGCGTCGGCGGCGAACTGCTCTGCGTTATCGAGTAATTGATCACTGTTCTCACGGTCCGGACGTTCCGGAAGAAAGTCGATGCACGCCTGGGTTGGAATCAGACTCTTGGGCGTTGAATCGGGAGGTACGAAGATGTCGCGAATCGGAAAACGTCCAGTGCCGGTCCCTGCGGGTGTGAAGGTCGCGATCAAGGATCGCACCATCAGCATCGAGGGCGCCAAGGGCAAGCTCAGCTTCACGTTCCGCCCGGAGATCAAGGTCTCTTGGGATGAGACCGAGAAGGCGATCAAGGTCGTCGTCAGCGATGGCCACGCCAATGACGCCGAGGCGAGCGCCTACTGGGGCACGACCCGCGCCATCATCCGCAACATGATCGAAGGCGTCACCAAGGGCTACGAGAAGAGCATGCAGGTCGTCGGCACCGGCTGGTCCGCCGCCGTCACCGGCAAGCAGCTCAAGCTGATCCTGGGCTTCGCCCACCCCGTGATTGTCCCGATCCCCGAGGGCATCACCGTCGCGGTGGACAAGACCGCCGGCGACACGACCCCGATCAAGATCTCCGGCAACGACCGCCAGCTCGTCGGCCAGTTCGCCGCGGCTCTGCGGGCCAAGAAGAAGCCCGAGCCGTACAACGGCAAGGGCATCAAGTACACCGAAGAAGTCATCACCCGCAAGCAGGGCAAGCAGTTCGGCTCCTGATTCATTCAAATACGACATTGGGCGATCCGGGCCCTCCGGGATCGAATCCGGAATTGTGCCAGATCGAGGAACACGCGATGAACAAGCAGAAAGACAAAGCCCTCCGCCGCAGCCGCCGGACCATCGGCATCCGCAAGCGCATCATCGGGATGCCCGACCGTCCGCGCCTGGCGATCTACAAGAGCCTGAACCACATCTACGCTCAGGTCATCGACGACATGAAGGGGCACACGCTCGCCTCGGCGTCGACGATGGAGAAGGAACTGGGCGTCGACAAGACCGGCAACGCCGCCGCCGCCGCCGCGGTGGGCAGCAAGCTCGCCGAGCGGGCCAAGGCCGCCGGCGTCTCGAAGGTCGTCTTCGATCGCGGCGGGTTCAAGTTCCACGGCCGCCTCAAGGCGCTCGCCGACGCAGCACGCAAGTCCGGCCTGGAGTTCTAAAGCAATCACGGTGTCGTCCCAACCGGGAGACACCGACGACGCCCCGACGGGGCCCTAGGGAGAGTTGACCGCCATGCGCGAGATGCTTGACGAATCGAATCAGATTGAATCCTCGACGGTGGGCGTCTTCCGCACGTCGACGACCGTGAAGGGCGGACGCCGCTTCAGCTTCGGCGCGCTCGTCGTCGTCGGCGATCGTCGCGGCCGCGTCGGCTTCGGCCACGGCAAGAGCAACGAAGTGCCCCAGGCCATCGAGAAGGCCCAGAAGTACGCCAAGCGTGCCATGATCGGTATCCCGATGTCCGGCACGACCATCACCCACGAAGTCGAAGGCAAGTACTCGACCTCCAAGGTGCGGCTCATCCCCGCCTCGCCCGGTACCGGCGTCGTCGCCGGCGGCACCGTCCGCGCCATCCTCGAGATCGCGGGCATCACCGACTGCCTGACCAAGTGCTACGGCTCCACCAACAAGCAGAACGTCGTCAAGGCGGTCTTTGACGGCCTCGAAAAGCTCCGCCTCCGCACCCAGATCATGGGCAACCGCCAGATCGAGCTCGCCGCAACCGAGATCGAGAACAAGATCGAACGCGGCAAGCGCTTCATGCCCTCCACGCCCTCCCGCGAGAAGGCTCGCGGCCCGGTCAACACCGTCGCTCAGCAGCAGCGTCGCGGCGGTCGCGGCGGCCCGCGTCGCG
>Ga0138292_1274990_pt1 | contig 10727 bp, 6 predicted proteins | sample S_140709_E_mt_FD_106913 | JGI IMG/M metagenome (GOLD analysis project Ga0138292, IMG submission 106913) | Freshwater microbial communities from Lake Simoncouche, Canada - S_140709_E_mt (Metagenome Metatranscriptome) | ecosystem: Environmental > Aquatic > Freshwater > Lake | place: Canada: Quebec... | reverse complement strand
ATTAGGCTTGTCCCGTAGGACCAAAATTTAAAGGAATTGCCGGTTGTTCGGAATCTTTTATTTCGCCATGAGCTTGTTCAAATCGGTGAATGTTTTCTCCAATTGCCTTTAGCAATCTTTTAGCATGCTGAGGCGTTAGGATGATTCTCGATTTTACTTTCGATTTTGGAACACCAGGCATGATTGTTACAAAATCTAACACAAATTCTGAAGGGGAATGATTGATAATAGCCAAATTAGAATAAATTCCTTCTGCTACTTTTTCATCCAATTCAATATTGATTTGTCCTGGTACTTGTTCGTTTTCGCTCATAATTAATAAATATATTCTTCTTTACTAGCCATAATTTCATTGTAGTCTTCTTTAGATCCTACAATTACATTATCGTAATCTCTCATACCTGTACCTGCAGGAATTCTGTGTCCTACAATTACATTTTCTTTCAATCCTTCTAAAGTATCTACTTTACCTGCTACAGCAGCTTCGTTTAATACTTTAGTAGTTTCTTGGAAGGATGCCGCAGAGATAAACGATTTCGTTTGAAGGGATGCTCTTGTAATACCTTGTAAAACTGGAGTTGCAGTTGCCGTAATAACATCACGAGCTACAACTAAGTTTTTATCATTTCGTTTCAATAATGAGTTTTCATCTCTAAGAACTCTTGGAGAAACAATTTGACCTGGCTTAAGAACTTCAGAATCTCCAGCATCTTCAACCACTTTCATTCCGTACAATTTATCATTTTCTTCTAAGAAATCAGAAGTGTGAATTAATTGCTCTTCTAAGAATAAAGTATCTCCTGGATCTTCAACTCTCACTTTACGCATCATTTGACGAATAACTACCTCAAAGTGCTTGTCGTTAATTTTTACCCCTTGTAAACGGTATACTTCTTGAATTTCATTTACTAAATACTGTTGTACAGCTGAAGGTCCTTGAATTCTTAAGATATCATCTGGTGTAATAGCACCGTCAGACAATGGTACACCCGCTTTAACGAAGTCATTCTCTTGAACTAATATCTGACTTGATAATTTCACTAGGTATTTTTTAACTTCTCCAAACTTAGACTCGATAATGATTTCACGGTTACCTCTTTTGATTTTTCCAAAAGTAACTACTCCATCAATTTCAGATACTACAGCTGGATTAGAAGGATTACGAGCCTCTAATAACTCGGTAATTCTTGGTAAACCTCCGGTAATATCACCTGCTTTAGAAGAACGACGAGGAATTTTAACAAGGATTTTACCTGCTTTAATTTTCTCTCCATCTTCTACCATAAGGTGAGCCCCTACTGGTAAGTTGTAAGAACGGATTAACTCTCCGTCTTTACCATATACCAATAAAGTTGGGATTAATTTTTTATTTCTTCCTTCAGAAATTACTTTTTCTTGGAAACCAGTTTGCTCATCAATTTCAACCATGTACGATTGACCTTGCTCTAAATCTTCGTAAGCAATTTTTCCAGTAAATTCTGAAACAATAACTCCATTATACGGATCCCATTTACAGATAGCAGTTCCTTTTTCAACAACATCACCATCTTTAACGTTAATTACAGATCCATAAGGAATATAATGCGTGCTTAATAAGATTCCTGTTTTAACATCGATTAATTTTAATTCAGTTGAACGAGAAACAACGATATCTACTTTATTTCCATCGGCATCTTCTCCAACAACAGTTTTTAAATCATCGATTTCTAGCTTACCGCCAAATCTAGCAATGATACTAGACTCTTCAGAAACTCCACCTGCAACCCCACCCACGTGGAAAGTTCTAAGTGTTAACTGCGTTCCTGGCTCTCCAATAGATTGTGCTGCGATAACTCCAACAGCTTCTCCTTTTTGAGTCATTTTTCCGGTTGCTAGATTACGTCCGTAACATTTAGCACAAATACCTTTTGTAGCTTCACAAGTTAATGGAGAACGCACATCGATTTTTTCAAGTGGCGATTCTTCAATAGCTTTAACAATAGCTTCGGTAATTTGTTCACCTGCATGAACTAAAATATTTGTATCTAATGGATTAATAACATCTTGTAATGCTACACGTCCTAAAATTCGTTCTCCTAATGTTTCAACAATTTCTTCGTTTTTCTTTAAAGCAGAAACTTCAATTCCTCTTAACGTACCACAATCTACAGAGTTCACGATAACATCTTGAGATACATCATGTAGTCTACGAGTTAAGTATCCTGCATCGGCAGTTTTAAGAGCGGTATCCGCAAGACCTTTACGAGCACCGTGCGTAGAGATAAAGTACTCAAGGATCGAAAGACCTTCTTTAAAGTTAGAAAGAATTGGGTTTTCAATAATTTCACCACCACCAACAGTCGATTTTTTAGGCTTAGCCATCAAACCACGCATACCCGTTAACTGACGAATTTGCTCTTTAGAACCCCTCGCTCCAGAGTCAAGCATCATGTACACCGAGTTGAAACCTTGTTGGTCTTCTCTAATGTTTTTCATTGCTAACTCGGTTAATTGTGCATTGGCAGAAGTCCAAATATCAATAACTTGGTTGTAACGCTCGTTATTGGTAATAAGACCCATGTTATAGTTTAAGGAAATACCTTCAACTTGCTCTCTTGCGTCTGCAATTAACTTGGTTTTTTGTTCTGGAATTCTAATATCACCTAATGAGAATGACAATCCACCTTTGAAAGCGAATTTATACCCCATATCTTTCATATTATCAAGGAAAGCTGCAGTTGTTGGTACATCTGTTACCGACAAGATTTTTCCGATAATATCTCTTAAAGATTTTTTAGTTAATACTTCATTGATGTATCCAGCTGCTTCAGGAACTACTTCATTAAACAATACTCTACCAGCTGTTGTTTGGATAATTTTATAAACAGAATTTCCGTTTTCATCAATGTCTTTAGCTCTAATTTTAACTCTAGCATTTAACTCTAATCTACCTTCGTTTAAAGCAATGTTTACTTCTTCTGCAGAATAGAAAGTTAAATCTTGACCTAAAATTTTGTGCTCTGGAGTTGACACTCTTTCTTTAGTCATATAATACAATCCAAGTACCATGTCTTGAGAAGGTACTGTGATTGGAGCTCCGTTAGCTGGATTCAAGATATTGTGAGAAGCCAACATTAACAATTGTGCTTCAAGAATAGCTTCAGGTCCAAGTGGCAAATGAACCGCCATTTGATCCCCGTCAAAATCCGCGTTGAACGCCGTACAAACTAAAGGGTGTAATTGGATTGCTTTTCCTTCAATTAATTTTGGTTGGAAAGCTTGAATACCTAATCTGTGTAAGGTAGGAGCACGATTCAGTAATACTGGATGTCCTTTAATTACATTTTCTAAGATATCCCAAACTACAGGTTCTTTTTTGTCAATTATTTTCTTAGCCGATTTAACTGTTTTTACAATTCCTCTTTCGATTAATTTACGAATAACGAATGGTTTATATAGTTCGGCAGCCATATCTTTTGGGAGTCCGCATTCGAACAATTTCATTTCTGGTCCAACAACAATTACCGAACGAGCAGAATAATCCACACGTTTTCCAAGTAAGTTTTGACGGAAACGACCTTGTTTTCCTTTTAAGGAATCCGACAACGATTTTAATGGTCTGTTTGATTCTGTTTTAACCGCAGAAGCTTTACGTGTGTTGTCAAATAATGAATCTACAGATTCTTGTAACATACGTTTTTCGTTTCTCAAGATTACTTCAGGAGCTTTAATCTCCATTAATCTTTTCAAACGGTTGTTTCTGATGATTACTCTTCGGTACAAGTCATTCAAATCGGAAGTTGCGAAACGACCTCCATCAAGTGGCACTAACGGACGCAATTCTGGTGGAATAACTGGAACTACTTTCATAATCATCCATTCTGGACGATTTTCTCTATTAAGATTTGAATCTCTAAATGATTCAACAACTTGTAATCTTTTTAAAGCTTCTGTTTTTCTTTGTTTAGAAGTTTCATGATTTGCACCATGACGTAATTCATAAGAAAGTGCATCTAAATCAGTTCTAGCTAATAAATCCATAATACACTCTGCTCCCATTTTGGCAACAAATTTATTTGGATCTAAATCATCTAAATATTGATTATCTGCAGGAAGTGTATCTAAAATATTTAAATACTCTTCTTCTGTTAAGAAATCTAAACGTTGTAAAGGCTCTCCATCTGCATTTACCGCAATACCTGCTTGGATTACTACGTATCTTTCGTAGTAAATGATCATGTCTAATTTCTTAGATGGTAATCCAAGGATGTAACCAATTTTGTTTGGAAGTGAACGGAAATACCAAATGTGAGCGATAGGCACCACAAGATTAATGTGTCCTACTCTATCACGACGTACTTTTTTCTCAGTTACTTCAACCCCACAACGGTCACATACGATTCCTTTGTAACGGATTCTTTTATATTTTCCACAAGCACATTCAAAATCTTTTACTGGACCGAAAATACGCTCGCAGAAAAGACCATCACGCTCTGGCTTATGGGTTCTATAATTAATTGTTTCTGGTTTTAAAACCTCACCTCTTGATTCAGCTAAAATGGATTCTGGCGAAGCCAATCCAATAGAGATCTTCTCAAATCTTTTAGGTGCATTTTTGTCTTTATTTCTGTTATTCATCATAGTTTCTACTATTGATTTACTATATTAATTGAACTTAGATTTATAGTTTAAGAGTGATTAGTGATGGGTGATTAGTGACTAGCATTTGATAAATTAAAAATCTATTTTCTTTTTTTGCTAATTACTATTTACTTTTTACTTAGTACTAAAAAACCATTAAGTTACTACCTCGAATTACTTCTCTAAACCTCAAACTAAATTTGCAGGTGCTAGTTAAAAAACCAAACGGTTCAATAAAAAATCGGAACGGGTTACGGGTATAAATCTTTAAAAACTTATTATAAATAAGTATTCAGTTCCGATAACTCGGAACTGAATACAGAACTTTTTATTCTTCCAATCGGATGTCTAAACCAAGTCCTTTCAATTCATGCATTAATACATTGAATGATTCTGGTAATCCTGGTTCTGGCATAGTTTCTCCCTTAACGATTGCTTCGTAAGTTTTCGCTCTTCCAATTACGTCATCCGACTTAACAGTCAAGATTTCACGTAGGGTGCTTGATGCTCCATAAGCTTCAAGTGCCCATACCTCCATCTCTCCAAAACGCTGACCTCCAAATTGAGCTTTACCTCCAAGTGGTTGTTGTGTAATAAGTGAGTAAGGTCCGATAGAACGTGCGTGCATCTTATCGTCTACCATGTGTCCAAGTTTCAACATATAGATAACTCCAACTGTTGCTGCTTGGTGGAAACGCTCTCCTGTTCCTCCGTCATATAAATAAGTATGACCAAATCTTGGAATTCCTGCCTCGTCTGTAAGTTCATTAATTTGATCTAAAGTAGCTCCATCAAAGATTGGTGTTGCATATTTACGACCTAATTTTTGACCTGCCCATCCAAGAACGGTTTCATAAATTTGTCCAATGTTCATACGAGAAGGTACACCTAGTGGATTCAATACGATATCAACTGGAGTTCCATCTTCTAAGAAAGGCATATCTTCATGACGAACGATACGAGCAACAATACCTTTATTACCGTGACGTCCCGCCATTTTATCCCCAACTTTCAATTTACGTTTTTTAGCGATATATACTTTAGCTAATTTCAAGATTCCTGCTGGTAATTCATCTCCTACAGTAATAGTGAATTTCTCTCTACGTAACGCTCCTTGTAAATCGTTTAATTTGATTTTGTAGTTGTGAATCAAATCATTAACCAAACGGTTCGTTTCTTCATCAGCAACCCATTGACCTTTTGTTAAGTGAGCGAAATCTTCTACAGCGTATAGCATTTTTTGAGTGTATTTTTTACCTTTTGGTAATACTTCCTCACCCAAATCGTTCATTACTCCTTGTGAAGTTTTTCCGTTAACAATAACAAATAATTTTTCAATTAATTTGTCTTTTAACTCAACAAATTTAGTCTCAAATTCCATTTCAAGTGCAGTCAAATCGTCTTTGTCTTTTGTACGCTTACGTTTGTCTTTTACTGCTCTTGCAAATAATTTTTTATCTAAAACTACACCGTGTAAAGATGGAGAAGCTTTTAATGAAGCATCTTTCACATCACCTGCTTTATCCCCGAAGATCGCTCTTAAAAGTTTCTCTTCTGGAGTAGGATCTGATTCTCCTTTTGGTGTAATTTTTCCGATAAGAATGTCGCCAGGTTTAACTTCAGCTCCAATTCTAATCATTCCGTTTTCATCTAAATCTTTAGTAGCTTCTTCAGAAACGTTAGGAATGTCATTAGTTAACTCTTCGTTACCTAACTTAGTGTCTCTAACTTCTAATGAATAATCATCTACGTGAATAGAGGTGAAAATATCATCACGAACTACTTTTTCAGAAATTACAATCGCATCCTCGAAATTGTATCCTTTCCATGGCATAAATGCTACTTTAAGGTTTCTACCGATTGCTAATTCTCCGTTTTGAGTAGCATATCCTTCACAAAGTACTTGACCTAATTGAACTCTGTCCCCTTTTCTTACGATAGGTTTTAAGTTAATAGAGGTACTTTGGTTGGTTTTTCTAAATTTAATTAATTGGTATGTTTTTTCATCTGGGTCAAAACTCACCATTCTTTCTTCTTCCGTTCTATCGTATTTGATGGTAATCATATTCGCATCAACATACTCAACTGTTCCGTTTCCTTCAGCATTAATTAACACTCTAGAATCAGAAGCAACTTGACGCTCTAAACCAGTTCCAACAATTGGAGCTTCAGGGCGTAATAATGGTACGGCTTGACGCATCATGTTAGATCCCATCAAGGCACGGTTCGCATCATCATGCTCTAAGAACGGAATTAATGAAGCCGAAATAGAAGCAATTTGATTTGGTGCTACGTCAGTATAATGAACCGCAGATGGATCAACTACTGGGAAATCTCCTTCTTCACGCGCAATAACTTTATCTGAAGTAATTTTTCCTTTAGCATCCATTTCAATGTTTGCTTGCGCAATCATTTTACCTTCTTCTTCTTCTGCACTTAAATAAATAGGTTCAGAATTTAAATCTACTTGTCCGTTAGTTACTTTACGGTATGGCGTTTCAATGAATCCCATTCCGTTAACTTTAGCATAAACTCCTAGAGAAGAAATCAAACCAATGTTTGGTCCCTCTGGGGTTTCAATAGGACAAAGTCTTCCGTAGTGTGTGTAGTGAACGTCACGAACCTCAAATCCGGCTCTTTCACGAGATAAACCACCTGGCCCAAGGGCAGATAATCTTCTTTTGTGCGTAATCTCAGCAAGTGGATTGGTTTGATCCATAAATTGAGATAACTGGTTGGTACCAAAGAAAGAGTTGATAACCGATGATAATGTTTTAGCATTAATCAAATCGATTGGTGTAAACACCTCGTTATCTCTAACGTTCATTCTCTCACGGATGGTTCTAGCCATACGAGCTAAACCAACACCAAATTGTTGTGAAAGTTGTTCTCCAACAGTTCTTACACGACGGTTAGATAAGTGGTCAATATCATCAATATCTGCTTTTGCATTTATTAATTCTATCAAATATTTTATAATGGTAATGATATCTTCTTTCGTTAAAACTTGTTTTTCCATAGGAATATCAAGATTTAACTTTTTGTTCATTCTGTAACGACCTACTTCACCTAAGTTGTAACGTTGATCTGAGAAGAACAATTTATCAATAATACCACGTGCAGTTTCCTCATCTGGCGGTTCTGCATTACGTAATTGTCTGTATATGTGTTCAACAGCCTCTTTTTCAGAGTTTGTTGGATCTTTTTGCAATGTATTGTGGATAATAGCATAATCAACTTGATTATTATCCTCTTTGTGTAACAAGATTACTTTAACATCAGCATCTAGAATTTCTTCTACATTGTCTTTGTCTAAGATCGTGTCACGATCTAAAATAATTTCGTTACGCTCAATAGAAACCACCTCTCCAGTATCCTCGTCCACGAAGTCTTCGTGCCAAGTATTTAATACTCTCGCAGCTAGTTTTCTACCAACTAATTTTTTAAGTCCTGATTTAGAAACTTTAATTTCTTCAGCAAGGTCAAAAATCTCAAGGATATCTTTATCTCTTTCAAAACCAATAGCACGTAAAAGTGTCGTTACTGGTAATTTTTTCTTTCTATCGATATACGCATACATTACGTTGTTGATATCGGTAGCAAATTCTATCCAAGATCCTTTAAAAGGAATTACTCTTGCAGAATATAATTTAGTTCCATTAGCATGGAAAGATTGTCCAAAAAATACTCCAGGAGAACGGTGTAATTGCGATACAACAACACGCTCAGCACCATTTATTACAAATGTTCCGCTTGGTGTCATGTAAGGAATTGTTCCTAAATATACGTCTTGAACTATAGTTTCGAAATCCTCGTGTTCTGGATCTGTACAGTATAATTTAAGACGTGCTTTAAGAGGCACACTATATGTTAAACCTCTTTCGATACACTCTTGAATGGTGTAACGAGGTGGGTCAACAAAATAATCTAGGAATTCTAATACAAATTGGTTTCTTGTATCAGTTATTGGAAAATTTTCCATGAAGGTGTTGTACAACCCTTCGTTGCCTCTTTCATCAGATTTAGTTTCCAATTGGAAAAAATCTTTAAATGATTTTACCTGAACATCTAGAAAATCTGGATATTGAGGAATGTTTTTGGTAGAGGCAAAATTCAATCTTTCAGTCTGATTTGTAATCATCAATGGACAAAATTTTGATTTAAAAAAAGTAATTTTTGTGTAAAAACACTGTTTATTGTATACTTTTCCTTTGAATTAATCAGCACATCTTTAAAAATAAACCAGGAAAATTTAGTTTATTTCTTTCATCGTAATGATTAAATTTTGTTTCGTATTTTGTAATAATAGTATTATACGAAAAATGGTTTAGGCCCTTGGACGCTATTGTCCAAGGCCTAAACCTAGTTCTAAAACTGCTAAGAATTATTTTAACTCTACAACAGCTCCAGCTTCTTCTAAAGATTTTTTCAAACCTTCAGCTTCAGCTTTAGATACTCCTTCTTTAATGTTAGCCGGTGCACCGTCTACCATATCTTTAGCTTCTTTCAATCCTAAACCAGTTAATTCTTTAACTGCTTTTACAACTGCAAGTTTAGAAGCTCCTGCATCTTTAAGTACTACGGTAAATTCTGTTTGCTCGCTTGCAGCAGCATCACCACCACCTGCAGCACCACCAGAAACCACTACTGCAGCAGCAGCTGGTTCGATACCATACTCATCTTTTAATATTGTAGCTAAATCGTTAACTTCTTTTACTGTTAAATTAACTAATTGTTCTGCGAATTGTTTCAAATCTGCCATTTTTTCTATCGTTTAAAATGTTTTGTAATTTATTTTTGTTTACTCGTGCGCGAATTATTCTGCTGCTTCTCCTTTTGATTCAGCATTATTTAATAATGCAGAAAGGATACGCTTAGCTGGTGATTGAAGTAATCCAATGATTTCTCCAATAACTTCCTCTTTAGATTTAATAGATACTAAGCTATCTAAAAGATTTTCACCAATATAAATTTCGTTATTGATGTATGCTCCTTTAAAATTAGGTTTATCAGATTTCTTTTTGAAATCTTTAATAATTTTTGCAGGTGCATTAGCAACATCAGAAATAAAGATTGAAGAGTTTCCTTTAAGAACTGAAGGTAAATCTCCAAATTCTTTATCAGAAGCTTCCATAGCTTTTTCTAAAAGAGTATTTTTTACAACTTCTAATTTAATTCCCGCTTTAAAACAAGCTCTTCTTAAATTTGAAGTAGTTTCTGCATCCAAACCTGAAGTATCTGCTATATAAACTATATTAGCTTCAGCCAACTTTGCAGTTAAATCTTCTATCGCGATTGATTTTTCTTCTCTAGTCATAATAAAAATTGTTTAACTACCAATTATACTGCCTTAGGATCTAATGCAATAGCAGGACTCATTGTACTTGATAAGTGAATCGACTTAATGTAAGTACCTTTAGCTGCAGTTGGTTTTAATTTGATTAATGTTTGAATAATTTCGTGAGCGTTATCTACAAGTTTGTCAGCCTCAAAAGAGATTCTTCCAATTCCTGCATGAACGATTCCAGTTTTATCAACTTTAAAGTCAATTTTACCAGCTTTTACTTCAGCAACTGCTTTACCAATTTCCATTGTTACAGTTCCTGTTTTAGGGTTTGGCATTAAACCTCTAGGACCTAATACACGTCCTAATGGACCTAATTTACCCATAATAGCTGGCATAGTGATGATTACATCAACATCTGTCCAACCATCTTTAATTTTTTGAAGGTAATCGTCTAATCCTACATAGTCAGCACCAGCTGCTTTAGCTTCTGCTTCTTTATCTGGAGTAACTAAAGCTAATACTTTAGTATCTTTTCCAGTTCCATGAGGAAGAGTTACAACACCTCTTACCATTTGATTTGCTTTTCTTGGATCTACTCCTAAACGAACAGCAATATCTACTGACTCATCAAATTTTGCTGAAGCAACAACTTTCAATAAAGATGAGGCATCTTTTAAAGAATAAAGTTTGTTTTTTTCAATTTTTGAAGCAGCCTCTTTTTGTTTTTTTGTCAATTTTGCCATTTCTTACCTTAATTTAGAGGAGAATCTCCAGTTACAGTTATACCCATAGATCTAGCTGTTCCAGCAATCATGCTCAT
>Ga0138292_1326115_pt1 | contig 10836 bp, 10 predicted proteins | sample S_140709_E_mt_FD_106913 | JGI IMG/M metagenome (GOLD analysis project Ga0138292, IMG submission 106913) | Freshwater microbial communities from Lake Simoncouche, Canada - S_140709_E_mt (Metagenome Metatranscriptome) | ecosystem: Environmental > Aquatic > Freshwater > Lake | place: Canada: Quebec... | reverse complement strand
TGCTGGACTAAGCTTATGAGTCTTTATTATGAACAATCAACAACTGTGGCAACGTTACCAAGACTGGCTCTATTATCACTCTGGGCTGGAGCTATATCTGGATATCAGTCGGATGCGCTTTGATGATGCCCTGGTTGAAAGTCTAATTCCCAAATTTGATAAAGCTTTTCAGGATGTCGCGGCTCTCGAAAAAGGTGCGATCGCCAATCCCGACGAACAACGCATGGTCGGTCATTATTGGTTACGCAATCCCGATTTAGCTCCTAATGAAGCGTTAAAAAAAGAAATTACCGAACCATTGACACAAATTGCCGATTTTGTTGAAAAAGTTCATTCAGGAACCATTAAACCGCCTAGTTCAGCAAAATTTACCGATATTATCTCTGTTGGCATTGGTGGCTCGGCCCTCGGCCCTGAATTTGTCGCTGAAGCCCTCGCACCCGATTTTCCTGCTCTTGATATTCACTTTATTGATAATGTCGATCCTGCTGGAATGGATCGCGTCCTCAACCGTCTCAAAGATAAGCTCAAAAGTACCCTCGTCATCGTCACCAGTAAATCGGGCGGAACCCCCGAACCCCGCAATGGAATGCTAGAAACCAAGCTGGCCTACGAAGCCCAGGGGCTAGATTTTGCTAAATACGCGATCGCTGTCACCATGCCAGGCAGTAAATTATCGGAAGTCGCCCAGGCGGAAAACTGGTTAACAACCTTCCCCATGCAAGATTGGGTGGGAGGAAGAACTTCTGAAATGTCTCCTGTGGGACTGTTACCCGCCGCACTTCAGGGAATTGATATTCAGGCGATGTTAGCAGGGGCCAAGGAAATGGACGAGGCTACTCGCATTACCTCCCTAAAAGGCAATCCCGCCGCGTTACTGGCTCTCGCTTGGTATTACGGCACTAATGGCAAAGGAGAAAAAGATATGGTGGTTCTCCCCTACAAAGACAGCCTGCTCCTCTTTAGCCGTTATCTCCAACAATTAATCATGGAATCCCTCGGCAAAGAAACCGATTTAGACGGTCGGGTTGTCCATCAAGGCATCGCAGTCTATGGCAACAAAGGCTCCACCGATCAACACGCCTACGTCCAGCAATTACGGGAAGGAGTCGTTAATTTCTTTGCCACTTTTATTGAAGTTCTCGAAGATCGCACGGGTTCTTCTACTGAATTTGAGCCAGGCGTAACCTCTGGGGATTATCTTTCAGGCTTTTTACAGGGAACTCGTCAAGCATTGTACGAAAATCAACGGGATTCGGTCACAATTACCATTAAACAGGTTAATCCCCGTACCGTTGGCGCGTTAATTGCCCTCTATGAACGGGCTGTTAGTATTTATGCTTCTTTGGTGAATATCAATGCCTATCATCAACCTGGCGTAGAAGCAGGGAAAAAAGCCGCCGCTTCCCTATTAGCCTTACAAGAGTCTGTTCTCAATATTCTGAAAAATACTTCGCACTCCTTAGATTTAACGACTCTAGCGACCCAAGCAGGAGCAGAGGATCAAATAGAAGCAGTTTATAAAATTGTGCGCCATCTTGCGGCGAATGATCGGGGAATTGTTTTAGACGGAAATCTCGCCGTACCTAGTAGTTTAAAAGTGGGCAAAAAATAAGTCTTTTTGGGGACTTTATAGGCAAGGGGCTTAAGCCCCTTGTTACATAGCATTAGGGATTTTGATAGTGCAATTTAGATTCGTCACAATTTATCAACGATTGTTATCTTCCCTGAAATTAACTAAATGAAAACGCTCCTGAAATAATCTGAAATAACTTCTGAAAGGAAATTGAAAATAAAGGGAAGCTAACCAGCTTAAAAAAATAAGATGAAAAATGAGGGTCAACACCACCCAAAGCTTAGGCAACCAAGACAAAGGACTATTGGGTAAGGTGGGAAAACAATAGGCTCCCAAAGCAACGATCGCCGTCGGTAAAATAATTAAAACCAAACCCAATAACCCGTAACCCCAAAAGGTTTCCTGATCCTTTGTAATCCAGTGATTCCCCTTTCTATACCAACGTCGAGGCACTTGTCCATCTGCTAAATCTAGCACCTGTTCCTCTAGATTGGCACTAAAAATATGGCGACAAAAATCGCACCCGAAGGCATCCATGAGGGGAAAAGCGCGAATTTCTCCCCGCAAACAAAGCGGACAGGAGTAGGTCTGGGAATAATCTAATGTCGGCATAGTATCAAGCATTGAGATCAAGAGTATTCCTAATTCCCCAATTATAGAGAAAAACAAAGCCGAACTAATCGAAATTTTTGGTTAGGGAAGCAATAAGCCGTTATTCGTGATTCATGCCATCTTCATTGACATCGGAATTAATCACTCCGAAAAAGGGCGTTGCTTCAATTAACATCACAGGATTGAGAGGATGGAGACGGGTTAATTCAGCGATGGGTAGCGATCGCGAAATATGAATTTCTTGAAAGGAATAATTCCATTGATGCTCCTTAAACCAATTTAAACAGAGAGCAATATGTTCCAGGGTTGCTAGGGCTAAAACGACTTTTCCTTGTTTACCGATCTTCGCTTGACAAAAGTTTAAAACCTGGGTTAATTTTCCGCCACTTCCACCAATAAAAATGCGATCAGGTGTGGGTAAATCGGCTAAAATTTCGGGAGCTTTTCCTTGGATTGCATAAACATTATCCACTCGAAAGCGTTGGGCATTGCGTTCAATTAAGACAATTCCCATTGCCGTCTTCTCAATTGCATAAATCTTAGAATTAGGACATAGGCGAGCAATTTCAATCGAGACTGAACCAGTTCCTGCGCCGATATCCCAAATAATTTGTTTCGGTTGTAGGGCTAATTCTCCTAAAACCATCATGCGGACTTCCCGTTTAGTCATTAATCCAGGACGATCTTCAAAACTATAAAAACTGGAATCGGGTAATCCAAATAAGGGTAGTTTTTCAGCATCAAATTCAACTAAATCTAATACATTTTTACGGACTAAAATAACAATATTTAAGGGAGAAAAATCTTGATCGGTTAATAAGCTAATTTCTTCAGGCAGAGCAGAATACACTTTTTCATCGATCGCGCCTAATCTTTCACAAATCCAAAATTGATAAGTGGCGGGCAAATCTAATTGTTGATAAAACTGGGCGATCGCGGCGGGATTATTCTCCTGATCGGTCAGAATGGCAATTTTTTTAACCCCTTTTTGTAGGAGGGGAATCAGTAAATTTAAAGAACGACCATGAACACTGATAATTTTGGCATCATGCCAGGGTAATTGTAAGCGACTAAAGGCTAATTGTACCGAACTGAGATGGGGATGGAAATTTAATTGTTCGGGTGGAAAATTTTCTACTAAAAGTCTGCCCAATCCAAAAAAGAGCGGATCACCACTGACAAAAACAACAATCTTTTCTTCTTGTTTTAGCCGTCTTCTCATGGTTTCAAAGATGACTAAAAAATCGCCTAAAACTAATTTTTCGGCGGGATGGTTAACCAAAAATTGTAAATGGCGATCGCTACCGACTAAAACGGTTGCTTTTTCTATTAAAATACGAGTTTCTTCGATTAGTCCACTCATCCCGTCTAAACCGATGCCGATTACCTCTATTTTATTTTTCATTATTGATAATTTAATGGATCATTAGATCAGGATTGACAAGCATTTGTAAGCAACCTTACTGCAATTCTCGACCAAAGGGAAATAGGGCTAAAGGAATTAATTTGATATGTTGTAGAGCAAAGGGAATCCCAATAATGGTAACGGCAAGAATAGCGGCAGAGGTTAAATGAGTGACAGCAATTCCCCAACCAATTACCAAAATCCAGACAATATTAAGAATCATATTGAGGGTACTGCCCGCTTCGGGTGTCGGGACAATCTCACGGCCAAAGGGGGTCATGGTGGCAATGCCTAATTTGATGGCTTGTTGACCAAAGGGAATACCAATAATCGTGAGACAAGCGAGGATTCCGCCGAAAATATAGCCAATTCCTGCTAAGAATCCCCCAAAGATTAACCAAATAATATTTCCTAATAGGCTCATAATCAGTTTTTGTGATGTTTCAGTAATTTTATAAATGATTTTTGCTAATAGTATATCATTTGCTGAATTTTTGAAAGAATCTGCGATCGCGCGATGCCATTGACGATCGCCGATAACTTCTCTGAACTCAACAAGCAAGTAGATTTTTTATGCCCTGATCGCTTATCGATTCCTGACCTTTGCGATCGCTATTATAATGAGTCGTTTTGGCGATCGCTCTTTTCTTCCTATGTATTGTATATTATGGAGTAAAAACTAGATAAAATGCCTAGACTTCTAAAATTCATGTAATTACTACAAGAGGGATTTAACCGTGATTACAAATGCTAGTAGCCTTACCCTTGGCACTCTTCGTCAAACCTTTGGCTTGAGATTTGACACTAGCGATCACTTTTTTGATGAATGGTTAAATAATTCATCAACACTAACCGAAGTGGAACTGCAAGGACTAGATCGTCTCACTCGTAACTATACCTATCTCAGTCAAGAGGAACCGCCCCTTGAAGAAATTGTTAAGCTTGTCGTGGTCTCTCCATTGCTAGATTTGGCTGGTTTCTACCAATTTCCTTTTTTGGTAAAAGCAGAAGTCAGTACCAATCTCGAAGTTGCTGATGAAGATAATACCATCGCAGTTCAAGGCAGAATTGATATTTTGGTAATCCAAGATAGTTTTTGGATTTTGGTAATCGAATCAAAACCTGCAAGGTTAGACGTTACGGCGGGAATTCCCCAAGCACTTACCTATCTGTTGACTGCTCCCAAGTTGCAGGCAAGTTGCTATGGAATGGTTACAAATGGAAGAGAAGTATTGTTTTTGAAATGCGATCGCCACCAAAGCGTCCCTCAATATACCCGATCGCCTACCTATCGGTTAATTGAAAATAAAGCAGAACGTATCCAAGTTTTGCAGGGGCTTAAACAAATTGGTACTTATATTGGCAATTTCAAGTATTAGGCTATTAGGCGATCGTTTATTGGCTTCTTATTTCAGCGATTTAGGGCTGATGATAAAACAGGACAATGGATTTGACGCGATCGCGTGACGGTATCTAAAAAATTTCCAGATATTTCAGATAAAACGACCCCTGTTGATTTTAAAATACGTTATCAATCTGCTCAGGAAGTATTAAAGTTTTTAAAACTGATGGCTCTGTTGGATCAACAGGATCCGTTGTTAAATTTGCTACTTTTGGGCGCAAACCTTGCGTCTCTACAATCCTCTAAAAATCTTCTGTAGGGGCGAATTGCGTTTGCCCTTAAACAATTAACTTGTCTTTTCTGGTTTTATTGTCTCCTTAATATTTTCAAGGGAAATAGTTTTCGGTGAATTATTAACTAAGTGATTGATCACTTCTGTCACATCCAGTCCAGTGGTTTGTTTTAACTGTTCCAAAAAGGTAGCTAATTTAGGAATATTATTCATTCCATTATCATTATTACCATCAATAACGGTTACGCTTTCAACGCTCACATCAGGAACACTACTGGCCATCATTTTTAGCAAAGGTTCTAATTTTTGGAATAAGAAAATTTCCTTCGCGTGACTTCCCGCCGCGACCCAGGACTGAGCTAAGGCTTTAATCCCTTCTGTTTGAGCCTTTCCTTCTTCAACAATCGTTGCCGCTTTCCCCTTAGCCTCAGCAATTTCTTGCTTACAACGAGCCTCAGCAGGAGCAATCACGTCGGCCTGTAGTTGTTTTTCTATCTGCTTAATTCGCTCTGTCTCTACAGCTACTTCCGCCTGTACTTTTGCCAGTTGGGACATAACGACTGATTCTACCTCTGCAACCATCGCAACCTTTTTTGTTTGGGCATCCCGCACTCGTTTTTCGGCATCGGCCTTAGCTACCTCCACATCCCGTTGAATTCTTCGTAAAGCAACAATGCGTTGATTTTCTGAATCTTTAATAATAGATTGTGCCCTGGCATTCGCTTCTGCAATACGAGCATCTCGTTTTAAATCTGCCTGTTGTTTGCGCCCAATAGAATCTAGATAGCGGACTTCATCAGAAATTGTTTGGATCTGTAAACCATCAAGAACTATTCCTAATATTGCTAAGTCATCTTCCGCTTCTAATAATAAATTTTGAGCAAAAGCAATCTTGTCATTATTCGCTTCTTCGGGAGTTAAACTCGCTAAAACACCCCGTAAATTTCCTTCTAAGGTATCCTTAGCGAGTTGTTCAATTTCGGCTCTTTTTTTGCCTAGTAAACGCTCGATCGCATTGTGAATAATGGGTTCTTCTCCTGCAATTTTAATATTAGCAACCCCAGTTACAATCAGAGGAATTCCCCCCTTAGAATAGGCATTAACCACCTTAAGATCGATGATCATATTGGTTAAATCCATCCGAAAAACCTGTTCAAGAGCAGGAAGTTTAATACTACTTCCTCCTTTAACTAAACGATAGCCCACAGTTTTATCTTCGGAGATAGAACGCCTTTGACCCGCAAAAATCAAGACTTCATTAGGTTGGCAAATATAATACAAGTTTCGGAATACCAAAAATCCTGCTCCCGTACCTGCTCCAAAAATAGTTAACAAGGCAATAATGATTTCCATGATTGTTTCCTCAAAATAATAATCTACAAAAAAATGAATTGCTTTAAAAAAATCAACGAACAAATAGGGAGTTTTACTAACGCTAAAAATTACTCCTCTTTCTTTTGAACAAGCGTTCCGACCACATCAACTCCTAGAGTTTGTTTAACACTTTCAAGGAATTGACCGATAATTTCGGGATAGACTTTAATCAAACTAGATAGGGATTTGCCATCCCCACTATCCACAACGTGAATTTTGTCTAATTGCAAATGCTTCGGAATTTTGACCGACTCTTTTAAGACCGCTTCAATTTGCTGAATTAAAAATACTTCCGAAGCCTCCTTTCCTGTTTCTATCCAAACTTCGGATAACAGGTCATTAACTAAAGCGGTTGCCTTAGCATTTTCTGCGGAAATCGCGGCCTTACCACGAGCAAATAAGGTTTGAGCTTCTTGATCAGCTTCCGCAGGCAGAACTTTATCTGCTTGCAACCTTAATCGCTCTAGTTCAATCCGAACTTCTTGAAGTTTCTGCTCTATTTTGGCTCGCTTTTCTTTAGCGGTCGCAATGGTAATTTCTTCTTCAGATTTAGCTTGTTGTTCTAGTTTGGCTTTGATTTCGCGGAGTTCATTATTTTTTTCTAAAACAATGATTTCATCTTGAATTTTAGCAATTTTTGCTTGCTCTTCACAGTTCGCTTCAATTTGTTCGGCTTCCTTTAAAGCATTAGATTCAGCAATTTCCGCATCTCGAATAATGAGAGCAATTCTTTCCCGACTTAGGGAGTTTAAATAATCAACATCATCGGAAACATTTTGAACTTTTAAGGTATCAATTTCTAATCCTAATTTGATCAAATCTCGCCTCACATCTGAAGTAATACTTTCAGCAAATTTTAAGCGATCTTCATTAACTTGTTCTGGGGTTAAGGTCGCAACAACACCGCGTAAATTTCCTTCTAAAGTTTCCTTGGCTACTCGTACAATTTCAGAACGATCACGGCCTAAAAAACGTTCAATCGCATTACCCACGACCTCAGAATTACTAGAAATTTTGACATTCGCGATCGCCTGAATATTAATCGGCGTTCCCCCTTTGGCGTAGGCATTCCGAACCTCTACTAGAATAGGCATGGTCGTAACATCCATCCGTTTAACCGTTTCCAGTAAAGGAATACTAATCGCTCGACCGCCTGAGAAGACATGATAACCCACTTCGTGGCCTTCCTTTGTTTGTCGTTTTCGACCTGTTAGAATAACAACTTCATTGGGCTTACAAATACATAAAAAAGAATTAATAAACCATATAAAACCAATAGATCCAAAGATTAATAAAGCAATAGGAATACTGGCTAAAAGTAATCCATTGGCATTATTATCCTCGTTTTGATAGGGCGGTTGAACTGGTGTTTGCCCTATGGTTGTAAAAGTTGATTGAGAGGACAGTTTTAAGGATGAATTGCTGATAGACATCGTTTTCTCCGTTGATTAATCAGAAAAGCTTTATTACAAATGGTATTAATTTTAAACTGACTTTTGCAGCCAATCTTGTTTCAGGCTTTCCTTGGGAATAACCCAAACTTCATTATTTTTGGCTTCAATTATAAAAACTTCGTCTCCAATTAAAAATTGTTGAGCAGAATTACTACGAGCCATTAAATCAATGATAGAACCTTGAAAGTTAACACGAATTTTTCCTTTTGTGTGATTATCAAAGGGAATTTGTACCGTACCTAAAAGACCGACGAGTTTATGGGGATCTAGTAAACTACTAATGGTTTGTTTTTTGCCTCTTGAAATTTTTAGAAAAATGACAAAAATAAGGCTGACAACGATGCCAATAGTTATAGAGATCATTAAAATTTTCAGTAATAAATTGTTCATAATCGTCTTTAAAGAGGTGGTACAGAAAGTTCGATATTAAGCGATAAAAATACAGCAGTTTTTTTCATAAGATTACGCAAATATTCATTTTATGTCCTCAATTAAGTATAAAAAAATACCATTTAAATTTCCAAAAATTGACTAAAATTTTCTTTGAATTTTTTAATCTCCTCTGTTTTTCCTTGTTGCTCGTAAATAGTCATTGCTTTTTGGATGTCTTCAGTAGCTTTTTTCTGATTACTTAATATTCCATAGGCGATTCCTCGCCCAGCATAACCATCACCACTGCTCGGATCAAGACGAATAACTTGATTAAAATCTTCCAATGCTTTTTGGGGATTAAGCAACATTATATAAACAAATCCTCGTAAAGAATAGAGGTCAATATTGCTGGGATCAAGACGAATTGCTTGGTTGCAATCTTCTAGAGCTTGTTGGGGTTTTTCTAATAGTAGATAAGAACTTGCTCGGCCAACGTAGGGTTGGGGCAAATTGGGATAGAGACGGGCAGCTTCACTAAAAGCCGCGATCGCTTCGTGATAACCTCCCTGCTCTAATTTCTTCATTCCTTTTGCTAGAGGATCTTCTTGGGCAAGTACAGGTTGAGATAGGGCTGGTAAAATATTTAGTGGTGCAATTCCTAATACACAATTCGTTGTCATTAAGATGGCAGCAAGACTGATAAATTTTTTCAAATCAAAGCTATAATACTTGTTCATTTTCCTAAAACCCTTAATGAGTTGATGCTTTTGATTATTTGCATCATCGTCTCTACTTTTAAAAAAGTAAATATAGAAAGTTCATCTCTTTTTGGGAGAGGGGGACTAAAATTTTATGCGCTTAAGGGGGAACAATCGGCTAAAAGGCTTGCTGTATAGAACCTAGAGCGTGTGAAACCTTATGAAAAAGCCTATTATTGCCTAATCCACGCCCGTTACGCGATCGCCTGACAGGAATAACCGATAAATTTGGTCAATAGTAGTTGTTTTCCTTGACTATTCCATTAATTGCTGGGCCAAACGATTATGTTTTTCTACCAGCGTTTCTAATTCAATCGGGGTTAATCTGCCCTGATCTACCACTTTTCGACCATTAATAAAACTATAATCCACTCGATTGATTTGGCAAAAAATGATGGCCGCGATCGCATCGTGGTGCGCTCCTGCTAATTCGGGGCGATCGAGATTAATAGCAATAAAATCTGCGGCCATTCCAGGGGCAAGAGAACCAATATCATCCCTTCCTAACACCTTTGCACCTCCCAGGGTCGCGAGTTCTAAAGCCTCCCGTGCCGTCATGGCCGCCGCATCCAGTTCTCGAACCCGTGCCATTAAAAAAGCCATTCTAGCTTCATTTAATAAATTGGAACCGTCATTGGAGGCCGAACCATCTACCCCTAAACCGACAGGAACCTGATGATTGAGCATTTTCCGAATGGGAGCCATGCCGCTTGCCAGACGCATATTACTACAGGGACAATGGGCAACTCCTGTTCCCGTTTCCCCAAATCGTTGAATGGCCCGATCATCTAATTGGACACAATGGGCGTGCCAGACATCATGGCCTAACCAACCGACGGATTCGGCATAATCTCCTGGCGTCATCCCAAAATTTGTCAAACTATACTCAATATCTGATTTATTTTCCGCTAAATGAGTATGGAGTCTGATGCCAGAATGCGATCGCGCCAAAGCGGCCGATTCTCGCATTAAATCAGGAGAGACCGAAAAAGGGGAACAGGGAGCTAGAGTAATCCTGAGCATGGCATGACGACGATTATCGTGATATTGCTCAATTAATCGTTGACTGTCTTTAAGAATATCAGCTTCCTTTTCTATTACCGAATCAGGAGGCAATCCCCCCAAACTTTCCCCCACGCTCATACTCCCCCGACTCGCATGAAACCGTAGCCCCATGACCTCTATCGCTTCAATTTCATCATCTAAAGTACTGCCGTTGGGATAAAGATAGAGATGATCGCTGGCGGTCGTACAGCCAGATAACATCAACTCGGCGGCGGCCATTTGGGAACTGACATAAATCGATTCTGGATTTATATTTTGCCAAATCGGATAGAGATTTTGCAACCAGTGAAAGAGGTCACAATTTTGAGCGGCGGGGACAACACGGGTGAGAGTCTGAAAAAAGTGATGATGAGTATTGATCAGTCCTGGAAGCACAACTTGGCGACCCTGTAAATCCAGCACTTCGGCGGCGGTCTGGGGCAATTCTAAGGTTTTTCCGACTTGTTCAATGATGTTATCTCGTATGAATAAGGACGCATTGCGGATTTCCCGTCGTGTCTCATCCATCGTGACTAAGGTATGAATATTTTTAATTAGCAGGGTAGCCATAGAAACCTAAAAATAGATGATAGAGTCGGCAATCCTT
>Ga0138292_1325029_pt1 | contig 11059 bp, 5 predicted proteins | sample S_140709_E_mt_FD_106913 | JGI IMG/M metagenome (GOLD analysis project Ga0138292, IMG submission 106913) | Freshwater microbial communities from Lake Simoncouche, Canada - S_140709_E_mt (Metagenome Metatranscriptome) | ecosystem: Environmental > Aquatic > Freshwater > Lake | place: Canada: Quebec... | reverse complement strand
TTGGAGGATTAGTTCTTAAACCTGATATTGTAAAAACTATTTTAAGGAGTGAAATTATGAAAGAATCAGCCGTTTATCAAGAAATTCTTCAGGAAGGTCGTCAGGAAGGTCTTCAAAAAGGTCTTGAAAAAGGTCTTGAAAAAGGTCGTCAGGAAGGTCTTCTTGAGGGCAAGCTTAAAACAATCCCTCTGCTTAAAAAATTAGGGTTATCGATCGCAGAAATTGCTGAAGAATTAGAGATTGATGTTGCTTTAGTGAATCAGTTTGTGGCTAATCAGAATAATTCAAAATTTAGATAACTATTGATCGGCGATCGCATTTTTTCTTGATCGGGAAGGGCGATCGCTTTTTTTTGTTTAGGCGTTCATACATTAAGTGGTTGTAGAAGTCAAGCTTTTTTTGAAAAGATCTTATCTTTTCGCTGAAACCCCTATTCTCTCGTTAGCAAGAATGTTACTTTTTTGTAGTGTAATGAAATCAATGTTGTGATATATTCACAGAAAGTTAATTATTTTAAAAAAATCACCATGACTACTTCCTTCTCGCTCGCGTCTGTTTATGCCCAACTGACCAGTTTTGCTAATCTGAGCAATTTTTGGAGTCTGTTTGATACGGCGTTTGGTTCAAGTTATGATTCGGCAAAGGCGGCAACGTTTAAATTGCAGTGGCAAAATCAGGGTTTTAGTCAGTTTCCCCAGATTGAAATAGTAAGTAATGGGGTTTTGGGAACAGCAAATGGAGCTTATGCCATCAGCACGAACAAGATTTATTTGTCGGATGTGTTTATCAGTGCGGCGAGTCAGCAGTCTTTGGAAGCGGTTATCTTAGAAGAGTTTGGGCATTTTGTGGATGCTCAGGTTAATACAACCGATACGGCAGGAGATGAGGGAGAGTTGTTTTCGGCTTTGGTGCGAGGAGTGAATTTAAGTGCGGCTGAGTTGGGTCGCATTAAAACAGAAAATGATCATGCGGTGATTGTGATTGATGGACAACAAGTGGCGATCGAGCAAGCTAACCCAGAATTCAAGGCCAATACCTATACTACTGGTGATCAAGATAAGGCTAATGTAACAGCTTTAGCGGGTGGCGGTTTCTTAGTCGTTTGGGAATCTACGGGACAAGACGGTAATTTAGACGGTATTTACGGTCAACGGTATAACAACAATCAATTACCTGTTGGCAGTGAATTTCGTGCTAATACGACTATCACCAATAACCAGCGTAATCCCGTATCTGTCGGATTGAGTGGCGGTGGTTATGTCATTGTATGGCAATCCACAAATCAAGATGGTAGTAATGATGGTATTTATGGTCAACGTTTTAACAGCAATGGTACTCTGGCTGGCAGTGAATTCCAAATTAATACTCAAACAGTTGAAAACCAATGGCTTCCCGCTCTAAGTGCTTTGAATAACGGCGGTTTTGTGGCTGTTTGGCAATCATGGTTACAAGACGGCAATAATTGGGGTGTTTTTGGCCAACGTTTTGACAGTAATGGCAACCCTGATGGTACTGAGTTTCAAGTTAATACTTACACCACTGGGAATCAAAATGTAGTTGATGTTGAAACTTTAAATGACGGTAGTTTTGTTGTAGTTTGGGAATCCAATGGACAAGATAGCGGTACTGTAGGAATTTATGGGCAACGTTTTGATAGCAATGGCCTTGCTTTAGGCAGTGAATTTTTAATTAACACTTACAGTCCTAATAATCAGACTAACCCCGCTATCAGTAAACTGGATAATGACGGTTTTGTCGTAGTTTGGGAATCCAATGGACAGGATGGAAGTGGTTTGGGGATCTACGGCCAGCGTTTTGACAGTAATGGTAGTTTTGTGGGTAGTGAATTTTTGGTCAATACCTATACAACCAACACCCAGTCAGCACCTTCTGTTAGTCCACTCAGTAATGGGGGCTTTACTGTTACTTGGGAATCTTTAAATCAAGATGGCAGTAACTGGGGCGTTTATAGCAAAAGTTTTGGTGGCAATGGTAATCCCCTGAATACTGAAACCCTTATTAATACTCAAACCGCCAACATTCAGTCAGATCCTTCTATTGCTCTTCTTGCTGGTGGAAAAACTGTAGTCCTCTGGCAATCTTTAAACCAAGAGAGTAGTGCTAGTGGATACGGCATTTATGGCAAAGTTTTGAATACTCCCCCTACTGTTCAAGCAGACAAGACTATTGCTGTCCAAATAGCTCCTATTAATTTAGGTATCACAGTGCCGACCGATATTGATGGTGATCCACTTACTGTAACCGTCGGTAATATACCCGATCCAACTTATGGAGTTATTAAGCTTGGTGCTACTACCATTACGACAGGTTCAGTATTGTTGCCTAGTGATTTACCTAATTTAGTTTTTGAGGGAGACCCAACAGGTATTGCACAAATCGTTAGTTCCATCACTAGTTCCAACAATATCTTAAGCTTCTATACTGATTTTAGTTATAGCGTTAGTGATGGTTCCTATACTACAACCCAGACGGTTGCTTTAGCCAACCTCCCTCCTCATTTCAATTACTCTTATTATGGTGTATTTCTCCCAGATGGAGATGGTGATGACACTAACGCTCAATTTAATTTATCACTTCCTAGCGACTATTTTATCGATCCTGAAGGTCAAACTCTAACCTATTCATTTGATTCATCTTATCTTCAATCTATTGGGCTTACTTTTGATGAAACTAATTTAATTATTAGTGGTACTCCACCCCTCGGAGGTGGTTGGGTTTATATACATATGACAGCCACTGATAATTTAGGTTTATGTAGTGGTGTTAATTTATGGTTCCCTTTTAATGATCAGTTAGGCATTTGGGGTGTTTGCGTTGATAACTATATCGCTGGTGCTACGGTTTTCTTTGATGTCAATAACAATGGCATCTTGGATTCTGGTGAACTATCTACTACTACTGACAAAAATGGTTGTTATTCCCTAGCACTACCTGAAACCTTGGATCTCAATAGTAATGGCAAACTAGACCCAAATGAAGGTATGATTGTGGTTTTTGGAGGTATTGATACGGCCACTGGGTTGGCCTTAGAAACGCCTTTACGAGCAACACCTGACGCTAAGGTAGTAACCTTATTAAGTACTGTCCTTGCTAAATTAGTTGATCAAGGTTTGACTGTAGCAGAAGCAAACACTAAGCTTGGTAATGCCTTATCCTTACCCGCAAACGTACAGACTAATTCATTTGATCCCATCTTGGCTACGAAAAACAACCAACCTGCTGGCGTAGCAACCTTTGCCGCAATGGTGAAAGTTCAAAACCTTATCACCCAAATTACGGGACTACTTGATGGCGCATCTTCCGTTACCAACGCTCAAATTGTTAACAACGTCGTCAGTGCCATTACCAATCAAATTCAAAGCAGTAATACTTTAAATCTCACTAATACCACTCAATTACAGGCTATCATCCAAAGCGCGGCAACCAGCACAGGTGTTACTCTTTCTGCTGACCGAATAACAGGATCTGCCCAAATTGTTGCTGAATCTAACCAGCGTATTGATACTCTAGCAACAAACTCTCCTGCCAATACCTTAGAACAAGGCTTTGCAAAAGTACAAAAAATTGCTTTAGATGGAACAACCAAAGACTTAAAAGAGGTAGGAGCAGGAACGAAAACGATTGCCGATGTAGTCGCTAGTAATACGGGTGCGGCTTTAGACACGAAAATTACCAATGCTAAAGTCTTTAGTGCCGATCCCACCGATATTGCCTTAAGCAACGCTAGTATTTTTGAAAATCAGCCCATTAACACCTCTGTCGGTACACTAACAAGCCTTGATCCTGACAGCGCTAACTTCACCTATAGCTTAGTAGCCGGTCCAGGAGACACCGATAACGCCCTATTTACCATTACAGGCAATCAACTCCGAACCAACGCCATTTTCGACTACGAAACCAAAAATAGCTATAGCATTCGCGTCTTAACTTCTGATGGCGATGGCGGAATTTATTCAGAACAATTAAGCATTAATATTAATGACGTTAAGCCGACCATTACCTTGGCTGTATCGCCGAATACTGTTAGCGAAGACGGAGCAACCAATCTCATCTATACCTTTACCCGTGATAACGATTTAAGCAACAGTTTAACTGTTAACTACACCATCAGTGGAACTGCAACCAACGGTACAGATTATGCAACCATTGGTACAACTGCTACTTTTGCCCCTAATTCTGCCACAGCAATAGTCACCGTAAATCCCACAGCCGATACCACTCTTGAAGCCAACGAGACCGTAGCCCTAACCCTAGCAACAGGCACAGGTTATACCATTGGAACAGCAACAGCCGTCACAGGAACTATTATCAATGACGATACTCCTACTATCACCCTAGCCGTAGCACCAGCCAGTGTATTAGAAGACGGAACTCCAAATCTGGTTTATACCTTCACGCGAACTGGTGTAACAACCAATGCTCTAACCGTTAATTACGGGATTACAGGAACCGCAAGCAACGGCACAGATTATGCAACCATTGGTACAACTGCTACTTTTGCCCCTAATTCTGCCACAGCAATAGTTACCGTCAATCCGACCGCCGATACCACCATTGAAGCCAACGAAACCGTAGCCTTAACCCTAGCAACGGGAACAGGTTATGCTATTGGAACTTCTACTGCGGTCACAGGAAATATTATCAATGACGATACTCCTACTATCACCCTAGCCGTAGCACCAGCCAGTGTATTAGAAGACGGAACTCCAAATCTGGTTTATACCTTCACGCGAACTGGTGTAACAACCAACGCCCTAACCGTTAATTATGGGATTACAGGAACAGCCACAGCAACCGACTACACAGGCGCAACTCCAGGCACAGGCAAAACCATCATTTTTGCAGCAGGTTCAGCAACTGCAAGCCTAACCATAAATCCCACAGCCGATACCACTATTGAAGCCAACGAAACCGTCGCTCTAACCCTAACAACAGGCACAGGTTATACAGTAGGAACAACAACAGCCGTAACAGGAACGATTATCAATGACGATCCTACTATCACCCTCGGTTTAAACTATAGCGGTATCAGCGAAAATAGCCCCAGTAACTTTACCTATACCTTCACCCGTACAGGCGCAACTACTAACGCCCTCACCGCCAACTACAGCATTACAGGCACAGCAGATGCGACCGACTACACAGACGCGCCCCCTGGCACAGCCAAAACCATCACCTTCTTAGCAGGTTCCGCTACCGCAACCCTCACCCTTGATCCCACTGCTGATACCACCCTTGAAACCGACGAAACCATTAGCCTACAACTCGCAACAGGCACAGGTTATAGCATTGGGACAACCGCCGCTCAAATCGCCACCATTATTAACGATGATGGAACCCGTCGTCAAAAAGGAACCAACGGCAAAGATGTCATCTTGGGAACCAACCTCCGTGATATTTTGTCAGGCGGTCTGGGTAACGATGTTCTCACAGGCGGTTTAGGGGGTGATTCCTTTAGCTTTAATGCACTCAATGAAGGAATTGATACCATTACTGACTTTTCTGTAGGAAACGATGACCTTTTTGTTAAAGGCTCTGGTTTTGGTGGAGGTTTGATTTCAGGAGACATTATTACCGCCGCTCAATTTGTTATCGGCACAGCCGCGACGAATACCAGTCAACGTTTTATCTACAATGCTACAAATGGAGCCTTACTCTTTGATGTAGATGGTAGTGGAGCAACTGCGGCTTCCCAATTTGCGATCCTCAGTCCGAATTTAGCACTGACCTCTGAAGATATTTTTGTGGTTTAAAAATAGTTGAACGTTAGCGATCGCGTTTTTCTTAATCGGGAAAGTGCGATCGCTTTTTCAGTTAATAACTATCTCTCTGTCATGACTTAACAATCAGGCTTTCCCGTACAATGATAAGATTATCTTTCATTCCCCCCGCACCGCGCTCCATGAAAAAACTGATTGAAGGGATACACAAGTTCAAATTGGGTTATTTTAATGCCCACAAGGATTTATTTGAACAACTTTCCCACGGGCAACACCCCCGTATTCTTTTTATTACCTGTTCCGACTCCCGCATTGACCCCAACTTGATTACCCAGACGGGGGTAGGGGAACTTTTTGTCATTCGTAATGCGGGTAATATTATTCCTCCCTATGGAGCCGCTAATGGAGGGGAAGGAGCATCTCTGGAATACGCGATCGCAGCGTTGAATATTGAAGAAATTATTGTTTGTGGTCATTCCAACTGTGGCGCAATGAAAGGTTTACTAAAACTCAATAGCCTTCAGGAAAATATGCCCCTAGTCTATGACTGGCTCAAGCACGCTGAAGCCACCCGTCGCATCGTCAAGGATAATTACAAAAATTTGGAAGGGGAAGAGTTGATGGCTGTGACCACCGCAGAAAATATCCTGACCCAACTCGAAAATCTTCAGACCTACCCCATTGTTCGTTCTCGTTTACGCCAAGGAAAATTAAATTTGTATGGCTGGATCTATCAAATCGAAACAGGAGAAGTGCTGGCCTACGATGGTCTTCTCCATGATTTTGTCCCGCTCCAAGGTGACTTAGCGGTTCCCGAACCTGAGTACAATCTGCATCCAGGTTGTAATTTATTAAATAAATGCACGCCGACAGTGGGAAACACGACACAAAGTGGGAATGGCAAGGGAAAAGTCTCTTCTCAGGGAAATTCCGCTCCATCTTCCCAACTACCAGGTTATACCCATCTTCCCAGTGATCAAGCTGAACGAATTTATCGCGGTTCACGTTCTTAAAAAACCAGATTTTGAAATCGGTCAAACCTGAGAAGAGGCTACAATAGGAGTCGAACAGTACTCATAAAAATGGTCAAATCGATGCAAATTCGCGGGACAGATCACTCACCCTTACATTGGTTAGGCGACGCGATCGCCTTGGGTTTCTTTGAAAATGCGGTGGAAATTACGGGAAATTTAGCTCAACTGGATGAAAAACTCGGCGGAACGTTACAGGAATTAATCACTGAAGCCGAATTTACGGGGAAAACGGGTCAAAAATGCGTGACTCGTGTGGGTTCTAATACCCCCATTCGCAAGGTGATCTTGATTGGTTTGGGAAAAATTGAAAGCTTTAAACGGGGCAATTTAGGAACTGCGGCGGCCGCGATCGCCAGACTCGCCAAAAAAGAAAACGTCAAAACCCTGGGAATTAATCTGCCTTTAGTAGAACAAAATACCAGTAAGACAGCAGAAGCGATCGCCGAAGGAATTTTACTCGCCCTTCATCAAGATAATCGCTTTAAGTCCGACCCCGAAGATAAGATTTTAAAATTAGAAACGATTGAATTACTCGCCCTTGGTGAACAAAATAAAGCGATCGCCCAGGCGGAAAAAGTCGTTTCAGGGGTAATTTTAGCGAGGGAACTCGTGGCCGCTCCTGCCAATGAAGTCACCGCGATTACGATGGCCGAAACGGCTCAAACATTGGCGACAGATTACGGTTTGAGTCTGGAAATTTTAGAACAAGAAGATTGTGAAAAACTCGGCATGGGTTCCTTTCTCGGCGTTGCCAGGGCTTCTGAATTACCGCCTAAATTTATTCACTTGACCTACCATCCTGAAGGTACACCCAGCCGTAAATTAGCCATTGTCGGTAAAAGTTTAACTTTCGATTCGGGCGGTTTAAATATTAAGGGAGTCGGTAGTGGCATCGAAACCATGAAGATGGATATGGGAGGAGGAGCCGCAACCCTGGGAGCCGCCAAAGCGATCGCCCAATTAAAACCTTCTGCCGAAGTCCACTTTATCTGTGCCGCAACGGAAAATATGATCAGTGGACGGGCCATGCGTCCTGGCGACATTTTGAAAGCATCCAACGGCAAAACCATCGAAGTGAATAATACCGATGCCGAAGGTCGTTTGACGTTAGCCGATGCCCTCGTTTTTGCTGAAAAATTAGAAGTTGACGCGATCGTCGATTTGGCAACTTTAACAGGAGCTTGTATTGTTGCCCTCGGTGATGACATTGCAGGACTCTGGGGAACGGATGAAACCCTGATTGCCCAGATTAAAACCGCCTCGGACAATGCAGGAGAAAAATTCTGGGAAATGCCAATGGAAGAAAAATATTTTGAAGGATTAAAATCTCCCATTGCCGACATGAAAAACACGGGGCCGCGATCGGGTGGTTCCATTACGGCCGCTTTGTTCCTCAAGCAATTTATCGAAAAAACGCCTTGGGTACATTTAGACGTAGCAGGGCCAGTCTGGGCAGACAAGGAATCTGGAGTCAATAATGCAGGCGCAACGGGTTTTCCTGTGCGTACCCTTGTTAATTGGGTATTGGGCTAGGAAATAAAAATTTTCGTAGGGACACAATATACTAAACTCCGTCTAGTTTGAGAACTAAAGTTTTTCGCCCCCCAGCCCCCCAATTTTGGGGGGAGTTTACAACCTTTCTGAGTTCAAAGTCCCCCAGTATTGGGGGATTTAGGGGGCGATCTTCAAAACTACGGGTTTCAATTTAGACGCGGTTTATGTCCTTACTTTTTATCAGAAATAAATACAAATGGAGGAGAAACTATGGCACGAGTCATGATTGTTGGTGCGGGCGGGGTCGGTAGTGTAGTGGCCCATAAATGCGCGGCCCAATCCGAATTTTCTGAGATTCTTTTGGCTAGTCGCACCGTTGCTAAATGTGATGCGATCGCGGCCCATATTGGTTCTCACAAGGTAAAAACTGCCGCCCTGGATGCCGATGTTGCCAGCAATACCGTCAAATTACTCAAGGATTTTCAGCCTGATATTCTCATTAATGTGGCCCTTCCTTATCAAGATCTCGCTCTCATGGATGCTTGTCTAGAAGCAGGTGTAGATTATCTGGATACCGCCAATTATGAACCGCCTGATCTGGCTAAATTTGAATACAGTTGGCAGTGGGCCTATCAAGATCGGTTTAAAGAGGCAGGTTTAACGGCGATTCTCGGTTGTGGCTTTGACCCAGGGGTAACAGGAGTCTTTACTGCCTATGCTCTCAAACATTACTTTGATGAAATTCACACCCTAGATATTATCGATTGCAATGCGGGCAGTCACGGTAAGGCTTTTGCCACTAATTTTAATCCCGAAATTAATATTCGAGAAATCACCCAACGAGGCCGCTATTACGAAAATGGCGAATGGAAAGAAATTGATCCCCTTTCTGTTCATTATCCCATTCCCTATCCTGAAATTGGCGAAAAAGAATCCTATTTGCTCTATCACGAAGAGTTAGAATCCCTTGCAAAAAATATTCCTGGCTTAAAACGAGCAAGGTTCTGGATGACTTTTTCAGAGGCTTACATTACTCATTTACGAGTGCTGGAATCTGTCGGCATGACTCGTATTGATGAAGTCGAATACCAAGGGCAAAAAATAGTTCCTTTACAATTCCTAAAAGCCGTTTTACCTGAACCATCTTCGTTAGCAGAAGATTACACAGGACAAACTTCTATTGGTTGTTGGATTGAAGGGATTAAAGATGGCAAAGTGCGTAAATATTATGTTTACAATAATTGCGATCATGCGGCTTGTTATCAAGAAGTCGGTTCCCAAGGAATTTCCTATACAACGGGCGTTCCAGCAGTCATTGGAGCGTTGATGGTGATTAAGGGTTTATGGAAAAAACCAGGGGTTTTTAATGTGGAAGAGTTTGATCCCGATCCTTTTATGGAATTGCTTGGCCCCTTGGGTTTGCCTTGGCATGAGGTGATTGATCAGCCTTCTCCTTTTGATACAATTTAGAAAAAACCAAGAATTTTTTCACTAATTGAGATAAAATCAGGGTGTGATTCAAAAATGGATCGCACCAATTTTCAAAAATTCACAGACAAGCAAAAGTATTGCAACTCTCTATTCTTTTGCAAGCAAAAACGATTGTCAAGTAAAAACGTGAGGATCTTAACTATGCCAATTCCTTTCATTTTTGGTGCGGCGGCTGCGGCTGCGGCGATTACTGGTGCAGTTCAAGCAATTGCTGGAATGGATAAGCTGAATCAAGCACGACAAATTGGGGAGTCTGCACAACAGAAATATGAAAATGAACTTAAAGAGCTAGAAATCAACAAAGAAAAACTAGAACAAATTGCTCAAGATTACATAAAACTTCACGTGGATGTAAATCGATTAACAATTAAACGTTTTCTTTCTTTAATCCAGAGCTTAGATCAAAATTTCTCTAAAAAAGATGTCAACGTGTTGCGAAATTTAAAAATTTCTAGCAATCAATGTAAAAAATATCAAGGTTATGTTCTTCAAGCAGAAGAATTGTTCAGTGGTGGTTCAACCATGTTGAAGGTAGGAACAATTACAAGCCAAGGATTAGTTGCTCTCACAGGAATTATCGGAACTGCAAGTACAGGAACTGCAATATCTAGCTTAAGCGGGGCCGCCGCAACAAATGCAACATTAGCTTGGTTTGGTGGTGGGTCTTTAGCTTCTGGTGGAGGCGGCATGGCTTTGGGATCTCTTGTTTTGGGTGGTGTGGCACTAGGTTCAGCTTTAATGGTAGGTGGTTTTATTGTGGCAGAGAAAGGAGATGAAGCATTAATAAAAGCAAAAGAATATCAATCTCAAGTTAATCAGGCAATTATTCAAATTCACTCAGCAAAAAGTTTTTTAAAACAAGTAGAAAAAAGAATTACTGATTTATCAAGCATAGTTCGTAGTCTGGATAATCGTATCATTCAAATTCTTAATAAACTAGAGTCTAAACCATTTGATTATAACAAAAATATTAACTCCTTAAAATGGTTAGTAACTTTAGTTAAAACTTTAGAGAAAATACAAAAAACGCCTCTTCTTGATAAAAAAGGTAATCTGAATCCTGCGACTGAAATATTACTTCATAAAGATTTAGTCAAGCGTGTTGAGAAAGAACAATATACAATTGAATTATTTCGCCTAACTGGGTTTACGCTTTTAGCCTTGTTAGTATTAGTTTTTAGTGGTTGGAGTATATTTCGTGTGATGAATTTAGAGCATATTTCTATTCCAGTTAACTCTAAGGATTTAAAATCTAAATAGATTAGAGAAAATCAAAGAGAATATATAGTTAATATTTAC
>Ga0138292_1063386_pt1 | contig 11074 bp, 21 predicted proteins | sample S_140709_E_mt_FD_106913 | JGI IMG/M metagenome (GOLD analysis project Ga0138292, IMG submission 106913) | Freshwater microbial communities from Lake Simoncouche, Canada - S_140709_E_mt (Metagenome Metatranscriptome) | ecosystem: Environmental > Aquatic > Freshwater > Lake | place: Canada: Quebec... | reverse complement strand
CCCGCGATGTCCTTGAGCCAACGCATCTCTTCGCCCGACGAGAACCATTGGGTCAAGGTCGCTGGAAACAAGATGATCGACGAAGCAAAAATCGGCGGGATCACCCCGGCCATATTCAGCTTGAGCGGCAAGTGCGAACTCTGCCCGCCGTAAATGCGGTTGCCAACCTGTCGCTTGGCATAATTGACCGTGATCTTGCGCTGGCCGCGCTCGACAAAGACCACCGCGGCGGTCACTGCGCCCGCCAGCGCAACGATGAACAAGGCCGCCGCTGCATGCAAGGCGCCTGTACGCACCAACTCGCCCATGCTCGCGATCGCATTGGGCAAGCCCGCCGCAATACCGGCAAAAATGATAATCGAAATGCCGTTGCCCAACCCGCGCTCGGTAATCTGTTCGCCCAACCACATCAGGAACATCGTTCCAGTGACTAGGGTCACTGCGGTGATCAAGCGAAAGGCCACGCCCGGCTCGATCACCAGCCCCGGCTGGGATTCCAGCGCCACCGCAATACCAAAGGCCTGGAACAAGGCCAGACCAACCGTAAAGTAGCGCGTGTACTTGGTGATTTGTCGGCGCCCCGACTCGCCCTCTTTTTTCAAGGCCTCGAATTGGGGGACGATCACCGTTAACAACTGCATGATGATCGACGCCGAGATGTAGGGCATGATCCCCAGCGCAAACACCGTGAAGCGCGAAAGCGCCCCCCCCGAAAACATGTTGAACATGCCCAGAATGCCGCCGGACTGTTCCTTGAACAGCTGGGCGAGCTGGTCCGGATCGATGCCGGGCACCGGAATGTGGGCGCCCAAGCGATAGATCACCAAGGCGAGGACGAGGAAAATCAGGCGCTGCTTGAGCTCGCCGAACTTTCCCGACTTGGCCATCGAGACCGCATTTTGAGCTTGCGTAGCCAATGTCTGAGCGCCTGCGTCGGGGGTCTGGGCTTCGCGGGGGCGAATTCAGACTCAAGCCGCCACTGCGGCCGACTCGGCCTCAGCAACCGGCACCTCAAGAATCGTCCCACCAACGGCTTCAATCGCCGCGCGAGCGCCCTTGGTCGCACCAATTCCGCGCAGTGTCAACTTGCGCGTGATCGCCCCCGAAAGGATTACCTTGGCCGAACGCGCCAAAGCCGGAACAACGCCGCTGGCCTTTAAGCTGAGCAGGTCAACCTCGTCCCCGGGCAAACGTTCCAGATCGGACAGACGCACTTCCGCATTGAACGCGGAGGTGAGCGACTTGAAGCCGCGCTTGGGCAAACGCCGCTGCAAAGGCATCTGGCCGCCTTCAAAACCAACCTTGTGGAATCCTCCGGCGCGCGACTTCTGCCCCTTGTGACCGCGACCCGCCGTCTTGCCAAGCCCGGAACCAATGCCGCGGCCGACCCGACGCTTCGCGTGCTTGGCGCCTTCGGCAGGCGCCAGTGTATTAAGTTTCATCATGTCAGTGGACCTTCACCAGGTAGGAGACCTTGCGAACCATGCCGCGCACCGCAGGGGTGTCTTCAAGTTCGCGCGTCTGGTTGATGCGCTTGAGGCCAAGACCCAGAACGGTGGCCTTGTGGGTGCCACGGGTCCCGGCTGGGCTCTTGACGAGCGTGACATGAAGGGTCTTCTTGTCCATGGTCATGACTCCGATACGGCCTTTCAGCCGAGAATTTCCTCAACCGACTTGCCGCGCTTGGCAGCAATCTCGGATGGCGTAGTAATACGGGTCAGGGCGTCGAGCGTCGCGCGCACCAGGTTGTAGGGATTGGTCGAGCCATGGCACTTGGCGACCACGTTCTGCACACCCACCACGTCGAACACAGCGCGCATCGGGCCGCCGGCGATCACCCCGGTGCCCTGCGCGGCGGGCGCCAAATAAACCCGAGACGCCCCATGACGGCCTTCGACCGCGTGATGAATCGTGCCACCCCGCAGAGCGACTTTGACCATCTTGCGACGCGCTTCGTCCATGGCTTTTTGCACTGCCACCGGGACCTCACGGGACTTGCCCTTGCCCATCCCGACGCGACCGTCACCGTCGCCGACTACCGTGAGGGCGGCAAATCCGAGAATACGGCCACCCTTGACTACTTTGGTCACGCGGTTGACCGCAATCATTTTCTCGCGAAGGCCGTCGTCGCGCTCTTCGCTTTGCATTCGGGGCGAAATCTTTGCCATATTGGCTATCCTTGGATCAGAATTTAAGCCCGGCCTCGCGGGCCGCGTCGGCGAGGGCCTTGACCCGACCGTGGTAGCGGAAACCACCCCGATCAAAGGCCACCTGGGAAATTCCAGCAGCCAACGCTTTGCGGGCAACACGCTCACCAATCAGCTTGGCGGCGTCCAGATTACCCCCGCTTTTGCCGGCGAGTTGCTCACGCACCTCTTTCTCAACCGTCGACGCGCTGACGAGAACCTGCTCGCCCGCCTCGTCAAAGACTGATGCATAGATATGGAGATTGGTACGATGGATTGCCAAACGCCCAACCCGCAACTCCCGGATCTTGAGCCGGGTTTGACGGGCGCGGCGAAGGCGCTGATCGTTCTTGTCAAGCATGCTTTGGCCCGCCGGTTATTTCTTCTTGGTTTCCTTGATCTTGACAACTTCATCCGAGTAGCGAACGCCCTTGCCCTTGTAAGGCTCGGGTGAACGATAAGCACGAATTTCCGCTGCCACCTGCCCGACCCGCTGCCGGTCAGTTCCCTTGATCAAGATTTCAGTTTGCGTCGGCGTCGTCACGGTAATGCCCTCGGGCATGCTGTGAACCACCGGATGAGAAAACCCCAGGGAAAGATTCAAGGTCGCACCCTGCGCCTGGGCCCGATAACCCACGCCGACTAGGTTGAGCTTTTTCTCCCATCCCTTGCTAACCCCCTGCACCATGTTGGCAATCAGCGCACGCATGGTGCCGCTCATGGCCTGAACCGCCCGCTCCTCGCTGGTAGCGGCCACCAGGAGCGTATTACCCTCCTGACGCACGGTCACGCCCGCAGCGGCGCGTTGACTGAGCTTGCCCAGCGGACCCTCTACAACGATGGCATCTGCACCAATCTGGGCCTGAACCCCGGCAGGCAGATTCACCGGCATTTTTGCGACTCGAGACATCTGAATGCTCCTTTCGCGTCAGGCGACGAAGCCGAGGACTTCACCGCCCAGGCCCACTCGGCGGGCGTGACGGTCGGTCATCAGCCCACGCGGCGTGGAGACAATGGCGACACCAAGTCCGTTCATGACCTGAGGCAGTTGATCGCGACCTTTGTAGATGCGCAAACCAGGACGGCTGACGCGCTCAATACGCTCGATCACCGGGCTACCGGCGTAGTACTTCAGCTGCACTTCGAGTTGCGACTTCGGACCGTCATGACGGACGGCAAAGTCTTCAATGTAACCCTCATCCTTGAGAAGCTGCGCAATCGCAACTTTCAACTTGGAAGAGGGCATCTGCACCGACTGCATTTCGACACGCTGTCCATTGCGGATGCGCGTAAACATGTCGGCGATCGGGTCGCTCATGCTCATCTTGTGGTCTCCGACCGAATCTTTCGGGGGGGTGCGGGATTACCAGCTGGCCTTCGTGATGCCGGGGATCTCTCCACGCATCGCGATTTCGCGCAGCTTAGAACGGCCCAGACCGAACTTGCGGAATGTTCCGCGAGGCCGTCCAGTGAGTGCACATCGATTGCGCAACCGGGTGGGGTTCGCATTCCGGGGCAGCTTTTGCAGCGCAAGGCGAGCGTCCATCCGCTCTTCCTCGGGACGTTTCTGGTCCCCGATGATGGCCTTAAGCGCAAGACGCTTGGCCTCGAATTTCTTGACCAATGCCTCGCGCTTTTTCTCGCGCTCGATCAGTGACGTTTTTGCCATGGTGATCTTATAGGGTGCGTTTAGTTACGAAACGGGAACTTAAACGCTGCGAGCAACGCTTTGGCTTCCTCGTCATTGCGAGCCGTGGTCGTGATGCTGATGTTCAAGCCACGCACCCGGTCGACCTTGTCATATTCAATCTCGGGAAAAATGATCTGCTCCTTCACGCCCAGGTTGTAGTTACCCCGACCGTCGAAGGCTTTACCGGAAATCCCGCGAAAATCGCGAACCCGCGGCAGCGCAATCGTCACCAACCGGTCGAGGAATTCCCACATGCGTTCGCCACGCAGGGTCACCATGCAACCAATCGGATAACCCTCGCGGATCTTGAAAGCCGCAATTGCTTTGCGCGCCTTGGTCTGGACAGGTTTCTGCCCAGCAATCCGCGTGAGATCGGCGACCGCCGCCTCGATGAGTTTTTTGTCAGAAACGGCATCGCCGACACCCATGTTCAGAGTGACCTTGGAGAATCTCGGCACCTGCATGACCGACGTGAAGCCAAACTTTTGCATCAAGTCTGGGACCACGCGCTCGCGGTACTGTTGTTGAAAACGCGCCATGTTGCGTCCTGCTTTTCGCTGATGGGTGCTGATTGCTTAGGGGAGAGTTCGCGCCAACGCCTGCAGTGGTGCCCAAACGCCCGCCGTCAGGCGCGCACTTGCTCGCCGTTGGACTTGAACACGCGCACCTTGGTGCCATCTTCAAGAACGCGAAAGCCAACCCGATCGCCCTTACCGGTGCCGGGGTTCACCACCATGACATTGGACTGATCAATTGGCATCGACTTCTCGATCACGCCACCGGCAACCCCCTTCATCGGGTTCGGTTTCTGATGTTTCTTGACCAGGTTGATGCCATCAACCAGGAGATGCGTCTCGTTCACGCGCCGACCAACGGTTCCGCGCTTGCCTTTATCACGCCCAGCAATGACGACGACCTCGTCGCCCTTTTTGATTTTGTCCATGCTTTCGACCTCGGGATCGGATCAACGGGGGCTTAGAGAACTTCGGGCGCGAGCGACACGATTTTCATGAACCGCTCGGTGCGCAGCTCGCGCGTGACCGGTCCGAAAATGCGCGTGCCAATCGGCTCGAGCTTGGCGTTCAGCAAAACGGCAGCATTGCCGTCAAACTTGACCAGCGAACCGTCGGGGCGGCGCACACCTTTGGCAGTGCGCACGACCACGGCATTGTAAATTTCGCCCTTCTTGACCCGGCCGCGCGGCTGGGCATCCTTGACGCTGACCTTGATGACGTCGCCAATCCCGGCATAGCGCCGCTTGGACCCGCCCAAAACCTTGATACACATGACGGAGCGGGCGCCGGTGTTATCGGCGACGTCAAGCGTCGACTGCATTTGAATCATGAATTACTCCCAACTTGCACCGACTTCCCTGGTGCGGCGCACCCGGCGAACTCGGCCAGTCTTGGTCCCGTAGAGCGGGAAACCCCCTGAGCGCTTCGTGCCGACCCAGATGGGTCAAGGCTTAGTCACTTAGGGAGCCCGCCAAGATAAAACATTTACACCAAGGCGTCAAGTGCTTGCGCAAAACGCCACGGCAACTTAAAAAATGTGCGCTCCGCTGCGCGCCTCAAGCAGTCTGCGCTGACGCCACCAGACGCACAACGCGCCAGGTCTTGGTGCGCGAAATCGGCCGCACCTCAATGATTTCAACCGTATCGCCCTCGTTCAGCGCGTCGCTCTCGTCGTGGGCGTGGTATTTGTTAGAACGGGTAAGGTACTTGCCGTAGAGCGGATGACGGACCTGGCGCTCGACCAAGACCGTCACAGTTTGCTTGCTCTTCGCACTGACCACCCGACCAACCAGAGAACGCTTTGAACCCTTGGTCGGATGAACCGCCGTAGTACTGGCCGCGGCGGCCGTGGCGGGGGCCGATTCAGCGCTGTGCGCCGAGCTGTCTTGATCCATATCGCTCATGCCGCGCTGGCCTTTTCATGCAGCACCGTGCGCACTCGGGCGATATCACGTCGCACCTTGCGCAGCTGGCTATTGTTGGTGAGTTGCTGAGTCGCGTGTTGCATGCGCATCGCAAAATGAGCACGCAAGAGCTCCTTCAGCTCTTTGTTCAGGCCCTCGGCATCCTTGGCCCGCAATTCAGTGGCATTCATCTCGATCGATTCCTGGTTGCGCCGGCAGGTCTTAGTGACCGACCTGGCGGCTCACAAATACGGTCGCAATCGGCAGCTTTGCAGCGGCCAGGCGAAACGCTTCGCGGGCAAGTTCTTCGGCCACGCCGTCCATCTCGTAGAGGACTTTGCCAGGCTGAATTTCGGCGACATAGTACTCAGGGTTGCCCTTGCCATTACCCATGCGCACTTCCGCCGGCTTTCGCGAAATCGGCTTATCCGGAAAAATTCGAATCCAGATCCGCCCACCACGCTTGATGTGCCGCGTCATGGCCCGCCGTGCCGACTCAATCTGGCGCGCCGTTAAACGACCACGACCGACAGCCTTGAGGCCAAAGTCGCCAAACGAGACAGCAGCGCCTCGGGTTGCAAGACCGGTATTGCGGCCCTTTTGCTCTTTACGGTATTTCCGCCTTGCTGGTTGCAGCATGACCTAGCCCTCACTCACTCTTGACTGCGTCGGCCGCAGGCGGTGCCGCCCGCCGCACTCGCTGACGATCGGCCGGCGGCCGATTATCCGCACCCGGTACTGCGCCACCGGCGCCTTCGCCACGCGGCGCACGCCCCTCACCCCGACCCGGGGTTCGGGATCCCGGAGCTCCGGGAGGTCCGCGGCGACCGCGGCGATCTTCCCGCTCGGCCGGTTGCGATTCTTTTTCCGCGGCGGCCAGATCAGCACGCCCCAGAGTGTCACCCTTGTAGACCCAGCACTTCACGCCGATGATGCCGTAGGTCGTGTTGGCCTCGGAAAAACCGTACTCGATGTTGGCACGCAGCGTGTGCAAGGGCACGCGGCCCTCGCGGTACCACTCGGTGCGCGCAATTTCGGCCCCGTTCAGGCGACCCGAACTCATCAGCTTGATGCCTAAAGCACCCAGCCGCATCGCGTTCTGCATTGCCCGCTTCATCGCCCGGCGGAACATGATCCGGCGTTCGAGCTGCTGGGTAATCGAGTCGGCGATGAGTTGCGCATCGGTCTCGGGCTTGCGAATTTCCTCGATGTTCACATGCACCGGCACGTGCATCATCTTCTGCAAGTCGACCTTAAGGTTCTCGATATCCTCGCCTTTCTTCCCAATCACCACGCCTGGGCGGGCCGAGAAAATCGTGATCCGAGCATTTTTCGCTGGACGCTCGATGACCACTCGGCCGACCGATGCGTTCTTCAATTTCTTGCGCAGAAACTCGCGCACCCGAATGTCATCGTGCAGCGTCGCGGCATAACTGCGCCGACCGGCATACCAGCGCGACGACCAATCGCGCGAAACGGCGAGTCGAAATCCGATTGGATGTATTTTTTGTCCCATGGATGACCTTAGTTGTCGGCAGGCGCGTCAGTCGCCGACCGTCACGTAAATATGGCAAGTCTGCTTTTCAATCTTGGCGCCCCGCCCCTTGGCGCGCGCCATGAATCGCTTCATCGAAGTCGCCTTCTCCACATGGATCGTGCGCACTTTGAGCTCGTCGACATCGGCGCCAATGTTGTGCTCCGCATTGGCGATCGCCGATTCGAGCACTTTCTTGATGATGAACGCTGCTTTCTTGGGCGAAAACGTCAGCACGTTGAGCGCCTGCTCAACTGATTTGCCGCGGACGAGATCCGCAACCAGTCGACCTTTTTGCGCCGACAAATGGGCGTCCTTGAGAATCGCTCGGGTTTCCATCACGGTTCCTTTGCTGTCTTAGCGCTTGGACTTCTTGTCCGCCACGTGCCCTTTGAAGGTGCGTGTCAGAGCAAATTCGCCCAGCTTGTGACCCACCATGTTCTCGTTGATGAAAACAGGAACATGCTGCTTGCCGTTATGAACGGCAATGGTAAGCCCGATAAAATCGGGCAGGATCGTCGAGCGACGCGACCAAGTCTTGATGGGTCGCTTGTCCTTGGTTGCCAACGCGGTATCCACCTTCTTGAGAAGGTGGTCGTCGACAAACGGACCTTTCTTGACCGAACGTGCCATGTTTGTGGACTCCCGTTACTTCTTGCGGCGCGACACGATCATCGAAGTCGTGCGCTTGTTGCGACGCGTGCGATAGCCCTTGGTCGGTTGACCCCACGGACTTACGGGGACGCGACCTTCGCCCGTCTTGCCCTCGCCACCACCATGCGGATGGTCGATCGGATTCATCGCGACACCGCGAACCGTCGGGCGAATGCCGCGCCAGCGCACCGCGCCCGCCTTGCCAATCTGCCGCAGGTTGTGCTCCTCGTTGCCGACTTCGCCGAGCGTCGCGCGGCAGTCCACGTGGACTCGGCGGATCTCGCCCGAGCGCAACCGCAACTGCGCGTAGAGGCCTTCGCGAGCCAGCAACTGCACCGAAGTGCCAGCGGCGCGAGCAATCTGCGCCCCTTTACCGGGCAGCAACTCGACCGCGTGAATCGTCGAGCCCACCGGGATGTTGCGGATCGGCATCGTGTTACCAGGCTTGATCGGCGCCTGCGGCCCAGAAAGCAAAGGCGTACCGACCGCAACGCCCCGCGGCGCGAGAATATAGCGACGTTCGCCATCCGCGTAACAAAGCAAGGCCAGATGGGCAGAACGGTTCGGGTCGTACTCAAGGCGCTCGACCTTGGCGGGAATCCCGTCCTTGTCGTTGCGCCGAAAGTCAATCACCCGGTAATGCTGCTTGTGCCCACCACCGCGATGACGCGTCGTGATGTGCCCATTGTTGTTGCGTCCAGCGGTGCGGTGCTGCGGCTCGACCAGAGCGGCATGGGGGGCGCCTTTGTGCAGCCCCACGGCAACGACCTTAACGAGCCCACGGCGCCCCGGAGAAGTCGGCTTAACTTTTACGACGGCCATTTTATTTCAGCTCCGTAAAGTCGATTTCCTGCCCCTGCGCCAGACGCACGTAGGCCTTGCGAACGTTGTCCCGACGCCCCTTGAAGCGGCCAAAACGTTTGGCGCGGCCCTTGATATTGAGCATGTTCACGCCGGTCACCTGAACCTTGAAGAGCAGTTCAACCGCCGCCTTGACTTCGTCGCGTGTCGCATCCGGAATCACCCGAAACGCGATCTGCCCGACCTTTTCGGCGAGCATCGTGCTTTTCTCCGAAACCACCGGGCCGACCAGCACCTTCATCAGGCGCTCCTCACGGTGCTGAACCGCACTGTGCTGTGCTGTATTCATCCGAGCATCTCCTCGAAGCGAGCCAACGCCGCGCGGGTCACCAGGACTTTGTCAAAATGCACGAGCGACAAGGGGTTGGCGTGCCGCGGTTCAACCACGGCAACATGGGGAAGATTGCGCGCCGCCAGAAAGAGATTCTCGTCGACGGAATCGACAATCACCAATACCGACTCAAAGCCCATGCCCTTGACCTTTTGCGCGAGCAGCTTGGTCTTGGGCGATTCGATGGTAAATCCATCAATGATCGCCAGGCGGTCTTCGCGCGCCAGTTGCGAAAGGATCGAGCACACCCCCACGCGGTACATCTTGCGATTGACCTTGTGACTGAAGTTCTCGTCTGGCGTGTTGGGGAAAATCTTACCGCCCCCGCGCCATAACGGCGAAGAGGTCATCCCTGCGCGCGCCCGACCGGTGCCCTTCTGACGAAACGGCTTCTTGGTTGAATGGCGGACTTCTTCACGGTCTTTTTGCTTACGGTTGCCGCTGCGGGCATTCGCTTGGTACGCGACGACGATCTGGTGCACGAGCGGCTCATTAAAGGCGCGCGCGAAAATCGTGTCTGGCGCATCCACCACGGCCGACGGCTGTCCTTGATCGTTCAGGAGTTTGAGTTCCATCGTGATCTCCTGCTCAGGCCTTGGCCGGGGTCTTGACGGCCGCAGTGATCACGACATGACCTTCATCATGCCCTGGCACCGCCCCACGAACCAGCAATAAGCCGCGCTGCGCATCGACCCGAGCAACCACTAGGTTCTGCACCGTGCGCGTCACCGCACCGTAGTGGCCCGGCATCTTCTTGCCCGGAAACACCCGGCCCGGATCCTGCGCCTGACCGATCGAGCCCGGCACGTTGTGCGAACGCGAGTTGCCGTGCGAAGCGCGGTTGGAAGAAAAGTTATGCCGCTTAATCACGCCGGTAAAGCCCTTACCCAGGGTGGTGCCCTGTACATCGACTTTCTGTCCCACGGCGAACATTTCCACGGTCAAAACCGCACCGGGCTTGAGGTCGGACAGCGCATCGGCACCGACGCGAAATTCACGCAGGATCGAACCGGCTTCGACGCCAGCAGCAGCGAAATGGCCCGCCATCGGCTTGGTGACGCGCGAAGCGCGACGCTCGCCAAAGGCGACTTGAACGGCGGTATAACCGTCCGCATCGGCGGTCTTGATCTGCGTGACACGGTTGTTCGACACGTCGAGCACCGTCACCGGGACGGCGTCGCCGTCATCGGTGAAGATGCGCATCATGCCGACCTTCCGTCCCAAAAGGCCGAGGCCTAGGACAGCGGCAGTCATGTTCATCTCCGTTCCCGGCTACGATTGGCCGAGTGTAGAGCGCAGCCGTGCCGCAAGACACGGGTACGCGGGAAAGCCCAAAAGAATAACAAAAATTTCTGGGGCATGCAACCACCAAGCGCGTGGCTGCTGCGCCTAACCGACGATTTATTGCAACTTAATCTCGACATCGACGCCCGAGGGCAGATCGAGCTTCATCAAAGCGTCGACGGTTTTGTCGGTCGGGTCGACAATATCCATTAGGCGCTGATGCGTACGGATCTCGAACTGATCACGCGAGGTCTTGTTGACATGCGGGCTGCGCAACACGTCATAGCGCTGGATCCGCGTCGGCAAAGGCACCGGACCATGAACGACGGCACCGGTTCGCTTTGCAGTATCAACAATTTCAGCTGCCGACTGATCAATTAGGCGGTAGTCAAACGCCTTCAGGCGGATGCGGATTTTCTGGCTTTGCATGGCGAGTCCCAAAAGAGCAATTTAAAAGAACAATTCAAAAAACGACGGAAAGAGTAGACCGAAGCTCAGGCGTTGATCTTGGCGACCACGCCGGCACCGACGGTGCGCCCACCCTCGCGAATCGCAAAGCGCAAACCCTGCTCCATCGCAATCGGGGCAATCAACTCCACATCCATCTTCACGTTAT
>Ga0138292_1078596_pt1 | contig 11160 bp, 11 predicted proteins | sample S_140709_E_mt_FD_106913 | JGI IMG/M metagenome (GOLD analysis project Ga0138292, IMG submission 106913) | Freshwater microbial communities from Lake Simoncouche, Canada - S_140709_E_mt (Metagenome Metatranscriptome) | ecosystem: Environmental > Aquatic > Freshwater > Lake | place: Canada: Quebec... | reverse complement strand
GGCTCTGTTATCTATAGAATATAGTGTATTTTGCTTTCTGATATTGTCGAGATTAGATTTAAAATCGGGATTCGAGACTAACTTATTTAGTGTTAGTATAGCATTGGCATCAGCAAAATGATGATTGTGTAAAACATCGTAATAATAGGCAAAAACAAAACGCGCTTTTTCGTCTTCTCTAGCTGCTTGTTGGTTGTAAACCGCTATCAAATCGGAAAGGAAAAAATGTTCGGCTTTGTATTGAATCTCTTTTGTAGTACTGTAATTTATTAAAGAATTCAATGCCTTAAGCGCCTTTTCATCGGCATTTACTATGTCGCATAATGCGAGAAGAGAAACGGTTTCCTGTTTTAACTGCTGCATTAATTTTTCATCAATAAAGACTTTCTTTGGATTGATTTCTCCTTCTAAAAATTCTTTTATTTGTAAAAAAGAATCTTCCAGAAATGACATTGGATTATTTTTTTTCAATTTGGATTTATGCTATTTAGTTTAAGAGTTCATCATCTGACGAACAATATCATCGTATAGTTTATCGTGCTTTTCGTCATATTCTTTCCAAGCCAAGCCCATTTCTCTTAAATCGTAATGAGCCACGATAGTTCCGTAATCTTTCTTGTCTCCGTTTATCGTTGGGTAACCAATCACATAAATAGATTGTGCCAAACGTAGTGCCAAATCAATATCATGGGTAGAAAAAATAACAGTATTGTATTCAGACAAACTGCACAATAGTTCAAAAGATTGTTTTACTTCTTCTATATTGCCTACATCAAGTCCTGAGAAAGGTTCATCTAGCACAATAAATTTATCAGAAGAAAATAGTTGTTCAATTATCGCAGTTCTTTGTCGTTGTCCTCCTGAAAGTTCATTTGGATATTTATCGGCACAATTTTCCAATCCCCATTTATGGATATAATCTTTAATTTTTTTGTCTTTATCCGTTTCAGAAAGCGTACTTTTTCTCAAAGCATATTTCAGTGTTTGCAGTACTGTTTTATGCCTGAAAAGCGTGTATTTCTGATTCACTAATCCTATATCTCCTTCTTTGGCCATTTTAGCACCAGTCGGATCTGGATTATCGAAATCTTTGATTAAAATCTTTCCTGTATGCAATGGGACTAATCCCGTCAATGCTCTGAAAAAAGTAGATTTCCCTCGACCTGATCTTCCGACAAAGGCAATTACCTGTCCGGTAGCTTCAACTCCGTGACGAACAACATCTTTCTCGGTCAGATTGATATCTTTAATAATTATATTGTTGTTATAAGCTACGCTTAGATTTTCAACATATAATATTGTTTCTTTAAATGAAAATTCCATAGCTTAAATTGTTGAATATCTAAAAATAGCTTTTCTCAAAAAGTTGATGCTCCAATCTAAAAACAATCCAATCAAAAGAATGATAATTTGCAATGCAATGATTCTTCCGTGATTCATAAACTTATCGGAGTTTTTGATTAAGAATCCGAGTCCTCCAGAAGCTACTACTATCGATTCTACGGTAACCAACATCATCCAAGTAATGGCTAAATTTTGACGAATGGCATCAATCACATAATCAATTCTCCCTAAAACAATTACCTGCCAAAGAACTTCCCATCGGCTGCATTTTAATGTTTTAGCATGGTCAAATTCTTCTTCAGGAATATCTCTTATTACCGCAATAAGTGAAGTTGTTAAGAATGTCGTCAAGAAAATAACCATAATCCATATTTGCATATTTCTGGCATCGTGAATGATTAGTGTGATATAGAACGATAAACCTGTAAAAGGCAGAAATCTAAACTTGGTTACAAATTCTGAAACTGGTTTTAATAATGGAATTGGCCAAGTATAGGCAAAAAGTAATGCAATGGTTGTAGCTAAAAAGATGGAAATAAAACACAATTTCAACGAATTGAAAATATGTACTACTAATCCTTCGTTATACAATCCTTTAAATCCTTCTATAACTTGTAATGGCGATGGAATAAGATGCTTTTGTCCCGAAGTCCCTATGAACCATGTTAATAATACTATAGCAATCCAAACGACTAAAATGATAGTCTTTTGAGATTTTGTTATTTTTTCGAAAGGTGTAAAAAGTTTTATCATAGCAAGAGAAAAAAGCTGCCATTGCTGACAGCTTTTGTTTTAATTATTTCAGGAATGTAATTACAACTCTTCTGTTTTTGGCTTTCCCAGCTTCTGAAGTGTTATCAGCAACTGGTTCGCTTGCGCCTTTTCCGTCTATTAATTGAAAACGGTTTTCCGGAATTCCTTTTTGTTTCAAATATTCAACCACCGCTTGTGCTCTGTTTTTTGATAACGGAATATTTGCTGCATCGCCACCAACGTTATCGGTATGCCCAACAATCGTTAATTTAGAATCTTCGGCTTGTATCAAAAGGTTATAAATCTTTTCTAGATCTTTATTAGAATTGCTTTGGATAGAAGCACTTCCTGAAGCGAAATTTATTTTCCATTCTCCAGAAGCCATAACTTCTGTTGCTTGTGAACTATAATCGGCTTTATCAGCAGCTGTTGATTCAATATCGTTGATGTTTTTCATAAAGAAAAGATTCACTGCTTCATCATAAGGAACCACTCTTCCAACGTTTTCATTAAACCCGAATGGATTTAATTCTGTTAAATAAGTACCTACTTGATTGTAAACCGATTTGTATCGATTAACTCCATCTGTCATCCCGAAATATTGCATACCATCAGCATAATTAAATACTTTTGAACCACCCATATTATAGGTTAACCCATTTTTGGTTCCTTGTTGTCCTTGGAACATTTTGTACCAATATTCAGGAGTTTCCATTTTATATGTATCGGTAATGGCTTCCGAAGCTCTAATTCTCCAATCGTCGTAGTTTTTCATTTGGTTAGAAGCCGTTAAAGCTGATTTCAATATATTGGTAACGATTTCAGGGTTTTTAGTTGCCCATTCTTTCAATCCGATTAATACAGTTGGCATTTGGTTGTTGAACTCTTTTGTAGAAACAATATCAATAAAACCTGAAAGTTTATCAAAAACCAATTTATCTCCAGGTGTCCATGTGGCACAGCCGTCAATTTTTTTGCTTACTGATTTTCCTGTTAATTTTCCGTTAGAAACTTCTTTTAAAGAAACCGACCAACCTGTAGTTTGTGATTTAATCAACTCTTCCGCTGATTTAATATAATCATCATTTTCTGAAGGATAGATATTCACGGCTTCAGCATCCCATGTTGTTGGATCTGGATTTACTTTTAAACCATTTGCAAAGCAATAGTTTACTGTAGTTACCCAGTCTCCATCCCCTAACACTGCAGAGATAACAGCACCTTTCATACTTTTAGGATTCGATTTCCAACTTGGTGGCCCGATTAATTTATCTTCACCATGGCTCATCCCAACTGCGCCCATTACTTGTAAATGGTATTTGTCTTTGCCATATTTTTCGTCTAATGCTTTTTGAACTGAGCTAATATAGAAAGGCGCTCCGTCACCCATAATCATCACTGCGAAAGCACTTTTGTCTGATGAAGGAAATGCTTCTCCATTATCAAATTCTTCAATAAATTTCATTTGCATGTTGCGTAATTCCGATAACCAGTCTTGGCGGATGATTTCAAGATTTACGCCATTTTTTTCCATTAATGACCCTTTGGTAGTTTTTGGCCCACCATTAGAAACAATCATTCCCGATTGTGCATTCCAGGCATAACCTGCAATTCTTATTAAAGGTTTGCTTGAAACTTCGTTTGAAAGTTCTTTTGAGGGTAATGCGATTTTGTCGGCATTGGTGACATTATTTACATCGGTCGTATTAAGTTCAATTCCGGTAAGTTGTTTAGAAACTGCTGTTCTTAAGCCTGGAGATAAGAAATAAATCCCTGCTAAAATTCCGCCAATTCCAACAATAACAATAAGTAATTCTGATAAAGTTGTTAGTTTAGTTGTTCTTAAAATTTTTCCCATTTTATTAAAAAATTAGTTTTGATTTTTATTAAAAAATATCGCCGAAACCTCCAGCGTTTTGTTTGTCTTCTTTACTCATTTTGTAATTCGGACTAGTATATTTGGTTGAATCAGGAATCGTGTTTTCTCCCGTTTTTATTTCATCTGCTAACGAATCTAATCGAGTATACAATTCATCATTATCAACAGAATATTTAGAAGTTAAAGCATCAATGTCGATAAGATTTTCTGATGTTCGAGCAATGTCTTGTGCGATGGTTGATGTTACAACTTCTAAAGCATATTCTAATTCCCAGTCTTTGGTAAACATCATAGCGCTTTTAGCACTTTCGGTAGCCGCTTTGGCATTTTTAGCAAACTCGTATTCTTTTCGTAACATGGTAATTGTGGTTTCGAAATCGGCAATCTTAATGTCGATGGCTGTTCCGGCAAGCGTTAACTTTCTGTCCATTTTACCTAAAACATTGGCTCTTACGCCATATTTTTGGATAAAGCTTTTGCTCTGCTCGTATTGATTGGATATGCGTTGCGAGTCGCTTAATTTTTTAGCCAATTCACTTTGAAGGGCAACGTATTCGTCGGTGTCTTTGGCTCCAATCCCATTAACTTTTACCATTTCATCCATAGCTGATTTCAACTTTTCAGATTGGCGTTGCAAACTCAAAACATCTTCTTGGAATTCTTTAGCTTCTTTTTCAGATTTTGATGCTTCGATTTCCATTTCGTTTTTGAGCCCTTTCAACTTGGCTTTGGTGTTTTTGAAAACATCACGATTCTTCATCATCTTGTTTTTTTGTTCTTCCAATTCATTAAATGGATTGCTTTGAATTAAAGCTTTATGAAGATTCTTTGTTGCAAAACGAAGTCCTTTCATAATTACTGGAAACATCATCACCAAAAAAATTAGGAAAACTGCCGTAGCCGATAGGGCAATTACTTGTCCCAACATGGTAAATAGCGGTGGAATAATGTACTTCCAAATAAGATAGCCACCAACACCCATTAATGCTAAAGACAGCGCCCAAAAAAGCCCTTTTTCTCCTTTTTTCAGCGTGTTGGCATTTAAGGCAATTTCGCCTTTAGATTCGTCAAAATGTTTAAGTATTGGTAATTCTAATAAAGTGCTTTTTTCTTGTTCGTATCTGTTATCCATCTTACAAATATTGTTTGATTCCTGTTACCACTAAATTTATTGAGTCTTGAATTTTTTGTCTGGCCATGTTATTTGCTTCTATTTTCAATTGCAACTCTGCAAATTCTTGCGCATTATCATTATCTATTCGGCTTAGCTCAAGTCGTTTCGTTTCTAATTGTTTTTGAAGTTGTTCTATTTGAGCTTCAATGTCAGCTATTCCTTTAGATAAATTATTCTTATTTTCATTAATCTTCAGATTTAAATCCGATTTTTTTGAGTTCCCAGTGATATTGTATTTCTCGTAAACTTTTTCAATTTCAACTGAATAATATTTTGCTTTGTCTAAAAGTAACTCTTTGGTTAATTTCGGATTAATGGTTTTGCCCATAGTAAATGCCATTTGATAACTCTGCGGATTAGTTACTCCTACAGCATTAACGGACTTGTACATTTCAAAGAAATCAAATCCTTCGACATTTAATCCATCAAAACCTTTTTGATATATGTCTATAACTTCTCCTAAAAATGGATTCGTAGAGGTGTTTATCGGATTAGAATTAGTATCGGTATCGGGAAATTTGTTGTTTTGGGGAAACGAAGCTGGCTTAACTTCTTCATTTTTTGGTTGGTTATTGTCTTCATTAATAAAAAGACTTTTCCAGTTAAAACTTTCTGTGCTCATTTTAATTTTGTTTTTACTTCCTACGATTGTACGTACTAATTAATAAAAAGTTACTAATAGTTTATAAAAATATAAAAATATCCCTATCAATAAGGTTTTACATTTGATATTTTTTAAAACAAAAAAGCCAACAAATTTTGTTGACTTTTATTATAATAAACTTTCGTTTTTTCTTATCCTTTCAAAGCTTCCGCTCCACCAACAATCTCCAATATCTCATTGGTAATGGCAGCTTGACGTGCTTTATTGTATGTTAATTTCAATTGGTTTCTCAGTTCGGTTGCGTTGTCAGTTGCTTTGTGCATTGCCGTCATACGTGCACCGTGTTCTGAAGCAAAGGAATCTCTTATAGCTTTGTATAATTGTGTTTTTAACGATTTTGGAATCAGGGTCAATACAATTTCTTCTTTGGATGGTTCAAAGATATAATCTCCTGTTGAAACTGGCTTTCCCGAAGTCTCTGGATGAACTGGTGCTAGTGGCAAAAATTGTTCGGTTTGAACGATTTGTGTCGCTGCATTTTTAAATTGGTTGTAAATCAATTCGATTTTATCATAGTCGCCAGTAACAAATTTTTCGGTTAATGCTTCTGCAATTTGAGAAACTCTATCAAAAGTTAATTCGTCAAATATTTCGCTTTTGTTTTCGATAACCATATTGGTTTTTCTTAAAATGTCGTTTCCTTTTTTTCCTATTGCAAAAATATCCACTTGTTTTCCAGCGTAACTCTCGGCAACTTCTTTAGCTTGCTTGATTACATTTGTATTAAATGCGCCTGCTAAACCTCTGTTAGAAGTTATTGCAACAATTAAAACCTTATTTACTTCGCGTTGTACTGTAAATTCTCCACCAGCATCTCCATCTAAAGTCGCGCTTACATTTTGTAAAAGCTCGGTTAGTTTTTCGGCATAAGGTCGCATCGCTGTAATAGCATCTTGAGCTTTTTTCAGCTTTGCAGCAGAAACCATTTTCATCGCCGATGTAATTTGCATCGTAGATGAAACGGAACTAATTCGATTACGTATTTCCTTTAAGTTTGCCATTTTTTATAAATTGTATATTGTACAAATTGTATAATGTATACTGTAATTTGCTTAAAACATTATACAGTTTACAATATACAATATACTTTTTAATTATATTTCGCTACTTTTTCCTTAGCTACTTTTTCTAAAACATCAGTAATAGTATCATCCAATTTACCCGCTTTTAAAGCATCTAAAACATCTCTATGTTTGTTGTTTAAATAATCGATATAACTTCTTTCGAACTCTTTTACTTTGTTCACAGGAACGTTTCTCAACAAGTTTTTCGAACCTGCATAGATAATCGCAACCTGATCTTCTACAGTATACGGATCGTTTACTGCTTGTTTCAAGATTTCAACGTTTCTTTTTCCTTTTTCGATTACGTTTAAAGTAACAGCATCCAAATCAGAACCAAATTTTGCAAACGCTTCCAATTCACGGAATTGCGCTTGGTCTAATTTTAAAGTACCTGCCACTTTTTTCATCGATTTAATTTGAGCGTTCCCACCCACACGAGATACAGAAATACCTACGTTAATCGCTGGACGAACTCCTGAGTTAAACAAATCTCCATCCAAGAAAATCTGTCCATCAGTAATCGATATTACGTTAGTTGGGATATACGCAGAAACGTCACCTGCTTGCGTTTCGATAATTGGTAAAGCGGTTAATGAACCGCCACCTTTTACAATTCCTTTTAAGGTATCTGGCAAATCGTTCATGTCTTTTGCAATTCCGTCATCAGCAATAACTTTACATGCTCTTTCTAACAAACGAGAGTGTAAGTAGAATACGTCTCCAGGATAGGCCTCACGACCTGGTGGTCTTCTTAACAAAAGAGACACCTCACGATACGCCACCGCTTGTTTTGATAAATCATCATAGATAATCAAAGCAGGGCGTCCTGAATCTCTAAAATATTCTCCAATTGCAGCTCCGGCCATTGGCGCATAAACCTGCATTGGTGCTGGATCTGAAGCGTTAGCCGCTACAATTGTAGTGTAAGCCATTGCGCCTTTTTCTTCCAATGTTTTAGCTATGTTAGCTACTGTTGATGCTTTTTGACCAATCGCCACATAGATACAAAATACCGGTTGACCCGCATCGAAAAATTCTTTTTGATTCAAAATGGTATCGATACAAACGGTAGTTTTACCTGTTTGACGGTCACCAATAACCAACTCACGTTGCCCTCTTCCCACTGGAATCATGGCATCGATAGATTTGATTCCCGTTTGTAAAGGCTCTGTAACGGGTTGACGGAAGATAACTCCAGGCGCTTTTCTTTCCAATGGCATTTCGTATAATTCGCCACCGATTGGACCTTTACCATCGATTGGTTCACCAAGTGTATTAACCACACGACCTACGATTTGCTCGCCTACTTTAAGTGACGCGATACGTTGTGTTCTTTTTACGGTAGAACCTTCTTTAATACCTGTAGATGGGCCTAATAGTACCACTCCGACATTGTCTTCTTCTAGGTTCAAAACGATAGCTTCCAATCCGTTGTCGAATTGTACTAACTCACCGTATTGAGCATTTGATAGCCCGTATACACGAGCAATACCATCACCTACTTGAAGAACAGTTCCTACTTCTTCTAATGTTGCACCTGATTCAAAACCTTCTACTTGTTTTTTTAATATTGCTGAAATTTCAGCTGGATTGATTTCTGCCATTTTGATCTATCTTTAATGATAATCTAGTTACTAAATTCTCTTTTTAATTCTTGCAATCTGTTGGATACAGAGGCATTATATTGTTTGTCGCCTATTCTCAAAATGAATCCGCCAATAATTGAAGGATCTATAGTATTTTGAATGGTTAGTTTTTTGGTTGAAATAGTAGCTGCTTTTGCCAATATTTTAGCTTCTAAATCGGCTGTGATAGGAAATGCAGTAGTCACTTTAGCTACCTCAACACCATTCATTTCGTCAAATTGAGTGATATATTGTGAAGCAATAGCTTCCAATATTTCAAATCTTTTATTTTCTTGTAGCAATCTGAAAAGCGATTTGGTGTCCGCCTGAACCGAAGCAAAAACTTCTGACAATGCTTTCATTTTTACTTCTGAAATAATGATTGGGCTTGTCAAAAAATCTTTTAAATCAGCACTCGAATCCACCGCTGCAATGATAGATTTCATGTCGTCATTTACCTGGCTCTCTTTTCCGTTTGAAACTGCAGTTTCTAAAATTGCTTTTGCGTATCTAATCGCAGCTCTTGACATACCGATTAATTTAATTTAACATCGCCCAACATTTTCTCAACCAATTTCGTTTGAGAAGCTTTGTCAGCTAATTCACTTCTTAATACTTTTTCTGCAATTTCAATTGACAAAGAAGAAACTTGATTTTTCAACTCTGCCATGGCTGCATTCTTTTCGCTATTGATAGCAGCTTTAGCTTGTTCAATCATTTTTCCTGCTTGAACTTGTGCTTCATCTTTAGCTTCAGAAACTATTTTATCTTTAATTTCTCTTGCTTCTTTTAGGATAACATCTCTTTCAACTCTTGCTTCGGCTAATAGTTTTTCGTTATCTGATCTAAGGTTTTGCATATCTCTTTTTGCAATTTCAGCCGAAAGTAATGCGTTTTTAATTCCTTCTTCTCTTTCATTAACAGCGTCAAGAATTGGTTTCCAAGCGAATTTTCTCAATAAGAAAATCAGCAACAAGAAAATTAGCGTTTGCCAAAAGAACAATCCGAAAGAGAAATCATTTATTAACTTTTCCATAATTTAAATTTGTATTATGTAATATATAGTGTAGTTTTTTATTTTTTAAAAGAGAAACTAAAGCTACAACCAACCGTTGCAGCTTTAAGTTTACTTTTTTTATTATTTTACAGCAAATAAAGCCGCAAAACCAATACCTTCAATAAGTGCCGCTGCAATAAGCATCACTGTTTGAATTTTTGCTGTAGCTTCTGGTTGACGAGCAATTGCATCTAATGCAGAACCACCGATTCTACCGATACCAATTCCTACTCCAATAACTACTAATCCTGCTCCTACTAAATTAAGAGTACCTTCCATAATGTATATATATTTAATTAAACATTCAAATTACTAATATGCCAACGCGCCGGCTGGCTACTCGCATAAAATGTCCACTGGACATTTATTAGTGATGCTCGGCTCCTTCGTGTTCATGGTGATGCTCTTCAACAGCCGAACCAAAATACAAAGCGGTTAACATGGTAAAAATATAAGCTTGTAATAGCGTTACTAAAATTTCAATTAATGAGATGATAAACGAAAGTCCGAAAGCCAATGGACTTCCTATCCAGCTTTTGAAAATAAACATCATTCCAATCAAACTCATTATAACGATATGGCCTGCAAACATATTGGCATACAAACGAATCATCAATGAAAATGGTTTGATGATGGCTCCCATTAGTTCAATTGGGGCTAGTATAAATTTCATTGGAACTGGAACGCCTGGCATCCAAAAAATATGCATCCAATAATCTTTTTTTGCTGTAAATGTTGTGATGATAAAGGTTAATACTGCCAATCCAAAAGTCACAGAAATATTACCTGTCACATTAATTCCGAAGGGTGTCATCCCCACTAAGTTTAAAAACCAAATAAAGAAAAACACTGTTAGTAAGTGGCTCATGTATTTTTTATAGTGTCTCTCACCAATGTTTGGAATAGCAATTTCATCGCGAACAAATAATACAATAGGTTCAAAAAATCTTCCAACTCCTGAAGCTACCCGGCCATTTTTAGCATATGATTTCCCTAAACTTCTAAACAACAAAAACATTAAAAGCGCAATAATTAACATGGTGAAGACGCCTTTTGTTATTGAAAAATCAAGAGGTTTTTCGTTGGTTGGGTGACCTTCGTGTTCTGTTAAGGTTCCAGCTGCATCTGTTTTATAAATTTTTTCGTGGTGTAAAACGTAATGATTCCCATTATGTTCGGCTACTGATTCACCATCATGGAATTTGGAAGAAGAAAAAACTTGAAGTCCATTATCCCAAAGTATGATAGGGAGAGGAAAACCATAATGCTTTCCTGTCTCTTCATCTGCAAATAAATTAAAACTATGTCCGTCTAAAACGTGGTGGTTTTTTACTTCATCTATTTGAGCTCTAATTTCAGCATCAGGATCTTGGCTTTCTTTAGCAACAACTTCTTTATTTTCTGATGTTATTTCAGGTGAATTAGCCAATATAACTGAGGGTAAAAAAGCAATTAAAGCTACTATACTATAAAGGAATGATTTTTTTGAAAACACCATAACTATGATTTGTCTAAATTTTATTTCTCAAATTTGGTGCAAAAGTACACTTTTAATTAATATTTAAAAGTATATGTTTTATTTTTTTTTATTGAATTGTCG
>Ga0138292_1289469_pt1 | contig 11186 bp, 8 predicted proteins | sample S_140709_E_mt_FD_106913 | JGI IMG/M metagenome (GOLD analysis project Ga0138292, IMG submission 106913) | Freshwater microbial communities from Lake Simoncouche, Canada - S_140709_E_mt (Metagenome Metatranscriptome) | ecosystem: Environmental > Aquatic > Freshwater > Lake | place: Canada: Quebec... | reverse complement strand
TGGTGTTTGAGAATGTCCTAACTACCTAACCAACTTGAGTGATCAAATATTCTGCCTTATTCTTCCATTGCTGGTTGCAAAACGAATTGTTTTGGCTTCACATAAGGGACATAGGTGCTATCAGATGAAGATACACCATTAGCAACAACTCCAATCAAATTTAACTTACTCAACATCGCTGTAGCTTGATTAACTTGGGTGCGTGTCACTTTACCAATACTTGCCATGATGATCACACTGCGACAAGATGATGCTGTGAGCATAGCATCCACTAAACCAAGAACGGAAGGGGCATCTATGAGTACCAAATCATAATTTTCTTCAAATGCGGCCATCAATTGCTTCATGCGAGGAGAACTCAAAAGATGGGCAGGATCAGTCGGTATTGGTCCAGCGGTTAAAATGTCAATGTAAGATGAGCCAGAGTAAGGAACACTGATGTGATTAGGTAGATTAACTTCACTTTCTAATAAAGTTGAAAGTCCCTGTTCATTGGGAAGATTTAGTTGTTTGTGGAGATTAGGATCGCGGAGGTTAGCATCAATAAGTAAGACCTTTTTATGCAGACGAGCCGCACTCATAGCTAGACCTAATGCCAAAGCTGACTTACCATTATCTGGTAATGCTGATGTCACCATTAAGGATCTCAAATCAGAGACATTATTGAGTAGTTCAATATTTTTGTAAATGAGATCAAGTGATTCCCAGCGGGGAGGAGATTGTAGTACCTGAATTGTCCAAGGAGCAAGAACTTCTGGTTTGCCAAATGGCAATTTGATCATTGATTCTCTGGGTTTAGCAGGTGGCAATTTAGCAGTTGTTCCTAATAAGGGCAGAGAAACCTGTTTTTCTAATTCAGCCGTAGTATGGACAGAATCATCAGATGCTTCACGAATAAAGGCAGCAATACCTCCTAACATTAAACCAATTACTGCTCCTAATAATAGGTTTTGTCTGATGTTAGGACCAGTTTGAACTCCTTCTTGGGGTTCTTCTACTACTTCCCAATTAAATCCACCTTTAGAAAGTTCTTGACGTAATTTTTGTTCAGATCTTAATAATTGCTCCAATCTTTCTCTGCTAAATTGTAATTGGGGAAGTATGCGATTGTAATAAGCTAATAGAGAAGGAAAACGCTTTAGATCCGTTTGTAATTCTTTTTCTTTTGCTGCTAAAGTTTGGTCGCGGGCTGTTAATGCAACTATGGTAGTTTGGGTTTCTACTAATTGACCTGTGAGATTAAGATCAATTTCTCCAAGTTGTCCTTGTTGTAAAAGATTGTCTCCAGAACTAAGGACTGGATTAGAACTTTGTCCTAAAGTTCTGCTAACTTCTTTTTGCAAAAGTTGTTTTTGACTTTGCAGTTGTTCTTGTAATTTTTGAACACTGGGAGTATCTTCAGTGAAGCGTAAGCGTTCCTGTGCTAAAGCTAGTTCTGTTTTTTGGATTTCATTGAGTAAACCTTGGTAGCGGGTAGACTGACTTAAACGAGAAGAAACTAGAGCATTTTGTGGAGAACGGTTTAGTTGTGCTTGCAAAGATTTTTGTTTTGCTAAAGCTTCTTCATACTGAGAACGAGTTGCTTGTCGTTCCTGTTGCACAGTATTTAAAGTGGTCTCTATGGTTTTGGCCTGAGTTTCTGGATCAATTAAATTCTGATTTCGGCGAAATCGTTGTAGATTTGCTTCGGAAACAGTTACTTCATCGGTAGCTTTTCTTAATTGATCTTTAATGACTTGTAGACCCTTTTGTAAGCGTGAATTTTGCTGTTGTTTGTTATATTCTAAATAAACTTGCTGAATAGTATTCAGAACTTTTTTAGTTTTCTCTGGATCGTTATCGCTATAATCAACTTGAAAGATTTTAGTGGCAATATTATCATCTTTGGTCTTGATTTGATTTAAAACCAAAGAGTTTTTTAAATCCATGACTGTTAAGTCTGGATATTCAGATTTGAGTTTATCAACTGCTTTTTGAATCAGTCCAGAACTTTGCATTAAGTTCAGTTGAGTAGCGGTATCTATCTCGATGTTAGTATCGGTAAACTGACTTTCGGTGTTATCAGTTTCTTTCTTCCCTTGATAGTTAGGTTCTACTAACAATTGCATGGTGCTTTTGAAACTGGGTTCTGTTTTTAAGGCCATGATACCAGCGATGGCTGTAGAACTCAAAAATACTAATAATATCCAGGGAAATCGTCGCCACAGTACAGCAAAGATTTGTCCGTAACCTGGATCGGTTTCTGAGGCTGAATTTATATTTGGATTTAGACTAGTTTGAACCACTTTTATTATCCTTATCTACGATACACTACCCAAACACCTAAACAATCAAATAAATTAACAATAGACACCACTGGCTTGATCAATAATTCGCTCAACTTTACCAAAAAATGACTGTTCTGAAAACTTGCTAACAGCATGATTACGAATGTTTTCATAATCCCAAGATATTCCTCCCGCTTCTAGTAATGCTGCTTGTAAAGAGCATGGTGTTTGTCTTTGAAAAAATACACCTGTTTTCCCTGGTATTTGAGTATCTAATACTCCACCTGCTCCATAGGCAATTACTGGTGTACCACTAGCATTTGCCTCGACTGGAACTAATCCATAATCTTCTAAAGCCGCAACAATAATTGATTTGGCTTTAGAAAATAAGTCTTTACGTTCTCTATCACTAACATGACCAAGAAATTGGATGTTGGGTAATGCCTGAGCTTTTAATTTTTCTTGTTCTGGTCCATCACCTGATATTAATAAATTCCAGCCTAGCCAATTAAAAGCTTCGACTATTATATCAAGACGTTTATAACTTATCATCCGCGCCGATGCCAGGTAATATTCCTCTTTAGTATCGGAAAAAACAAAGTTACTTGTATCAATTGGATAATTAACAACAATGGCTTGTTTGTGATAAATCTTTTCAATTCGCTGGGCAACAATGCTAGAGTTGGCAATGTAAAGATCCGGTTCTTGAGCATATTTCAGATCTAGATTTCTGATGATTTGAAATACTTTTTCAATCAGAGGAGCAAAGTATCTATAGTCTCCATATTCCCGTAAATAAGTTTCTGTATCCCATAAAAAACGGGTAACATTATGACAAAAACAAATATGTCTGGCTTGGGGGTTTTTTCGTACTGCTTTGGCAAAACTTGTGCTGCTGCTAATAATCAAGTCATAGTCTTGTAGATCCAAAGACCGAAATGCTGGAAAATATAGGGGGGCTAACATCCGAAAATATTTGGTTGCACCAGGAATTTTTTGCAAAAATGTGGTATTGATAATTCTTTCCCCTAGATCAATACTCTTTTGTGCATCATATAATGAGGTGAAAATGTCGGCTTCGGGATAGCGTTTGCACAATAATTCAAATACGCGTTCTGCTCCACCGCGCTGAGTTAAGTAATCATGGACGAGAGCAATTTTCATAACGGTTTACCTATAATTTGGTCATGGGTGATGGGTAATTGGTAATTACTAATTCCTATTCTCTATTAATTGATTTTTATACCAATCTATTGTTTGTGCTAAACCTATATCTAAAGGTGTGATAGGTTGCCAATTAAGTTTGGTTTGAGTGAGGCTAGTATTGGCAATTGTGACTTTTTCGACTGGCCTATCTGGTAACACGCCAAATAAAGGCTGAACAGGCGCACCTAATAAGTCTCTGATGTTTTCTACAACTTGGCGAATTGATACCAGAATCCCTGAACCTAAATCATAAGTGCCACCTTCAATATTCGGCCTCTGTGCAGCAGCAATTAGTCCGGTAATGACATCATCTACGTAAATCCAATCAACTTCTCGTTTACCACTGGCTAGTTTTGGCGGCTGATGTTTTAATAAGGACAGGATGACTGAAGGAATAATTTTGTGTCCGGGTTGTCTAGGTCCATAAGTCATAAAAGTCCGGGCTATGACTACGGGTGTTTGATAAAGTTGATGAAACATCCTCCCATAGGCACTACTAGCCCATTTAGCAGCGGCGTAGGGAGAGGCGGGAATAATTTCCTGATTACTCAATTCTGGTTCTTCCAGAGAGCCAATGAGGACAATACGTTGGCATTCTATTTTGGTGGCTACTGTTAAGATGTTAACGGTACTGGTGAGTAAACTGTGATAAGTGGGTAATACCAGTTCTGCTCCCGCTGCACCTGTGACGTTACCAGATAAATGAAAGATCACATCTGGCTGAATTTTCATTAACAGTTTTTCTACGGCTTCTATGTCTTCTAAATTGCTTTGCCACCAGTTTAAATTGGGGGTTGCTGATGTCTGTACTCGCCGGGAAATTGCGTGTACTTCTGCACCGATTTGACATAAGCGATTGCATAAATGATTTCCCAAGAAGCCACTAGCACCTGTAATTAGTATTTTTTGCTCAGATAAGCTCGAAATCAAGTTGTTCATTTTAACTGCAATAAATCATGTTTAAATAAGGCATCGGCTGATTGTTTGATCACTGTAAATGGCAAACCAGATTTATCAGCAATATCCAACAAACTATGATTACCATCTGATAAATTTAGTACCCAAAGAATTGCTAGTTCATTCAGTTGTTCTTCTGCTTGTCCACCCACTGCCCGATATAACCCTCTTTTCCCCAGTCTTGGTTCACATTTAGGATTCTGATTTAAGTAGGTTTTATTGTCTTCTAAAATCTCCATGGCCGATAAACATTTGGAGAAAGAATCTACTAAATCAGGAATTTGGACAAATGACAAATTATCGGCGGATGTATGATATTCAGGAAAACTACCATGAGGCGATCGCATCAAGCAACCTACAGCGAGATTAAATCCAGGAGAACAATATTGCCTTTCATCATAACCATAAGGGAAAAAATCAATAATTTCATATTTTTCTTTTCCGTTTTGCATAATATGAACTAATATCCGATCAATTTCGGCATCACCTCGGCGACTTTTTTTATAATTAATTTTTCCTGGATCACCAAGACAGGTTAATACTAAACCATGTTTAATATTGTGAACTTGTGCCTCATTTAAACACAGCCAAGTAATAGAACCAATCGTCCCTGGAATAAACAGAAATCTGTAAGAATAGTTTAAAGATATCTGGCTAAGATGTTTAGCTAAAAAAGTAGCGATCGCTATTCCAGAAAGGTTATCATTTGCCAATGAAGGGTGACAAACATGACAAGAAATTAGCACTTCATCACTGGTATTTCCGGGAATATAATACTCACCATAACTGAGATAACCAGGCTCTAAAGAAGAATCTATACAAACTTCATATTCTTCATCTCGTAATGCCAGATATTGATTATGACTTAAACAAAAGCCCCAAGTTTCTCGATAATATGAAGTGCGATAAGGAACCCAATCTGGATAATCTGGCAGAGTAAATAAGTGATTTTTTAATTCCGATAAAGAAATTTTCTGATGTACAGGCACACTATAATTAACAACATGAAGATTGGATTTTTTGAAATCAATAATCCGTTCACCTTCAGAGTTTTTGATATAAGCATCTCGAATATTCCATTCTTTAGGTACTGTCCAATCAAATACTTGAGTACCAGAAGGAACTTCATGAACTAGTAAAGGAATATGCTGTTGAATTAACCCGAGAGTCTCACGAACACCATTACCAGTAATACTGCGGCAAATGGGATACATTTGGGTGATCAATTGATAAATTTCTTGACCAATATTCCCCGGTTGTATCATCGGTTGATGATCAATTAATTTATCTTGTTTAATAGGAGTATGAACCATAAAATACCTCACGAATTTATGAAAATAATCCCTGCTAAAATACATCTTTATATATCCAAATCGTTGAGTTAAATATTTTTTCTTATTTCCCTGTCCTCCGTGCTGAAAGTAGTTAATCAAAAAAATAATTTTAGACTCAACAGAAGCCTCTGGAATTATATATGTAAATTCAGAGGTCTAATGAAAATATCAGGAAACCTCTGAATTATTTTGATAGTTTTTTTAAAACTATTTTATTAGTGCCAATAAAGTTTCTGCTGCTGGAGCAAAATAAACTGATTGTTCAGCGCGTAATTTATCGCAAAGTCTGCCTTCAGGTAATTCTACATCATCGTAAGTGAGAACCTGATCTTTAGGAATATCGCGCTTCAAGCGACATCCTTCTGCAATACCCATTGGTAGTAAGTTTTGTTGTTGAACAATGGGGGAATTTTCACATTGTCCATAGGTCATGTAATAACCAATACCATCAAGGGTTGCTCCGGCTTGGAGGTTAATTTTGGCCGTGGTGACAACATCAACCACCGGACCTGCGATTGGTGTCAGTACAGCATCATGGAAGAGGACAGCACGGGCTACTGATAGGGGAACTTCAAAATGGCACAGGTGATAGGGGGTGTAGAAACTGTAGAGAGGTCCTTCACCTAGTTTATACAGGTTGAGATAATGACGTTGTTTGGGGTCTTCATGGGTAGCAAAGACAAATACTCCCGGACCTGGTTTAGCGCCAACGACATAATCAACGATACCGCCTAATTCTTGCAGTTGGTCAATATCGTACATTTTGGTCATTTCATCAACGTGACCCGTGTAGTCATATCCCAACATCCCCCGCTGGGCTACTTGCATCCCTGTACCATTAGCTACGATCGCCTGCTCAAAGGAGATTTTTGTACCATCAGCAAAACTTGTCACCATGGCGGGATTTTGACCCCAGCGCTGGGCGAAACCGGATTGGGTGGTGGGGTTGCGGTAGGGGTCTTGTAAACCCTTAATATTGCCACACAGAAGGGGCTTTAAACCGATGCTTTTGACAAAGCGGTAGAGATTCATCTCTACCCCTGGTTGGTCGCCGTCACAGGCACTCAGGATGACTCCAGCCCGGTCTGCGTGAACTTTGAGGATGGGTCCAATTGTGCCATCGAGTTCTGCATTCATCAAAATAATATGCTTGTGATGAGCGATCGCAAGCATGACCAAATGAGCCGCGTATTCAATTGTCCCGGTAACTTCAATGATTGCATCTATACCATCTGCCTCACATAGGAGCATAGCATCTTCGGTGATGGCATATTCATTTTCAGCGATCGCATCTTCCAAATCAGCTAAATTGGCAACAATTTTGATATTTTCAATTCCTGCTTCTAAATAAGCTCGTTTGGCTGTATCAATGTGACGATTAGAAATAGCCACCAACTCCATTCCTGGCACAGAATTGATAATTTGATTAGCAATGCCTCGACCCATAAAACCAGCGCCAATCATCGCCACTTTGACTGGTTTACCTAATGCAGCCCGTGCTTGTAAAGCCTGATCAACAATAATCATAATTAAACTCCTATCAAAATAGATTCTAGTAAAGGCCAATTCCGATCTTTATCAGACATTTCTGTAGCAGTTAATGGCCAAGAAATTCCTAAAATTGGGTCATCATAACGTAAACCTCTTTCATATCCAGGAGTGTAAAATTCACCCACTTGATATACAACTTCTGCACCATCTGTTAAAGCTTGATAACCATGAGCAAACATTTCTGGTACATAAAGAGCGCGGCGATTTTGGGCAGTCAATTCTACACCAATATGCGATAAATAAGTTGGAGATTCAGGACGCATATCAACAATTACATCATAAATAGCTCCTTGTGTGCAGCGAATTAATTTTGTTTCCGCTGCGGGGAGAGTTTGATAGTGCATTCCTCGCAATGTACCTTTTTGATGATTAAAAGAAAGGTTACATTGGGCAACTGTGGGTTTTAAACCATGAGCGATAAATTCATCAGCGCAGAAAGTGCGAGCAAAAAAACCGCGAGAATCAGGCTTTTCTTCCAAGTCAATAATGAAAGCACCAGCGAGTTTAGTAGAGGTAAAAATCATAGTTGTTTAAGAAATTTTTGTTGAGGATAATAGAATTTTTTTGATTTTAGGTTTATACCTTTAATCCTAATTGAGTATTTATTTTGGGAAAGGTATCATCATGATATTGTGTACAAAGTTCAGGTCGTTTAGGGAGGTTAGATGTGTATGTAAAAAACAGTGTTGAACGTTCTTTGGTTCTCACAGTTCCATGATGTAAAATATTTCTGGTATCTGCAAAAATTACAGTTCCAGCTTGACCAGGACATGATTTCCAAGCAGATTTAGGAATGACTTTTATCATTTTATGATCATTGATTCCTAAAAAATTAACTCGCCATAATTCATAATCAACTCGATAATTATTTAATCCTTCTACAGCATTTTTTGGCAGTGGTATATATTCAAATGGTCCATGTTCTTTAGTCACATCATTTAAATAGATAATGACTTTAATCATGCGTCTGTCTTCAGAATCTTTATGCCATAGTAGGGTTTCCAATTGCTTCTCATTAGGAAAGTCCTTTCGGATATGAACACCATGAAAAGCGATAGGTAAACCTATATAATGCTCAATGATATTTTGTAGTCGGGTTTCAATTCCCCAAGCCAAGAATTCTGGTAAATCTGTAACCGTATAAATTTCCGGTAATTTATATCCGGCACGGATATTTCTAGAGTTTACCATCCCCTGTATAAACCTATTAGCAATAGCCAACATTTTTGGAGTAGATGATAAACCTAAATCTTCCAAAGATGTGATGCAAACACCTGATTGTTTGAGAGTATCAACAATCAATTTATCTGTTGAATTAATGGCAGGTAAATTTTTAGCATGATGCCAAAGTGACATTCGATAATTTAAGTCAGAACTTAAAGTTGAGATTTTTTCTTGAATTTTTTGAAGCATAGTATATTTACCAATTAACACTAATCTTTATCCTCTATGGCTTCTGACTATGGCTACGCCACGCTTCGCTATCGGAAGTTTTTGTTATCTCCAGTTCTGCTTGAGCTACTTTAAATTCTCTCATGGGTATTACTTCAAAAGCTGCCACACTAGCTAAAGCTAAAAAAGGAACTACTGTCTTGATAGCCGATACAGGCCATCTTCTCATTGCCCCTAAAAAGACTTTTAAATTTACTTCTTTCAAATTTTGGACAATCATTCGGCGACAATATGCTTGAGAATATCCAATTTCTTGAAGTTTTAAAATAACTTCAGGTATATGTTGGTATTGCATTAAAAGTGCAGCTTTTGGATCTTTTTGCCAATGACTAACACCAACAATACATTCTAAATAGTTATCTTTAGTGACAATGACATTTCCATGAGCAGCGCAATATCCCGTTAAATAACCAAAGTATATCCAATTCTCCTTCCCTTCTGGCCAAAATTCCAGGGCTTTTTGCACAGTTTCCGTGCGAAAAATAGTTGATGAAAGAAAAATTACAGCCCCCACACTTTTAGCAAAACTATGTTCAAAAATAGCTTTACCATCACCATTTCCGTCTTCACTATCAATATCAAACCAGCGATTACCAACTATTTTTGGAGGATGTACTTCTTCACCAGTAATTTTATTTCTACCAGAAAAATTCAGCAGTAATAATGATAAATTTTCCTGTTGTTTAATCTGATCTAAAACATAAGTAATAGCTCGATTTTGAATGGGATCATCATCACCAATTGCCCAAACATATTTAGTTTTTGCAGCCTCTAGACAATAAGTGACATTTTTAATTACCCCAATATTTTCACTATTTTTATTGGTGTGAAATGTAATCTGGTTGAGATTTTCTTTCCACTTATTAATGACTGCCTGAGTATTGTCAGTAGAACAGTTATCAGAAACTAAGATTTCACAGTCAGATTCATAACCTTTAATAGCTTCAGATAACCAACGTAATTGTTTATTAAGTAACTCGGCTCGATTGTAAGTAGGAATAGCAATAGTTAGTAATTTGTTCATGGTAAAAAGATATCTCTGGTAATAATTTATTAGGACTTGAGGATTTAGTAGATACATTTTCCTGATTTTAATGAGGTTTTAAAGTGTGGGAATGAGGATAATTATTGTTTGAATGTTTGAATAAAACTTTATCTCATAGCCCACAAGCTTCTTCACCATAATTAAAAATTGTTACTTATGATGCCATTAACATCATTTCGATGGGAGCATATTGATAAACTGTAACTTCAGGAATTGGTACGACAAACTGACCACCCCATTCACTAATAAATGACATCTGTTGCATGACCTCATCCTTGAGATTCCAAGGTAAAATTAGCAGATAATCAGGTTTAGTTTCGCGGATTTTTTCAGGATGTAAAATAGGAATATGAGTTCCTGGTAAAAATAGTCCTTGTTTATGGGGATTTCGATCTACTGTATAATCAATTAAATCTTTATCTACACCACAGTAATTCAAGAGTGTATTACCTTTAGCAGGTGCACCATAACCCACAATTGATTTACCTTCTGCTTTGGCTGTGAGTAGAAATTTCAGAAGTTTAGATTTAGTATCTTTGACTTTTTCTTCAAAGAAAATATATGTCTCTAGCCGATTTAAGCCAGCAGAAATCTCTTTAGCTTTGAGTTGGGTAACCCGCTCACTAATTATGGGAAATGCAGCGTGATCATGTTTACCATAAATTCGCAATGAACCACCATGAGTTGGTAATTCTTCAACATCAAATAGAGTTAAGTTATGAGCCGCAAAAATTTGCTCAACAGAGAGGAAGGATAAATAAGAAAAATGCTCGTGGTAAATTGTGTCAAATTGATTATGTTCAATTAACTGTAATAAATGGGGAAATTCCATTGTTAAAATGCCATTTGGCTTTAAAACAATCTTCATTCCTGCTACAAAATCGTTGATATTGGGTACATGAGCTAATACATTATTACCCAGTAATAAATCAGCTTGTTGATTAGCAGCTACTAATTCTCTGGCTGTCTGAATTCCAAAAAATTTAGTCAGACTAGGAATACCTTTAGCAATAGCAACTTGCGCAGTATTCGCGGCTGGTTCTATTCCTAAAACGGGAATTCCCTTTTGCTGAAAATACTGGAGGAGATACCCATCATTACTAGCAATTTCAATTACTTGGCTATGGTTGTTAAAACCAAACTTTTCTACCATCACATCAGTGTAAGCTTTAGCATGAGCTAACCAACTTTCTGAGTAGGAAGAAAAGTAAGCATAATCACCATCACCAAAAATGTGATCTGGAGATTCAAATTCTTCTAACTGCACCAATAAACATTCCTCACAAACATAGGTATGCAGAGGGTAAAACTTTTCTTTTTGATTTAACTGTTCAGATGTGAGATAGTCATTTGCTATGGGTGATTTTCCTAAAT
>Ga0138292_1126920_pt1 | contig 11341 bp, 9 predicted proteins | sample S_140709_E_mt_FD_106913 | JGI IMG/M metagenome (GOLD analysis project Ga0138292, IMG submission 106913) | Freshwater microbial communities from Lake Simoncouche, Canada - S_140709_E_mt (Metagenome Metatranscriptome) | ecosystem: Environmental > Aquatic > Freshwater > Lake | place: Canada: Quebec... | reverse complement strand
GGATGATTGAGTTGAATAAATTCCTGTAATCCCGTAATCAATAAATTTTGGCGATCGCATTCCCGTTTTAATAAATCCAAATATCGTTGACGTTGCTCCCGTTTATTTTGCATCGAATCTAATAAACGCAAAGCAGTTTTCATATTTGTTAAAGGCACGCCCATTTCCCTAGTCATGTTCATTAGAAAGTCGTCATCTGAACCAAATAATTCATCACTAGGTTTTAGTTTAGAATCCATTTTTGTCACAGAAATCATCGGGACAAAAGGAGCAACAACTTGTTTCAATTGATTCTGAAAAAGTGAAGTGAGCAAAGGAGCCTGAATTTGAGACGGAAAGGGAAAGGTCAACACCGCATTAGCCGTCAACTCTTCAGGAGTGCTATCCACAATTGTCACCCTTTGCTTGAGTTCCTGTAACACGCGATCGATCACCTCTGGCACAAACGTTGAAATTAACTTTAGCGGTTTATCCAGACGCGCCCCATCCTTAATATCCGTTGCCATCTCCTGAACAATGATTAAACTACAAACTTGAGGAGAAAGTAAGAGAAAAAAATACTCCCGTTGTAACGTTGCACTGGCTTCTAATACAATAGAGTTTATCCCTAAAGAAGAAAGAAAAACAGAATGATTTAACTGTTCCTGATGATCTCCAATGGAACAATCATAAATTTGCTCCGCCAGACCTTCTTGATAATATTGCTCAATTTCGGCTGTCAACTTAGGATTTGTGGGTAATTTTATCCATAAAGTTGATTTTATCGCTTGCTCTCGACAGAAATTTATTAACCCTTGAATTATCTCCTCAAAGATACTGAAATTCACCATTAAAGGAGAAATATTGGATGATAATTCATTAACAATTTGGTAAAGCGATACTTCGTGACTATGGGAAGGATTCATTGGAATAATGATAGCTTTTTACAATGGTTTTTACTTGAAATATGATAATCGTTAATATTTTTGAGATTTTCATAAAATTATCACGATCCAAAGAAGATCATCGAAAAAAATTCTGAATTGGTCAAAAGAGGGAAGTTGGACTAGGTTTGGGGCATTAGGGGTTGGGAATAGGCATTAAAACCTGCTTGATTGAGAGATTGAACCGTATTATGGTCATTTTGTACCCAATAGTTTTGTCCTAAGCGGATAAATTGCCGTTGATTGCCCTGACCCACGATCGCGACAACAGGAACCTTGGCACTGCTTTTATCCCCCGATTGTTCCTGTAAAATACCCCTCAATTTACTTTGAGATGAGACATCCATCGCCTGCTGAGGATTGAGATTAATCATCACCATTTTAACTTGCTCAATCGGTTCGACTGCCTCTATTATTAATTGAACTTTATCATCCCGTTTATCGGTTTTACCCCAGAGAATAAGATGATTTCCCTCAATCAGATCAGGCTGTAGGCTTTCGTAACTATCGGGAAAGACCACTCCCTCCGCTTGACCAGAGACATCTTCCAGGGTGACAAAGGCCATGGGGGTTCCCTTCTTGGTCATGATTTTTTTGAAGGCTACAACCAGTACAACCGCACTGACGGCTTTTCGAGATTTTTGATTTTCTAAATCACTTAAATTAATGGGAGAAAGGATCTGAGCACTTTTTTGAATGGATTTGAGGGGATGTTCCGACACATAAAAACCTAAATGCTCTTTTTCTAATTTTAATTTCTCCTGGAGTGAAAAGTGAGGAACGTTAGGAGTAGAGGGAATCTGTTCAAATTCTGAAGATTCGTTTGCGTCTGACGATGGGGAATTACTTGCGCCTCCGACGAGATCAAATAAATTCATTTGTCCCGTTTCTTTCTCTTTCGCTCGTTTTTGACACCAGGTAATCACTAAATCTAGGTCATGAATGAGTTGATTGCGGTTTAATTCAGTGCGGTCAAAGGCTCCAGACAGAATTAAGGTTTCCAAGGCACGACGGTTAGCCACTCGCAAATCTACCCGTGAACAAAAATCCGCTAGGGAGCTAAATTCTCCGTCTTCTCTCGCTTTGAGAATATTATCGATCGCGCCTTCCCCCAGGTTACGAACCGCCGAAAACCCGAATAAGATGCGATCGCCGATGGGAGTAAAATCCTTATGGGAACGATTAATATCGGGAGGTTCTACCTTAATACCCATTTTTTGGCAGTTTTCTCGATAACGCTCTACTTTTTCTTGGGTATCGCTGCTGGCCGTCAAAAGAGCCGCCATATACTCAACGGGATAATTAGCCTTTAGATAAGCTGTTTGGTAGGTGACGTAGGCATAGGCAGTGGAGTGGGATTTATTAAAACAATTGGAAGCAATCAATCCATTATCTAGGATAAAATTATGGTCTTTGGCCACACCAATATCATAAACAGGCTGAATCCCAAGAGATAAGCGACTAATAATTTTTACCATTAGGAAATTGAGAATAATTACAACTTAAATTTGTGAATTTATTATAGAATATTCTCCCGTTAAAAGACATTTTTAATCCCAATTCTCCATCCATAATTCGGACTCAGAAAATAGTAGGATAGATCAAACAGTCTAATTTAAGCTCTTTTTACGGATGAGAACAAGAATACTATCATCCCAATACTACAATACACTTTTCATAATCCCTTTTAACTATTTTTCTATGGACATCCTTCAACAATGGCTCCAAAATCACCAAATTCTTCTCACCATCACTGTCATTGTCGGAGCATTAATATTATTTATCGTCGAATGGCTTCCCATTGATATTACGGCCATCCTGGTGACAGTAGTTTTGATGGTTTTGGGGCTAGTGACTCCAGACGAAGGGATTGCAGGATTTGGGAACTCCGCGACTATTACCGTTATGGCGATGTTTATTCTGAGCTATGGGATTACCCGCACGGGAATTATTCAAATTGTTCGCGATTGGTTGGTCAAATGGGGAGGAAACAATAGTACCCAGCAAATCTTTGTGATGGGACTGATTATTGGCCCCATTACTGCATTTATCAATAATACTGCCGTTGTTGCCGTCTTTTTACCCATTATTGAACAATGGTGTCAGCAACGCAAAATTTCTGTTTCCAAAATGCTGATTCCCCTCTCCTATATCACCGTTTTAGGAGGGATGATTACCGTCATTGGGACATCAACCAATATCTTAGCCAGTGGATTAGCCAAAAAATTAACGGGACAAGAATTTAGTTTATTTCAATTTACCGCGTTAGGCGGCATCACTTTTTTCATTGGACTGGTTTATTTAGGAACCATTGCCCCTCGTTTACTACCCGATCGCAGGCCCGCGAATACGGGAAATGTTGCAGATAGTTATTTATTAAAAGATTATGTCACAGAAATCATTATTTCACCCCGTTCCAGTTTAATTGGGCAAACCCTGAGAGAAAGTGAAATTCAACGAAAATTCGATATCGATGTACTGGAAATTATTCACAATGAAGACCATTTTCCCCAACCGTTAGCAGACAAAACGCTTTCTATTGGAGACATTCTTATTGTTCGGGGTGGAAGGGAAGAGTTATTAAAAGTTAAAGATGAAAGAGGAATTGAAATATTGGCTGATGTACAGTTTTCTGAACGAATTTTAGAGAAAGAATTAGTCAGCAATGAAGAAAAAGTTGCTGAAGTTCTCATTTTATCTAACTCTCGATTAATCGGAACAACTTTGAAGGACTTAAGATTCCGACAACGTTACAACGCAACAGTTTTAGCCGTGCGACGAGGAGAAGAATTAATTCGAGAGCGGATCGGAAAACTTAAACTAAAATTTGGAGATTTGTTATTGGTTCAGGGGCCAAAAGAAAGCTTTTTAGGCTTGCAAACAACGCGAGAACTCTTAGTGTTAGAAGAAAAAAATTTAGAAGGTTTACGACTCGAAAAAGCCTGGGTTGCTCTCGCAATTATTGTTCCCGTTGTTGTGGTCGCGGCCTTAAATTGGATGCCGATTTTAATCACAAGTTTAACGGGAGTCATTTTAATGATCGTAACGGGCTGTCTCAAACCTGGTGAAATTTATGGAGCGGTTCGTTGGGATATTATTTTTCTCTTGGCAGGATTAATTCCTTTGGGAACGGCAATGGATAATTCAGGAACCACTAAATGGTTAGCAGAGCATTTAGCGATCGCGGGGGGAGGATTGTCGGGATATTGGCTCTTATTTTTATTTTATTTAGCCACCGCAATTCTAACGGAAATTCTTTCTAATAATGCCACTGTTGTTTTGATGCTTCCCGTTGCTTTTGAAGTTGCCAATAAGCTAAATTTTAATCCTTTGGCGTTTATGTTTGTGGTCACTTTTGCGGCATCCAATAGTTATATGACTCTCATCGGTTATCAGACGAATACGATGGTCTATGGGCCAGGGGGTTACAAATTTCTGGATTTTACCCGTGTGGGCGCGCCCTTGACCTTGATGTTGATGTTTTTAACGCCTTTGTTTACGATTTGGTTCTATGGATTAAATAAATAAATTAAAGTGGTGTTGGCTTCTGCGATCGCGAGAGCATAAGTAAGTGGGCTTAATTAATTGTCAGATCGTAGAACAGGCTTCTAGCCTGTGGACAGGCAGGATGCCCATCCTACATTTTATATTTAATTGCAACTAGATTACAAAAGTGGGATACTCCCGAAAATCTTGACTAAAGAACTAAAGCAAAACTATTAGCAGTTAAGCTAGGAGTTCCGAGCAAGAGGGAAAATTCGGCTCCTGTTCCTAATCCTGCCAAGCTACCGTTTTGATTATAAAAAAGGCTACCGCTATTGCTATTGTAAACAATAAAAGCACTGCTACTTCCTACCAAAGCATCGTCTTCAACTACGGCAAAATCAGTAGCCTGACTGAAGCCATTACCAACCACACTGGTCAGAGCGTTGAAAGTTGTTTTACTCAAGCTTAATTTGTCAGTTGTGGGTGCAAAATCTGTGAGAGTATCGAGGCCAATATCTGCCGTAGCAAAGGCTTTTTCTGTACCATAAAAAAAGCTATCGCTATCCGCACCGCCACTAAGAAAGTCATCTCCTGCTCCACCTGTTAGGGTATCTGCACCATTGGCTCCTGTTAGGGTATCTTTGCCCGTGTTGCCATTGAGGGAATTATTTAAAGCATTACCAATTAAGCGATCGCCGCCATTGCCTCCAATCGCATTTTCAATGACATCCGTAGCAGATAATTTGAGCAAAAGTTTACCTGTAACGACGGTTTGATTGCTGATACTGCCCAAATTAACGCGGACTTGATCATTGGTTCCGCTAAGGTCAAGGCTATCCTTTCCGCCCGTTGTGGTTTCAGTAATGGTGTCTGTTCCTAAAGAACTATTGGCCACAAATTTATAGGTATCATCTCCCCCTAGTCCTACTAAAGTGTTGTCGGCACTGTTGCCTGTTAAAACGTTCCCATTGGCGTTCCCTGTACCGTTAATTGCTGCGGTTCCTGTGAGAGTTAAGTTTTCTACTTGGGCAGTTAGGGTAGTAGTTACACTCGCGCTTAGAGTATCGCTGATGGTAACAATCGCCTGATTTTTAGCCAGGGTTCCATTGACGGGATTGCTGAGGTTAATTTCAAAGGTTTCGTTGGCTTCGTTCAGGTCATTATTGAGAATGGGAATGGTGATTGTTTTACTGATTTCGTTAGCGGCAAAAGTGAGTTTTCCTGTAGTAGTGGTGTAGTCACTTCCTGCTAAAGCAGTTCGGTTTTTTGTGCTGTAATCAATAGTAGTTGCTTGAGGACTAGGACGATTAAGGGTTACGGTTAGGACGGCGTTAGCATCTTTGCCTTCAACAATGGTGATATTGCTAATAGAGATAGCAGGCGCAAATTGATTGAAAGGTGTGATGGCAACTTCATCTACATAAACAGATTCACCCGCTTTTACGTTCTCACCATCTCTTACTATTCTAACTAGAACTTGATTGGAGGGAGCAACAAATTCTCGCCAAACAAACTGCCATTCATTTACTCCATTTAATAAACCAGCACCTGGCTGAGGATCTTCAGGAATATCATTTAAATCAAGGTAAGTACTACCAGATGTTGATTCTCCTGTGTAAATAAACCCACTTAAAACATACTTCTGTCCTGCTGTTAATCCATCAATTGTTTTCAACAAGCCATATCCCGGCCCACTAAAGTCATAACTCGTGGTTGCTTTAACACTAAAATCACCGAAAACTGATCGATCACTGGAAATACTAAAATTACCTTGATTATTAAGTGGCGACCACCCACTAAGATCACCTGATTCAAATCCACCGTTTGTAACAGGAGTCCAAGCTCTTGTTGTTGGAGCATCATCATCGATGATTTTTAAAGTAGCTGTACTTTGTGTTCCCAATATTGCACCGAATGTCGGATTAGTTATTTTTAAATTAACGGTCTCATTACCATCAATCAAAGTATCGTTAATGATCGGAATGGTAACAGTCTTAATAGTTTCTCCATTAGCAAAAGTAACAACAAGAGGATTACTAACATAATCGCTACCCTTTGTTGCTGTGCCATCAGTAGAAGTTAAAGTAACACTCGCTGATCCAGTGCTACTTCCTGTGCGAGTTAAAGTGATTTGGGTAACAGGAACTCCATTTTCATTAATGCTAAAAGTAGGTTGACTAAAAGCAATCACCGACACAGGATCAGCTAAAGGAATAGCAGATTTTAGAATTGGAGTGTAGATAGAAGACATAGGACAATTTTCTCCTTAAAAATGAAAACAAACAAACTTTTTTGCTTAATAAATAGCAGAGAATGGTTCAAGGGCGAACGCAATTCGCCCCTACATAAGGTTTTTCAGGAATCGTAGGGGAGCAACGCTTGCGCCCAAAAGTAATAAATTTAACAACTGACACCATTAATCCAAGAAAGCCAAATGAACAAACTTTTATTTGGGAGTATCCCACTTTGGTAATCTGGACAGGCTAGAAGCCCCACAGGAAAAATTAGGGTCACAGGCATCCTTATTGTCACCGTCTGAAATCAGATTATAACATGGGTTATCACCGCGTAACTCATCATCAACTAACGATAAATCAAGAGTTCTGGCTCCGAGTATTCACAAATAAGGCTCAGTGAGATAACCTGAAATAGTTTCAAGGCCTTAATTAGCAAGAGTTACACGTTAAGTTGACCCCAATGATTGCGATCGCCCTTGGACTATATAAGATAAATCTATCACCCCAATTCCCAGAGAGCCGCTAACTTTTAAAAATGGAGGCAATATTAATTTTTTAAATTGACTTTATTTTTTTGATTGTATATTATGATTAAACAAAGTGGTGAGTTTTAGAACGCCGATACGTTCAATCTGTTTTGCCATTTCTAGGAGAAAAGTATGATTCAGGATATTGCAGAAAAAGTCAAACAGAATAAAATGGCTCAATATTGGTTGCTGTTGCAGTCAATAAATTTTTCCAATGGAGCCAAAAATATTATTGATAACAAAATTACTATAGCAATTAATAAAATCAATAGTACAGAAGAACTAGAGACGAAAATAGAGATTATTACAAATCTGAAAACAGATGTTATAGAAATACTTCAATTCAGACCTAGTGAAATTGATAATAATTCTTTGTTACTGGCTTTAGCAATATTAGAAGATTTTTATCAAGGAGTATTTTGGTTCGATAATTTTGAGAAATCAAGAGCAACTCAAGAAATTTATTGGTCAGTTCTTTATTCGTGTGTTGACCGTTTAGAAGGTGTCTTGTTTAGATTAAAGCAACTTCAAAATCTAACTGAAAATTATCATGAAAGTGGGAGAGAGCTTCTAACGTTCATTGGAGCAATTTTTGATAAAATTTTACAGGCCGAAATGAATGAGTATCGGGAAGAAGAAAAATTCAAGAATGAACAGGTAGCTATCAGAAGAGCCTTGCTGTCAGGATTAGAATTACTTGATTTGATTCAAAAACAATTTGTTTATACTCAAAAAAAACAAGAAAAAATCCTTGCCCTAAAAAACCTTAAAAGTAAGATAGACTCCAGAAAAATTAAGGGGCGAAAAGAAACACAAAACAGCATAGAATTTGAAAAAAGTTTTTATCAAACAATGGATAGTTTTAGACAGAATGGATGGAAACTCTATACTAATGAACAAAATTACACTCAATGATAATTTTAATAGATTCAGGAATTTTGGGGATTTTATCTAATCCGAATGAATCAGAAATTAACACTAAATGTGAAGAATGGCTTTACAATAAAATCACTAAGGGATGTACCGTTGTAACTTCTCAAATATGTAAATACGAAGTCAAAAGAAGCCTGATATTTTGTCAGAAGAAAAATAGTTTACAAACAGAAGCCCTTGAAAAATTAGCAGAGCTAGAGAAATTAATTGATTTTATTCCGATTACTGAACAAGATCTTGATATCGCTTGTCAATTATGGGCAAGTTCCATTATTGAAGGAATTCAAGTCGCTCCACAACAGGACATCAATTTTGATCTCATCATTTGTTCTCAATGGCAAAGACTAAAAACAGAAAGTCCAGGTAGAGAAATCACGATCGCGACCCATAACATAAGACATTTGAGAAGATTTGCTCAGGCGGAATTATGGGAAAATTTGTAAATTGCCCAAAGATCCATTCTATATAATGATAGGCTTAACAATTGGATAACTTATATCCAAGCCTTCCGCGCTTATTACTCACAACTTTTAATAATAATCTCAATTCACCATGGCTAGAATTAACGATAATTACCTAAAACTCAAAGCAGGCTACCTTTTCCCTGAAATTGCTCGTCGGGTTAATGTATTTGCAGAAGCCAATCCCGATGCAAAAATTATTCGTTTAGGCATTGGTGATGTCACCGAACCCCTACCCCAAGCCTGTCGCGATGCGATGATTCAAGCAGTTCAGGATATGGGCGATCGCAGTTTATTTAAAGGCTACGGGCCAGAACAGGGTTACGCCTGGTTACGGGAAAAAATTGCCCAACAGGATTTTCAAGCGAGAGGCTGTGATATTGATGCCTCCGAAATCTTTATTTCCGATGGTTCTAAGTGCGATACGGGCAATATTCTCGATATTTTTGGTAATGATAATATAATCGCCGTCACAGACCCCGTTTATCCCGTTTATGTGGATACCAATGTTATGGCGGGACATACAGGAGAAGCCAACGAGAAAGGTGAATACGAAGGCTTTGTTTATCTACCCATTTCGGCGGAAAATAACTTCACGGCCCAAATTCCCACCGAAAAAGTTGATTTAATCTATCTTTGTTTTCCTAATAACCCCACAGGTTCCACCGCAACGAAAGAACATTTACAAGCTTGGGTTGATTATGCCAAGGCTCACGGCTCGATTATTTTCTTTGATGCCGCCTACGAAGCCTTTATCACCGATCCCACCCTTCCCCATTCCATCTATGAAATTGAAGGAGCCAAGGATTGTGTGATCGAGTTTCGGTCTTTTTCTAAAAATGCAGGATTCACAGGAACCCGTTGCGCCTTAACGGTTGTCCCTAAAACCTTGAAAGGTAAAGCGTCTGACGGCTCGGAAGTAGAACTTTGGAAGCTCTGGAATCGTCGTCAATCCACCAAATTTAATGGCGTTTCCTATATTGTGCAACGGGGCGCAGAAGCCGTTTATTCTCCTGAAGGACAAGCCCAGGTTAAGGATTTAGTCGGTTTCTACATGGACAATGCCAAAATTATTCGAGAAAAGTTAACGGCGGCTAATTTAGCAGTTTATGGTGGGATTAACGCGCCCTACGTTTGGGTGAAAACGCCTCATGGTTTATCCAGTTGGGAATTCTTTGATAAATTATTAGAAACCGTTAATGTGGTCGGAACACCAGGTTCGGGCTTTGGGGCGGCGGGGGAAGGTTATTTCCGCATTTCTGCCTTTAATAGTCGGAAGAATGTAGAAGAAGCGATGCAACGTATTACCGATAAATTTACGGTTTAATTCTCATATTCTGCTTAAAATTATTCTCAAAATAGACTTATTTTATGAGTATCCAACTTACTTCTGCCGAAATTGAAAACTTTGCCCAACTTTTGCAAGATTATAATCCTGGCAAAACTGCATTGACGACTTTAATCGATAATAATGGTCAGATTGAACAAAGTTTTGACCAATTATGGACAGAAAAGTACGGAAAACAAGATTTTGGCAGTAAGTCTATTTGGCAATCTACCTTAACGGTGCTTCGGCAAGAACTTTGTGGGGATGAAGGGATTCAAAATCAGGTTAAAGAATACAGTAAAAATCCCACTAGTGCGCCCCTTTTAACGGGTTTAATTGTGGCGGTTGTCGGTGCGGCTGGTCTCCCGATTGATCCCGCGATCGCGACTGTGATTGTGTTGTATATTCTCAAAGTTGGCATCAATATTTTTTGTGAATATATTAAACCTGATTCTGTGTGACTACCGCTTACTCATCAGGTCTATCTTCAGTAAATTGATCCAAAGCTTCTACCATTCCTTCTGAATAGGGTTCCAGTACGGTGGAACAAACATGAAGATCGGCGATCGCCTGGGAAAATTCTTCTGAATCAGGATCGGTATTTTTAATAATTTTGATAGCATCGAGAGCTTTTTCTAACTGGGGTTGATATTCATCCAGAAAGATTTCTAATCGGTCAAAGGGTTTTTTGTAGATTGTAGTCATTGACTTAATCTCCTTTCTAACTTTGCAATATTTTGGCGACAATTTGCCACCGTTTTTTCCCAATGGGCAATTAAACCTTGATCTTGGCCTTGTATTGGCTTCAATTTCTCTTTGGCGAGTTTCTCTAGATGTTCTTCTAGGGCTTGATGCTGTCCTGCCAGTTTTTTGCGACTTTCTTTATTTTTACCCATTCTCACTAATCCGACAAAACGCTAGAATAACTGAAATGTTGGCGATTTCAATATTAATAACACAAAACCATGCCGATCATCACCATCCGCGAAGAACAGCCCACTGAATCGGGGTTTACTGCGACTCTGAGTTTTGACCATCGGGTTAATTTTCCGATCGCCATTCATGATCCTCTAGCGTTAGGGGATGAACAGCGTTGGGAATGGTATTTCGAGGAGTGGTTACGGTTTCCGATGTTGGATACGGTCAAGGCCAATCAGGTTTCAGAAAGTATTAAAAATTACGGTGAAGCATTATTTGAACAGGTTTTTGGTAATCGCAAAGCCTATGCACAATATGAGAAATTACGGGGAAATTTCGGGACATTACGCATTGAAATAGAAAGCCTTAATCCAGCCTTTCAAGCTTTGCATTGGGAAGCATTGCGAGATCCAGATTTGCCGAAACCCTTGGCAGTGAAAGCGGTGATGATTCGCAAAAGTTCCCAGTCAACAGCGATCGCGGCAGAAGTGGCAGTTTCTCCGACGATTAATTTATTGCTGGTAACGGC
>Ga0138292_1037908_pt1 | contig 11457 bp, 6 predicted proteins | sample S_140709_E_mt_FD_106913 | JGI IMG/M metagenome (GOLD analysis project Ga0138292, IMG submission 106913) | Freshwater microbial communities from Lake Simoncouche, Canada - S_140709_E_mt (Metagenome Metatranscriptome) | ecosystem: Environmental > Aquatic > Freshwater > Lake | place: Canada: Quebec... | reverse complement strand
TCAGGTGGGATAGACTCTTCGACAATTGTGGCTTTGATGCAGGCTCAAAGTCAACAACCTGTGAAAACTTTCAGCATCGGTTTTCACGAACAAGACTATAACGAAGCTGAATATGCTAAGTCTGTGGCACAGCACTTGGGTACAGACCATACAGAACTTTATGTCACCTCAGATGAAGCTATGGCAGTAATTCCCAAACTACCAAGTTTATATGACGAGCCATTTTCCGATCCTTCCCAAGTTCCCACATTTTTAGTATCTCAACTTGCCAGGAATCATGTCACCGTCAGTCTTTCTGGTGATGGGGGTGATGAATTATTTGCTGGATATAAGCGCTATTTTTTGGCACGTAATATCTGGCAGAAGATCGGCTGGATACCGCAAACAGTTCGTCATTCTACAGCCAAAGTTTTAACTAGTGTTTCTGCCCGTAGACTGAATCAAGGTTTTGAGCCTATAAATACCTTATGGCCGACAAAATTGAATCTTGGCGATAAATTACATAAGTTAGCGGGTATTTTAGCGGTTTCCAACCCCGATATGATGTATGCAGATTTAGTATCCCATTTGCAAGAACCAGAGAAAGTCGTTATTGATAGTTCACACCAAACTCCCACAGTTTTTACTGACAGCAGTTTCTGGGCAAGTTTACCGAACTTCACCGAACGCATGATGTACTGGGATTTAATTAACTACTTGCCTGATGGCATCTTAGTAAAAGTAGATCGTGCCACTATGGGTGTTAGTCTCGAAGGTCGCATACCTTTTTTAGATCATCGTGTTGTGGAATTTGCTTGGCAAATCCCCCTATCCATGAAAATACGTGGTAATCAAGGTAAGTGGTTGTTACGACAGATTTTATATAAGTACGTACCCAAGGAATTAATTGAGCGTCCAAAAATGGGTTTTGGTATTCCGATTGGTACATGGTTGCGTGGACCTTTACGAGCATGGGCAGAAGATTTACTAGATGAGTCTCGATTGCGAAGAGAAGGGTATTTTCATCCCCAACCAATTCGGCAAAAGTGGGAGGAACACCAAAATGGCGATCGCAATTGGCACTCCGTCTTATGGAATGTACTAATGTTTCAAGCTTGGTTAGCTGAAAACTAAGCTGAAAATTTAGACAAGATTAGACATCTTTGTAGAAATTAGATTTTCGCTTAGACAGATTAAGGGTTTCAGATTCTTTTTCACAAGATATCTAAAAAACCAAGTAAAATTCCTGAAAATTTCAGGACCCACGCAACTGGCATAAGCCCCTACTTTCATAAAAGATGATCAATAAAATTTTGTAACACCTGCGTAAGTGTAAATTTTTTCAAATTCCATTCAGGAAATAGAAACATGAATCAGATCGCAGTCATTGGTCTTGGCTACGTTGGGTTACCCGTAGCCCTAGCAATTGCCAAAAAATTTCCCAATACCGTTGGGTTTGATATTAATCAGGAAAAAATTGCCGCTTTAAATCAAGGCATAGATTCAACAGGGGAAGTGACGAGTGATGAACTCAAAAACACATTTCTAAAAATTACCTGTGAGACGATTGATTTAGCTGATTGCAACTTCTTTATTGTGGCTGTTCCCACGCCAATTGACAATAACCGTGTTCCTGATTTGACTCCATTGATTAAAGCCTCAGAAAGTATTGGTAAAGTTCTGAAAAAAGGTGACATAGTAGTCTACGAATCCACTGTCTATCCAGGAGTCACAGAAGAAATTTGTGGTGCCGTTTTATAACGGGTATCCGATTTACAACAAGGTGTTGATTTCAAACTGGGCTATTCACCGGAACGGATTAACCCGGGTGATAAAACTCATACCTTGGAAAAAATTGTTAAAGTTGTAGCGGGTGAAGACCCACAAACATTGGAACAAATTGCCAGTGTATATAGTGCCATTGTTGATGCTGGTGTTTATCGCGCTCAATCCATCAAAGTCGCCGAGGCAGCAAAAGTCATTGAAAATACCCAACGAGATCTTAACATTGCCTTGATGAATGAACTAGCGATAATTTGCGATCACCTGAATATTCGCACCCGTGATGTCTTAGCAGCAGCGGGGACAAAGTGGAATTTTTTACCCTTCACACCAGGACTAGTGGGGGGTCACTGCATCGGTGTAGACCCTTACTATCTCACAGCAAAAGCCCAACAAGTTGGCTATTATCCCCAAGTAATCCTCGCGGGAAGACGTATTAATGACAACATGGGTCAATTCTTGGGGAATCGGTTGGTGAAAATGTTTGTAGAAGCCAATATCACCATCAAAAATGCGCGAGTCGGGATTTTGGGACTGACATTTAAAGAAAATGTCCCAGACCTGAGAAATAGTCGTGTTCCCGACATCATTCACGAATTGCGACAATTTGGGATTGAACCCCTAGTACATGACTCCTTAGCCCAAAATGCTCATGCAGTCCATGAGTACGGTATTCAACTATCTGACTGGAAAAAACTTACATATCTTGATGCCCTAATTTTAGCAGTTCCCCATCAAGAATACTTAGAAATACCACATCAGAAACTATTTGCACACATTCGCCCAGGGGGAATCTTCATGGATATCAAATCAATATTTGAACCTGAGGATATACCAGCAAATATTAATTATTGGAGCTTATAATAAAATAGGTGAAGTCATGGCGAAGATATTAGTTACAGGTGCGGCAGGTTTTATAGGTTTTCACCTCAGCAAACGCTTACTAGAAAGAGGTGATCAAGTCGTAGGTTTAGATAACCTCAATGATTACTACGATGTTACCTTAAAAAAAGACAGACTAGAGCAACTTTTAGGCAAACCCGGTTTTACCTTTCATTTATTAGATTTAGCAGACCGACAAGTCATACCCAAACTATTTGCTGAATCCAACTTTGATAAAGTTGTCAATTTAGCTGCACAAGCAGGGGTTCGCTATTCCTTAAAAAATCCCCATGCTTATGTAGACAGCAATTTAGTAGGATTCATGAATATTCTCGAAGGTTGTCGCCATACAAAAGTACAACATTTAGTATTTGCCTCTTCCAGTTCGGTTTACGGTGCAAATACAAAAATTCCCTTTTCAGTTCATGACAATGTAGATCATCCTGTAAGTTTGTATGCCGCCAGCAAAAAAGCCAATGAATTAATGGCGCATACTTATAGTAGCTTGTATGGATTACCAGCTTCAGGATTGCGCTTCTTTACTGTTTACGGTCCTTGGGGCCGTCCAGATATGGCATTGTTTTTGTTTACTAAGGCAATTTTGGCGGGACAACCAATTGATGTTTTCAATTACGGCAAAATGAAGCGTGATTTCACTTATATTGATGACATTATTGAAGGTGTAATTCGCGTTATTGATCAAGTTGCCCAAGGCAATCCCAAATGGTCGGGAAATGCACCTGACCCTGCCACAAGTTATGCACCTTACAAAAATTACAATATTGGCAATAATCAGCCTATTGAATTAATGCAATTCATTGAAACCCTAGAAAATTGCCTAGGGATGAGAGCAAAGAAAAATCTGCTCCCAATGCAAGCTGGTGATGTCCCTGTAACCTATGCTGATGTTGATGCTTTGGTAGAAGATGTTGGTTTTAAACCAAATACCTCAATTGAAGTGGGTATTGAGCGATTTATTAAATGGTATCGCTCTTATTACCAAACCTAAAAAATCCACGGTTTCCATAGATTTTAACAATAGCAAAACCACAGATGAAAATATTACATATTTGTGCAATTAGTGGTACAGCAAAAGGACTTTTATTACCTCAAATAAAATACTTGTTGTCACAAAAATTAGAGGTTGACGTAGCCTGTTCTCCAGGAAAGGAAGTGGAAGAATTACAAAAGCACTGCATTACAGTACATCCGGTAGAAATTGACCGCAAGATATCGTTATTTTCCAATTTGAGAAGTATTTATCACCTCACAAGAATTATTCTGGAAAACCAATATGATCTCGTTCATGTTCATACACCAATTGCTTCTGTTTTAGGGCGGATTGCGGCTAAAATTGCAGGAGTTAAGCGGATTGTTTATACTTCCCATGGACTGCCATTTCATGATTTATCAACTCCTGCCCAGTATCGCTTTTACTTTATAGTTGAAAAGCTGACTGCTTTAATCACTGATTTAATTCTCAGCCAAAATTATGAAGATATTAGCACTGCTAAAAAACTCGGTCTTTGTTCACCTGAAAAACTCGGTTATTTAGGTAACGGCATAGATATTGATCGCTTCCACCGTGATCGACTCAATCCCATTGATCAGGAGAAATTACGGCAATCTTTGGGTATTCCAGAAACAGCTAATTTAATTATCGGCACAATTGGTCGTTTAACCCGGAAGAAAGGTAGTGGATATCTGATAGAAGCTACTGCTAAATTAGTCCATCAATTTCCTAATTTACACGTTCTAGTAATTGGTGGTCAACTTAGTTCAGATCCTGAACCTTTTCAAAGGTCACTACTTGAAAAAATTCACAGTTTGGGACTCGAAAAATACGTTACACTCACTGGTAATCGTCAAGATATACCAGAAATTTTAGGTCTTTTAGATGTCTTCACTTTACCTACTTTTACTCATGAAGGATTACCACGATCTATTTTAGAAGCAATGGCAATGAGTTTACCGGTTGTTGCTACAGATATTCGGGGTTGTCGAGAATCTGTATTACATGAAGAAACAGGTTTAATTGTGCCACCTCAAGATAGTGATAAATTGGCTGAGGCATTAGGAATTATGCTATCTAATTCTGAATTGCGAAAAGCTTTTGGTTCATCAGGTCGTCAGTGTGTAGAAGGTCAATATAATGAGGAATTTGTTTTTGAAAGACTGACAAAATACTATCGGGCATTAGGTATTAACTAACCAGACTTATGAGTTTTATTCTTACTTATTTAGTGTTGTGGATGGGCTAATTATGGCAATTGATAAAATAACTTCTTGGGGGTACAAGCAGTTATAAAGTACTTGCTAATAAAATATTGCCAATATGACTAGATAATTCTGGAAGATTCCTTATTATTGTCAGTAATCAGCAACTAGAAAGATTAAAAATAAAACCGATATTAATTAATATCTCTGCATCGAATTTTATTTTGGAAATTTTTCTAGATTAAAGACATCTCTTAGCCACCTTTAATTACTTTAAAGAAAATATTTTGCCATGAATAATCACCTAATAAAATTAGGCAGGTTTATTAAATCTATTTTAGATAGATTTGTCGCTTTTATCGCCATAATTTTTCTGTTTCCTATTCTGATCATTGTAGCAGGTGCTATTTATTTGCGTATGGGGAGTCCAGTTTTATTCATCCAACCCCGTCCAGGTAAAAATGCTCGGATTTTTAATTTCTATAAATTCCGCACCATGACTAATGAAAAGGACGAAAAGAGTAATTTATTATCTGACGAAAAACGCTTAACATCCTTTGGTCAATTCCTAAGAAAAACTAGTTTAGATGAACTTCCTCAACTGTGGAATGTTTTTAAAGGTGATATGAGTTTCGTCGGTCCCCGTCCTTTGCGTGTGCAATATCTTGAACTTTATACTCCTGAACAAGCTCGTCGTCACGATGTATTACCAGGAATTACAGGATTAGCTCAGATTAATGGTCGTAATGCTATTAGCTGGGAAACAAAGTTTAAGTTGGATGTTTGGTATATTGACCATTGGAATCTTTGGCTAGATTTAAAAATTCTTTTATTAACAGTTGGGAAAGTTCTGAAGAGTGAAAATATCAGTCAGGAAGGATATGCAACTGCGCCAGATTTTAAAGGTCAAGAATAAAGGTCAAGAATAAATAAGCCCCAAAGTAAATAAGAATTGTAGGGGCAAACCCCCCGTGGTTGCCCAAAGTTTTTTTTGCAAATCAAGGATGGGAATTTTATGTCAAAGGTTGTTATTTTTGGAAACAGTTTTTTTGCAGAAAGTATTTACTTTTATCTCAAGCATGATTCAGATCATCAATTAATTGCGTTTACGGTTGATGAATCTCACATTACATCAGAAAGTTTCCATGATTTACCAGTTGTGGCTTATGAAAAACTTGAAAAATATTATCCACCGACTGAATATAATTTGTTTATTCCTCTCGGTTATGAAAGATTGAATAAGTTGCGGGCAGAAAAATACTATGATGCTAAAAAGAGAGGATATGGTTTTATTTCCTATATCAGTTCTCAAGCTGTTAGCGAAGCGCGATATAGGAATCATCATAATATATCTGTAGGTGAAAACTGCTTGATTTTAGAGAATAGTATCATAGAACCTCAAGTTATTATTGGTGATAATTGTATTCTCGCTGGTGGTAATCATATTGGACATCATTCGATAATTAATAATCATTGTTTTATTGCTTCTCATGTTGTCTTTGGTGGAGGGGTAGTCGTAGGAGAATACACCTTTGTTGGCATGAATGCTACTATCAGAAATGCCATAAATATTGGCAAAGAAAATATTATTGGTGCGGGGTCAATAATTCTTTCCAATACGGAAGATCAAGCAGTTTACTCCCCAGGAGAAACTCCAAAATTTCAAGTTCCTAGCAATCTTATCCATATTTAAGGGAGAGAATAATTTATGACTGGTTTTTCCTGTTTTATTGTTGGTAATGGGACTCTATCTATCAATTGTTTAGAACTGTTATTACTCAAAAATTGCCAATTATTAGGAGTATATTCGCCGGATAATTCATTACAAGCATGGTGTGAAAGTCATGGAATTGACTACATAAGTTCTCGCAATCTTTTTCACAAAAGACTTTTGAATGTTGAATATGACTATCTTTTTAGTATTAATAATGTGCAATGGATTATTCCCAAAAATGCGAGCGCTAGAGCGAAAAAAGCGACTATCAATTATCATGATGCCCCACTACCAAAATACGCTGGTTTATACGCAACCTCCTGGGCATTACTAAACGGTGAGACCGAACACGGTGTCACTTGGCATCAAGTCGTTCACTCTTCAAAAAAAGATTCGATTGATGCTGGTCCTATTTTTAAACAAAAAATAGTGCCAATTCGTCCAGATGATACGGCCTTTACTTTAAATATTAGTTGCTTTGATGCTGCGATCGCTTCTTTTGATGAACTGACGGCAGAATTAATTGCTGGTAATGTTGAACCAATACCCCAGGATTTATCCAAACGAACTTATTTTGGTTATGAACATCGTCCGGTTTCCCTAATATCTTATGATGTCAGCAGTAAGGATATTTGCAATTTAGTTAGGGCTTTGGATTTTGGTCCGGTATGGCTAGGCCAGGCAGCCCAAAAAAATTTGGGTTATCGTAATGAATTAGGTCAACCTAAAATCTGGCTACCAGGAGGGGTTATTATCGTCGGTTCTGCCCGGCCAATCATATCTGAACATGGAACTCCTGGACAAGTTCTGATTTTAAATGCGGAAGGAATTAGTATTGCTACTATAGATGGGGCGGTGCAATTTGGTAATTTAAAAACGTTAAATGGAAAGGATGTTTCTTTTCAAGAGTTGCAACAATATTATGGTGTGCGGGTTGGTGATGTTTTACCTGTAATTAATGCAGAAACTAAAAAGGCAATTAGTCAGCGGAATATTGCTTTATCTCGTCATGAACAAATTTGGGTTGAAAGGTTAACAAAGTTTACGCCTTTTCAACATCCCTATTTAGGGCGAGAAATATCCCATCAATTACCGGAGTTTTCATCGCCCCAGCTTCAACGTTATCGGATTTTGTCTAATGTACCTGTAGAACCAAAGAATCTACTGATGATGTTTGCAGCTTATTGTGTGCGATTAGCGACAGAATCAAGTGGGGAATTTGATTTGGGACTACAAACGGAATCTCAGCGCGGTATTGCTCCTGAATTGTTTTCCCAAATAGTTCCTTTCCGTGTGAATTTTGAGAAGGAAGAGTCTTTTAGTGATTTTCAAGGGCGATTATCAGCGGATTTAGATTACATAAATCACTTAGGTAGTTTTAGACATACGCTATTAGGACGTTATCCTGAATTACATGATACGGAATACGGGCGGAATCTTTTTTCTAAGGATAACTCCCCGTGGTTGCCGAAAATCTTTCCTGTGGCGATCGCATCTGTTCCTGCTCCCGATGCTTTAAAGGATTTGGCTGACTGGGATTTTATGAATGCTTCTATGGCCTTTGTGGCTTATGAGGATGGGAGTTACAGTGAGTTGGTACATAAGGGGGAATTGAGTGATGCGGACTCTAGGCAAATTGTCCAACAACTTGAGGTTTTTATCTCTGCTTGTTTAGAACATCCTGAACAATCTTTAGATAAGTTACCAATTCTTAACCTCAGCCAACAACAGCAGATTTTAGAGGAATGGAATCAGACTGCACAACCTTTCGCGGCAGATAAATGTATTCATGATTTATTTGCCGAACAAGTAGAGCGGACTCCTGATGCTATTGCTGTGGTTTTTCAAGAACAACAATTAACTTATCGGGAATTAAATACACAAGCTAACCAATTAGCGCATTACTTAATTTTACAGGGAGTTGGACCGGATGTGTTGGTGGGTTTGCTGATGGAGCGATCGCTAGAAATGATGATCGGGTTATTAGCAATTCATAAGGCTGGAGGGGCTTATCTTCCCCTAGACCCTGATTTTCCTCAAGAGCGTTTGGCTTTCATGGTAGAAGATTCCCAAGCGCCCATTATTTTAACCAATTTAGCAGAAACTACGGTAAAAAGGGCAACTACGGAGGGTTGCGCCTACAGGATTATTTCTATTGATGGAATCAGGGAAGAATTTAGCCAACAACCGAGGACAAATCCCCATACAGAAGTTAAACCAGAAAACCTCAGTTATGTCATCTACACTTCTGGTTCTACGGGAAAACCCAAGGGTGTGATGGTAGAACATAGAAATGTGCTTAATTTTTTCACGGGAATGGATGGGGTAATTAACCATGAACCACCAGGAGTATGGTTAGCTGTAACCAGTTTGTCTTTTGATATTTCAGTCCTAGAACTCTTTTGGACTCTGGCACGGGGATTTAAAGTGGTAATTTATAACCCCAAAGCAGAGCGGAAACGGGTTACTCCCGCAAGCGTAGCCAAGACCAATTTAAAAGGGCAAAATCGCCTTCAAACTATAGATTTTAGTCTTTTCTATTTTTCTAGCCATGAAAGAAATCAAGATGCGGGGGAGAAATATCGCTTATTGCTAGAAGGGGCTAAATTTGCTGATGCTCATGGGTTTAAAGCAGTTTGGACTCCCGAACGTCATTTTCACGCTTTTGGTGGTTTATTCCCCAATCCTGTGGTCAGTAGTGCGGCGATCGCTACTATTACTAAGGATGTCCAAATCCGGGCTGGTAGCTGTGTTTCTCCACTACATAACACAATTCGTCTGGCGGAAGATTGGTCTTTAGTAGATAATCTCTCGAATGGTCGAGTAGGGATATCTTTTGCGGCTGGTTGGCAACCCAACGATTTCGCGCTGTATCCCGATAGATTTGCTAATCGCAAGGAAATCATGTTTGGGCAAATAGAGGAGGTACAGGCACTTTGGCGGGGAGAAAGCCTTGAGCTTACGAACGGAAAGGGAGAAAGGTTTTTTGTGCAAACTCTACCACGTCCCATTCAACCGACACTGCCAATCTGGATCACGGCCGCAGGTAATCCAGAGACTTTTCGTGAGGCGGGAGCTAGGGGCTTTAATATTTTAACTCACCTACTGGGACAAAGTTTAGAGGAATTAGCGGCCAAAATTGCTATTTATCGTCAAGCTTATGCAGAGAATGGACATTCTGGCGAGGGAATTGTGAGCTTGATGATACATACTTATGTGGGGGAAAGTAAGGAAGAAGTGAAGGAACTTGTGCGGCAGCCAATGCGGCAATACTTGGCCAGTTCTTTGGATTTAATCAAGCTTGCGGCCTGGTCTTTCCCCACATTCAAGCAGAAAACCACGAATGACAAAGGACAGTTTTCGGTGTCCCATTTGTCTGACCCAGATATGAATGAGGTACTAGATTTCTCTTTTGAACGCTATTTTGAAACTAGTAGTTTATTTGGAACAGTGGATACCTGTGTACAGATGGTAGATCGAATTAAAGCGATCGGTGTTAATGAAATTGCCTGTCTGATTGATTATGGTGTGGATACGGATACAGTGCTATCTCAGTTACCGCTACTGAATGATTTAAAAACACGAGTCGCCTATCAACCTAGCTCTGAGTCGGTGGCAGATTTGATTAAGAGTCATCAGGTGACACATCTGCAATGTACTCCTTCTATGGCTAGTTTACTGATTGCAGACACTCTTAACCGCCAAGCTTTATCACAGTTATCTAATTTAATGATAGGTGGTGAGGCTTTTACCGAAGCTTTAGCAAAGGAACTTGAGCAGATAATTCCGGGACAGATTCATAATATGTATGGTCCAACAGAAACCACTGTTTGGTCCGCAACCCATACTTTAGCTGAAGTCAATGGAGTTGTTCCCCTGGGTCGTCCTATTGCCAATACTGAGTTATATGTTCTGGACAGTAATCAACAACCTGTGCCTGTTGGTATGGCTGGTGAGTTATATATTGGCGGTCAGGGGGTGACGCGTGGGTATTTAAACAGACCAGAGTTAACTCAGTCAAGATTTATCCCCCATCCTTTTAGTGGGGACTCTAACGCCCGTTTATACCGAACTGGGGATTTAGTTCGCTACCGCAAAAATGGTAATCTAGACTTTTTAGGACGTATAGATTTTCAAGTAAAAATACGTGGACATCGGATTGAATTGGGAGAAATTGAGACAATTTTAAGCCGACAGGTCGCAGTACAAGAGGCTGTAATTATTGTTCGTGAAGATATCCCAGGGGATAAGCGACTTGTGGCTTATATTCGTCCCCAACCAGGACAACAACCATCTCATATAACTATGAGAGAATACTTACTTTCTCACGTACCTGAGTATATGGTTCCTTCTAACTTTGTTGTTCTGGAGACGTTTCCCCTAACTCCCAACCATAAAGTTGACCGCAAGGCTTTACCTGCTCATAAGTTAGCGCCTGTGACTGGGGATACTGTAAGTACGATGATACCCCAAAATCATGTTGAACAAACTCTGATAGAAATGTGGCAAAAGGTGCTTCAGATTTCGACTGTGGGAACTCAAGATAACTTTTTTGATTTGGGAGGTAATTCCCTAGTTGCTGTGAGATTAATTGGGGAAATTCGTTCGATATTTAATGTAGATTTACCCTTGATTACTTTGTTTCAATCTCCAACTATAATCGAGATTTCTGGGCAGATTATGGCTAAGTCCGCGAATCAGTTCAATTCACAACACACAGAATCAAATCTGTACCAATAAATCCCGTCATGAAAAAGTAAAGATGGTGGAAATATCCAAATAAATTATTACCATCTTTACAGGCTGATCTGAATTGACAAATTTATTTTTTTTGATTCTCGATATTCCTGAATATTCATTTATCAATATAGTGCCAAATTGAC
>Ga0138292_1378110_pt1 | contig 11538 bp, 1 predicted proteins | sample S_140709_E_mt_FD_106913 | JGI IMG/M metagenome (GOLD analysis project Ga0138292, IMG submission 106913) | Freshwater microbial communities from Lake Simoncouche, Canada - S_140709_E_mt (Metagenome Metatranscriptome) | ecosystem: Environmental > Aquatic > Freshwater > Lake | place: Canada: Quebec... | reverse complement strand
TGGGTGTTTAACGAATAATAAATAGATTTTTTTCCTAAAAAAATACTGTCGTCTCACTAGAGACTCCAGCTAGTTTTATACATAGACAGTCTGTTGTGCGCAAGAATATCCTGCATAACCATCAAAGCAGTCACATTCTCCAGATTGTCTGTTACAGATACCTCTATTACTACATTCTGCCTTTTCTTGTTCCTTTGCTGCATATTGAACTACTTGAACAGCACATGATGGTAATCGCCATCCAAACGAAAAGGTAAACGGTCCTGAGCCTGAAAAGTCAATACCAAGCTGTGTATCACTTCCAAACTCAAAGAGAATACCATATGGACCAGGAATACTTGAACGAAGTTTCATTGGTGGGAAGGGTGTTTCAATAAACGTAACGGCCAAGTTTTTGCCACTAGCATCTGCTGCTTGTCCATAGACTTTTGTATTAACAAAGGAATAGGTGTAGACAAGTGTTGTTGTACCTGGCATAAAGTACTTGTTGATAACAAGAGTGATTTCGACACCAAAAACGTTTGGTGTGAGTTCATTGTTGTCTTGAGCAGAAGAACCGAGAGGCTTGGGTTGTTGCAAGACTGAAAGTGTAGAAAGCTGCACTGAAGGAGGCAAATATGGTGCCTTTAGAATACGCAATTGATTAAATTTAGGTCTGCAACCAGGTGCAGGGCAGCCAGTAGAACCTAAAGAGTTGTAAGGGCAAGAAAGTAGATATTCATTTCCAGTATTTGTTGTGCCAGTAAAGGTCAAGTCATATGAAACACTAAGTGAGCCACTGTCTGTTGGGACAGCTGAGACTTCAACACCCATGACTGCAAATTCTGGAAGAGTAAGAAGGGCATTCTTAACAGCTGTTGCAGATTCAGGTGTACCTTCCCAGATATTGTCTATCATGGGGGTTGTATAGTTTGAACCAGAAACTGTTGTAAAGATGAGTGCAAACTGATCTGTTGATGCATCAACATCTGGTCGACCTGTGCCTGTTGGGTCAGTGTAAAAGTCAAGAGTAAAGCGTTGAACTTGTCGATCTTGATATCTGCAAATGGTTTCTGGATCGTCACCGTATGGGCAAAATCGTTGAGAGCAATCTGCACCAGAGAAACCACCATCGCATAGACACTTTTGAATACGCTTGACTTCCCAATCAGAATAACCATACTGTTGAACCTTTGGAAGCTCACCAAGTGTTCGGCATTTTCCATGACCATTGCAATCATTTGGGCAAGTAGCACGCTCACATGCTGCACCTTCAAAGCCATCAAAGCATGAGCATGTACCAGTAGTGCGTTGGCAGAGACCTCGACCTGCACATTCGGATTGAGTATGCATAACAGATTGATCTTGTCCCCAAGATTCTGCAGATGGACAAGTTCGCATACTGCAATCATAGCCTTCAAATCCAGCAAAGCATACACATTGACCCTGTTGTCTGCAAGTTCCTTGACCAGAGCATTGATTAGGGCAAGAACCACCCATCAAGTGTGCCTTGTCAACTGTTCCAGATTCTTGCGTAGGGCGAGTAATAGGTGCAAAGACGGTAAAGTGGTTTGTTTTGCCACAAACTTCACCTGTGGCTGGGTTAAACGATTGACCAGAAAGAGTTTCCCAATAGAGATAACCCTTTGTTGGATCACCTGGATCTTTCTGTGAAGCCATGGAAAGATATTTAAAGTGTTTCTCTGGAGTATCACCAGTAAAGATACAAACCAAGACTGGTTCAGAAAAGGTTGTGCCTGCAGGTTGAAGACGAACAGCAACATCTGTGTCAAAGCTTTCAATTGCAGATGTCTTTAATGCAGGAAGTAGTGAAATGGATGATGAACCAACCTTTGTTGCTGAAAAGTCCATTGAACCACGAGATGCTAGAGAGCCTGCAGGAATATTGACAAAGAAGGCACCACGAGCTTGATTACGTAAATCCTTGAGTGCAAGAGATTGTGCTTCAACACTAGCTCCAGTTGCCTTTAGTGCAGCTAAACTACTATCAAGGGAGCTCTTTACATCAAGGTAATTGTTTCGACTCACTGCATAACTTAAACCAGAAGATGCAATAACACTTGTAGGCTCATACGAGCAAAGAGAGTTTTCAGCAAAGAATTTGGGATAGTAGGTGGCTCGCTGGGCAAGGGTGACAGTGTTTGCAAATTGACCAGTGAGCTCATTAAGAAGGCCTGTTGCAGTAGTGTCTGCATTGATACGGTTGAGAATGTTTGTCTCGGTTGCGCTTGATTCAGCCTTGGCACGAGATGCAGATGGGTCAATACATGCCTTTTGGCGAACATCAATGTAGAACTTTGCAGCTGACCAAGAGTCGAGAGTGGTGCTGCCTGGTAGAGCAGGCCAGAAGGTCGGTCTTGTTGTAATCTTGGGATCGACCAGTGGTTGTCCGCTGTTGAGTGAGACATACCCAAACTGAAGTTGTAGGGTGTATGCACCAAGTCTAGAGAGAGGAACGTTATTATTCAAAATGATGGTTAGCACAGACGGTCCTGTAGATGAATAAACAAAGCCAGTCTTGTAATATGTCTTGGTAACTGGGTCTTGCCACTCAGGCTCTCCAGAACCAGGATTGACATAAAACACGCAAGTTAAGCATTTTGCACCAGATGGATTTGGGCCATTGTTTGAATTTCCAAAGTAAAGCTTAGCCATGTCGCGAAGAGTTGTTACTCCATCAGTCTTTGCAGTGCCCACAGTTGCAGGAGTAAAAGAGTCGGGTGCATCTTGATCAAAGAAGAACTTGATATCGATTGGGCCATTAGATTCAGGAGACAAGGGTGGAACAGTCGAGTCAAGATCGTAGATCTGTCCTTTGGCAAAAAGTCCTGGTACTCTGTTTCCACTTGCGTCCTTGACTTGTGTGAGATCAAACTCGAGTTGGTAGGGTGTGACGGTTTGAGACTTGATTTCAACAGTGTTACCGTCAGAGTCATAGATTGGAGGTGTTAGAAGAGGGAATGCTCTAATCTTGACTACTCCATCCTTGTCGTATGTTGTGCGAATGTTTGCATAGCTGTTTGTGGATGAGAGAATGCCACCAATGCCAAAGATCCTGGCAACATTGACAACAGGTACATCATCGTAGCATTGTAAGAAGAGATAGACTTGATTGGTAGGCTTTGCAAGGAGTGCATTACGCTTTCTATCTGCAAGCTTGCCTTGGTTTGCTGCATCTTCAACATAGACTGAGATCATGCGAACGCGGCCGTGGTTGTTAGCGGTTGTTCCATCATCAAAATTGACTGGATTATAGTAATCGTCATTTGTGTACTTGATTGATAGCAGAGCCACAGTCATATCCTCCTTTGTGACGCGTGTTAGAGGGGCTGCAGGGATCAAAGTAAGTGTGCAAGATGCACTGGACCAACTGGCAATGACTTTGGGGAGTGCACCGCGAGTCTTTGCAGGTGATGACGATGCTTTTAAGCCAGCATCAAGGTAGTCTGGTAGCAAGAAGAGTCTATCACGAGTCTTATCACATCCTGCATAAGCTGGGCCTAGAATTGCTGTAGAAGGGTCAGTTGATGTAGCAATCTGGACATAAGCAGCTGTGACATCATTATCATCAAGATCAGTAATTCTTACTTGGCTAGTGGCAAGAGTATCTGTTGCCCAGTCAAATTCCTGGTCAAGAACAGCAACTGGACCGCCTTTTTCAATCCAAAGAGCAGTTGGGTGAACAGTAACTCGAGGGGCATTGTTTACTGCTGCAACCTTGAGTGTTCGTGATGCTGTAGCTGAAACTCCAAATCCAGGCCTGTCACCACCCACAAGAGATGTGACAAGGTTGCCCAAAGCATCAATTCGCTTACCGACAGCAATGTGACCAGGGCTCCAAACATCTACGCGGATAATTCGATTGCCATTGGTAACATCTGTTCGCTCGTTCACGTACTGCAAGGATTGAATCCAGCTCTGAATTGTGGCTGCATCTAGACCTGGAGTACAAACTTCTGGCTCAACTTCACTATCACGGTATTTGGTGGTTCCGCGGCAGTCTGCAAAGCCTGCATCGCAAATCTTGATTGGATTAGGTACAATCAAAGTACATAATTCAAGTCCAATTCTTCCCTCTCCAGTAAGTGGGTCGACAGAGTATGAACTAACCTTGCTGTCCGTGGGCTTGGTGAAAGAAGCGCTCGTTTGAAGTCTCTCCCATCGGCAATAGTCATCAGTGTGAGGATATCCAGCAGACACATATCCAAGTCTCGAGACAAGTGAGATCGAGTTTTGAAGAGTAATTGAGTTCAAAGGGGAAAGATCGCCGTACCATTTTCCTGCCTTTGTATCACCTTGTCCAGCAGTGATTTCTGTGAGTCGGCCATCATTGGGAGCAGCACCATTTGAGCAGCTCACACCAACCGTCTTCTCTTCATCGGGTTCAGGGCGAGTAAGGTAGGCATACACTGCAGCAAACTTTTGGCCTGTGCCAGCAGTGAAAGTTGCAGTAGAGTCAAAATTGAGGATCTTTGAAGAAGGAACATCGCTGTCAAAAGCGATACCATCATCAACATCCTTTGCGTTCTCATTGAATTGAAGAAGTGATCCCAAGACTGTCAATGAAGGTGTTGCAGAAGTACTTGCAGCATGGATGCCGATTAAAACAATAACTTCCTTGTTAACGTTTCCTGCCTCATCTTGACCACGAATGGTAAAGGTAACACGGTTGTCGTAGGCAGTCGTTGGTTGAGCAAGAGGAATACCAGTAATGGTTGCATTTCCTTGTAAGTCTGACGAGAATGTAAGTCCAAATTGACTAGAGGGAGTAGCAGACAAGAGCTTAATCTTCTTTGCAGTAGAAACATCGTCGTAAAAGAGTTTTGATGGCAAGACAAGTGTGTATTTAGTGTTGACGACAGCACGGTACGGCGCAACATATGTCACAGGAACAACTGCAGTCTTGTCAATGCTTACAAAAACAGGTGCAGGTGCAGCAATCTCATAGCTATCACGAGTGGAGAGAACCTTGGTACCATCACTTCGTGTCATCAAGACAGAGATTGTGATCAACTTGCCTTGAGTGACAAATGCTGCTGCGACATCAAAGTTGAATGTAAAGCGCTTTCCACCGGGAGCAGCAGTAAGAGTGACTGGTGATGTACCTGTCCAGCATGGTGTGTTTCCAGCAATACAGAGTAGATTGTCCTTTGTGACACCGCTTACTGCAACGTCAAAGTCTGCAACGACAACAAGTTTCAAGCTACCAGATGTAAGCGAGTCTAGGCTACCAGTGTAGAGAGTTGACTTGCTCTGTACATTTCGCTTGTCGATTGCAGTAAGAACACCAGAACTGCGCTTGTTGATAGGAATTGTGAAACTAGCTTCTGCCCAGTTGCCGGCCTCATCGGTGGCATTGACAATGAAAACTGCACTGCCGGCTGGATCGCGAACATTTGCAGATGAAGTTGTAAGAACAGTTGTTGTGAGTGTGAGTGGATCAGTTGCGATACTTCCACTTGGCCATGGACTGTTGCGAGGGCCAGAATGGTACTGTCTGACAAGCTTGATACCACGATCATCTTCAGAACTAACTGCAACACGAAGGAAATCATTGGGAGTTCCCACATCAGAGAAAAGGGAAGGAGGGAGAATAATTTCACCACTGGGAGATGTAGTATAGATGGGACCAAGATTTGTGCAAGTTGTAGTGTCTGTTGCATCACGGCATGTCTTTGAAAACTCACTATATGTCAAGGCATTTGGGACAGGCTTGATACGATCTACAGTAAACTTGAACTTGAGACCACCCTTAAAGCTGCTAGATGCATAAATGTTTTTAACTGTGCTTCCTGTTGCAATTACAGGGACAAATGCACCAGAAGCAATACTCGATGCCCCTGCACTATGCAAAAATGATGCGTCATAGCAAAGTGCCATTGCAGTCAATGCCCTTGCATTGTATGCAGTTAAAGCATCTGATTGAGGCGTCAAGGTGAGATCTCCGCCAATAACAAACGTGTAATCACCATCAGTGAGTCCATCAAGACCAATACGATAGGTTGGGGCGTCAGACTGAAGAATATCGACTGTAGGCGTTAACGTAGAACCGCGGACTACATTGGGTGTGCTGATTGTGATGGGTGTGTCGTCAATTGTTATCGCCTTTGTCACGTCCTTGTTTTTTGAATCGAGTACGAGGAGAATGTCGCTCAACTTCAACTCGCAACCAAGATCAGAGCCACTTGCAGCACGAAACTTGGTTCCACCAATTGATAGATAGAGAGAGTTAACATTTGTTGCAAAGGGTCCGCCAGGGTAGCGAGGAACGAGTTGAGTAGCCTTGTCAAGCTTGTAAAAGACTGGGTTAGGACCAATGACAAGGCGAATACGTGCTCGAGGATTCTTGATGGCCAGTGGTGTAGCACCTGCAAGAACAGGCTTCACAACAAGATCCCATGTTCCAGGAATGAGAGTATTGACGTCCCACTTGAAGGTAATTTTGTTAGAAACAGTCGCGACTGTTGTTGTGGGTGCTGGAAATCCTGGAGCCTCAATCAAAGCAGCCCAAGTGGCATCATTAATATTGGTCAATCCAAGATCAATGCTGAGCTTGTTTGTAAAGATGGGCATCACCTGCACATATTGAAAATCAGGATCAAAGACATTGTACTTGAAACCAACGCCTCCTTGAGGTGCGTCGGTTGGCAAATAACCTGTGGCTATAGTAGACGAATAAATTGCTTTTGCTCCAGCAAAATTAGTCTCAGTTGAATAAATATCGATTGTCACATCATTCGTTGCAAAGTTGATCGTCGAAACTTGAGATTCTGCTTGGGTTGAAGAATAATGAGTTGGAGCATTACAAATGCAAGTTGGTGTAACAACACCATCTGCATCAAAGGTACAGTCAGAAGTCTTTAGTGTGCAATAAACACCATTTTTTACTTCAACAGTGTAGGAACCTGCAGTAATAGCCACCGGGGAGACACCTGTTGTGCCAGTAATGAGATAGGATGCATAAAACTGTGATGAAAAGTCTGTTGATGGCTTAAGGCCACCTCGAATGCTGACATCCACAGAAGACGTTCCGAATGTTAAAGTATCCGTTCCAGCACCAACAAAATCAGTCGTGAGAGCGTTTGCGCCTGTAACTGCGTTGTTAAGAACAGTGTTGTAGACAGCCATGGTCTGTTCAGGTGTCTTTGTGTTGATCACTGCGCGAGCTGATGCAGTCTTCTTCTTAATACTTAAAAACTCTGATGAGAATGACAAGGCTTGTAATGCAAGGCCAGTGTGGTCCATGAGAGAGACCTTGTTTCCATCAACAAAGTCGACATAGGATGGGAAACCAATCTTGAGGTAAATAGTGTAGGCGTAATTCTGGACAATAGGGTCACCACTGGCCGTGTTTTGAATGAATCCTCCAGCTGGAATATCAAAACGGTATGATCCAGGTTGGAGTTTGTTGATGTTGCTAAGTGCGTACTCGAGTGTACCTGCGACTGTAGCAGCTGGAGCAGCCGCTGTGATTCCTTCTGGCAAACTAACACTTACTCCAGGTTTCTCAACAGGAAACAATGTTGCCCAAGTTGGAGCGTCACTGCTTCCTGTTTTGAGTAACACTGGAGTTCCTTCACCGATGCCAGTGTGGGCTACAAGGAGTTTTAGGGCATCATTTGCTGTCTTTTCTGCGTTGTACCATGTGCTTTGGGTACCAAAACTTGCTGCTGTGATCAAAGCAGCAGCAAGAGGAGGAGTTGATGAAGCAGTCGCAGTTGTAAAATCAACTTTAAGTCCATGTCCAACCTTGACTGTGATTACTTGTCTTGTATTTTTAGCCAAGGTGTGTTCTCGAGTAAACGCGCCCTCAGGGATGAGAATTTGATACTCTCCAGTAAGAGCTGCAGTTTGAGCTTGAAGTGAGTAGGTGATTCGTGATTCATCCTTTGAAACGAGAGAGCCGGGTAGAAGGAATGCAGATGATTGATAAAGAGTAGAATCCGAACTATATTTTGGGGCATTTGGACATGCAAATCCGGGAGAGCTGCCAATAGGTGTTCCGCAAAATGTTGTTGCTGCTGGATTCAAGTAGAACTGAGAGCTGGCAGGAGTTGTTGCTGCTAACAAGACTTTTGCAGGAATGTGATATGCATCGATCAAACCAACACCAGTAGGAGGAGTTGTTACAGTAGAGACAGCAAAAGTTTGTGGATTAGAATCAAATGATCCAGCTGAAAATGTAATATGATGAATGTGTGTAGGATTTAACCAAGAAAGGGTTTCTGTTGATCCAACCTTTTTTGTAACAACTTGCTTGGTTGATGCATCAGTGATTGTATAGTCGAGAGAGAAGCCAATATTGAGAACATGTGACTTTTGGTAGTTGAAGACTTGAATCTGATCTTTCAATACTCGGCCTCCCCACCAGTCTGGGTTAACAGTGTCTGCGGCCTCAACATTTGCAAGAGTTGTCACAACTGATGAAGTAGCAGCAGTGAGTCCAGTACCAACTGCATTCGGTGCACAAAACTTTGACTGTGAAAGAATCAAGTTTGCGCGACTAATTCCAGCACCTGATCCTGTTCCAGGGCAAACCCTTGGTTCATTCTGAAGAATATAGCCAAGTTTGAGAGAAGAGTCAGTATTGGCAATACTTGGAGTATAAAAGCCAGAAGCGTAGTTGAGTCCAACAATTCGTAGTAAGACACCTGATGAAATATTGAACTGGTAATATCCTGGCTCAACACCAGTGAGTGTGAGTGCATACTTTACTTTCCCATCTGAAAGGGCCAAAGGAGTCGTAGTGGTGCTGCCAATGTTGCCTGGTAATGCTGCCATACCGCCTAGAGCACGTCCGGACTCAATACCATATCCTGGAATTCTGTATGCAGCAGATGTTGCACTCTGTTGGAGATTTGCTAATGGAAGGAATGTATCTGCGAGGTCTGCAGCCAAGGCGAATTGAGCCTTGTTTGCAGTCGTTAACGAGGATGGATACAAACGCCCAGCAGTGATCTCAAGCTTGACAAATGTGTTTGTATTGAGAAACCATCGGTCAGTATCTTGGAGGTATGGAGCAGGGGTAGAATCTTTAAACGCGATGTTGGTGTCAAATCCAGCACGAACGACAATGACTGTACGGGCATTCTTGACTTCAACATCAGCATCATCTTCTTTGCGTCTGATCATGTTTGATTCAACAATAACAGAGTATGCACCAGGCTTGTAATCAGCTACTGGAATAGCAGAAAAAGGAATTTCCCAGTAATTATTGAGCTGCTGAGTCACAATGCTGCCTGTAGGTGGAGTTCGTGAAGAATAAGTAGAACCTAGAAGAAGTTCAGTAATTTTTTTTCCAGTGCTTGCGTATGTGCCAATGCCGACCCAAGGTAGTAGCTGAGTAGTGGTTGGTGTGTTAGTGTCAGGGTTAGGTGTTGTGCCATCTATTAAGAATGGTGGTAGTGCAGAGACATCAAATAGATAACCAGTAGGAGGAGTAATGACAAGTGCATGAGGAACTTTTGGAATATCACAAACGGTTAAAGAAGCATCAAAAGCGCATTGTGACTCGAGATTGAGCCATTTAGATGTTACATCAAAGCGTGTGTCTAAATCAGTAGTCTTGACTGGGGGTGTTCCCTCAAAAATCCTGACAGTGGGAACAAAGCCAATTTTGAGGTCAGCAGAGGCACGAGCGTTGGCAATGATACCACGGCAGCTTTCATCGCCTGCATATAAGTGGTGAGTATCAAAATTATCAGCAATGTAGGGGCTCTTTGTGTATCCTCGTTTTGTGTATTGAGCATCGGTACACTTACAAAGTCCCGATGCTGGGTCATTCACACACCCAATAGAATTTGTATTATCCCATGTTGCTGCAAACATGGAGCCCTGAGCAACCTTGAATGGGTACTTTCCAGGAGCTACACCAGATGTAGCAAGAGAGTATTGATACCATAATTGTTTTGTTGATACAGCTCCAAGTGTTTGATAATTCTTCTCAGCAATTTGCTCGTTATTGCCACCAGTGATTCCAGCAGGTAGGCTTGACATGCCGTAAAGAAGCTTGCCAGCACTAATGCCGTACTTGGTTGATGTGTCTTCGGGAGCAACATCGTAGGAAGCGACTAGGTACTTTGCAGGGTAAACACCTGTTGCAGTAGACAAGGTTGTAGGAGTTGGAATCGGTCCTAGAGGCGTTGAAACTCGAAGAGCAATTGATTTATCAGCTGGAAACCAAGCGTCTTTTACGTCAAAAGCACTAGTCTCGTAAAATCCAGGAGACACTCGATAGCCAGATTTTACATTGAAGACGGTTTGGGCAGAGGGTGCGAAATCACCAGCACGAAGAAAGGCCATGGAAGCAATCACTACATCATAATCTCCAGCTTCAGATTTCAATGTGGGTTTAAAAGCTAGTTCAGCGTAGGTTCTAGTAGGGCTAGAGAACTTAGTTAAAACAGCTTCAAAATCTACAGCCTCATTCGCCTGAGTTGCCTTTTGAAAAACCTTGGTACCTGCATGAAAAACATTGCCAAAGACAGTGCTGGATCCTGAAGGAGTAATAGTACCAGAACCTGGGTACTGATAGAATCCCGTATCACTTAATGAGAAAGTATTGGTTGCAACTGTGAAACTTCCACTGGGAGTACCAGTCACTGCATATTTCTTCCAAGCAGGAACATCAGTCCAAGCAGGGGTTACACCACTAACACTTAATAACGAGGAAACATCAGGCAATCCAAAAATATGCTTTGATTCAAGAGTACCCCAGTTTTGGGTAAATCCGCTTGGAGCAGAATCTTGAGATCCCGTAAAGATTTGCTTGCCTGATTGAGGAGCGAATCGAACAACGTGTTTCTTTGCGCTTGTTGTACTTGATGTGATTGCCGTCCCAGGAACTGCTTGATCCAAGTCAATCCATTGTCCTGTAACATCTTCATATTCAGCATTAGCTACAGTGCCAGTGACTTCATGGATTGAGATGATAGGAACCCAACCGATTTTTACAGTCTGAAAGCCAGGTGCAGCCTTGGAGGAGATGCAGCTGCCAGTGTCTACAAGTGAGGGGTCATTGTTAAGTGCTCCGCAATCATAGGTCAGAGTAAACGTTGCACCGGCAACATCGGTGGTCTTGGAGTCGAAAGTGATCAAGAACTCGATTGAAGCAGGAATGGCAGGTGTTGCTGTGTCATAGTCGTAGTATTGAGGAGCTCCGACTTGAAATCCTGTTGTTACCGGACCACCTTGAGGAGTCTTGCCAACTACACGGACAAAGTTTGCAGAGCTAGAGAGACGAATAAATTTCTTGGTAGAAATACCGGCAGTGACAGTTTCACCAAAAAATGAAGCAAGTGTTAGCTTGACAACTAGTGGAGCTGTGGTAGCATCATGCCAAACATCACTTTGAAGAGGTCCACCATATGTTACTGCTGTACCAGAGACATAGGACCAACGATCAAAGATTTTAAAAGTACCAGCTTGTGCGATTGCAAAAAGGATGGCAAGAAGAAGTAGACCAAGAGAGCGAGAACACGCTGCCATGGTATGTGTGTGTTAAAAATAAATGTTTTTAACAAAAATAGGTTGTTTTCG
>Ga0138292_1287165_pt1 | contig 11580 bp, 9 predicted proteins | sample S_140709_E_mt_FD_106913 | JGI IMG/M metagenome (GOLD analysis project Ga0138292, IMG submission 106913) | Freshwater microbial communities from Lake Simoncouche, Canada - S_140709_E_mt (Metagenome Metatranscriptome) | ecosystem: Environmental > Aquatic > Freshwater > Lake | place: Canada: Quebec... | reverse complement strand
TTCATGATTACAACGCGGTTTACTATATCGATTAATTAAGCCGAACTATTGACGATTTAGCCGATTTAAATAATTTTTTATACTCTTTTTCTTAAAAAATTTAATCAACTTCTATAATTTGAGGTTTTTATTATGTCAGATACAACTTCTTCTGAATCCACCATCGAACCAGTCATTGAACCGACTATCGAATTTTTTGCAGGATTACCCGAAACCTTGAGTAATGTAAGCCTACGCAAAAATAAACAAACAGGCGATCGCACGGTTTTATTGACCTTCCAAAATCTGAAAGCGATCGAAAAATTCCAGAGTTTTACCAATGAGTTTCATGGTTCTATTCGTCTTAAGGATTCTGAGGGTGAAATTAGCGCAAAACCTTCTTCTTTAAAATTTATTTTTGGCGGAGATGAGGGAGATGATCTAAAAGGCGTTAAATGCGGTTTTGAAATCCATGAAGATGATCACTGGGAACGATTTATGCGCTTTATGAATCGTTATGCAGAGGCGAATGGCATGGGTTATCAAGATAAAGCTTAAACTTTTTTCAAGCTGATTTTAGATAACTTTAATCCTAACTAAAATCAGTATTTCTAACTAGTTTTTTCATCATAAAATCAATCAAAAAATCGGGTAAAGTCTTTCATGAAAATTGCAATTACAGGTGCGACGGGGTTTGTGGGAACAGGATTAGTCGCCAAATTAAACAGTGAAAATCATTCATTAGTGATTTTGGCTCGCAATATTCAAAAAGCACAACGTCTTTTCCCGATCGCGGCCTATCCCAATCTCCAAGTCATTGCCTATAAAGCAACCCAGTCTGGGGAATGGCAAAAAGCGATTTCTGGTTGTGATGCTGTGATTAATCTCGCAGGAGAAGCGATCGCCGAAAGATGGACACCTGAATATAAAAAAGCGATTGTAGAAAGTCGCAAGTTAGGCACTCAAAAAATCGTAGAAGCCATTAGTCAGGCTGAATCTAAACCGACCGTCTTAATTAATGCTTCGGCGATCGGCTATTACGGCTCTAGTGAAACTGAAACTTTTACGGAAAACAGTGCTTCAGGCAAAGATTTTCTCGCCCAGGTTTGTCAAGAGTGGGAAGCAGAAGCCGAAAAAATTAAAGCCTTGAATGTACGTTCTGTTGTTCTCCGTTTCGGGATTGTTCTCGGTAATGGGGGAGCTTTAGCTAAGATGATCCCGCCTTTTCAACTGTTTGCAGGTGGCCCCATTGGCAATGGTCATCAATGGTTTTCCTGGATTGATCGGGATGATTTGATTAATTTAATTATTTTTGCCTTGAATCAACCCAATATGCAGGGAACTTTTAATGCAACCTCTCCTAATCCCGTCCGCATGAATGAACTTTGTCAAACATTAGGAGCGGTCTTAAATCGTCCTTCTTGGCTACCTGTTCCCGATTTTGCGATCGAACTTCTGCTGGGTGAAGCGTCCCAGGTCGTGTTAGAAGGACAAGAGGTTTTACCCCAGGCAACCCAATCAACGGGTTTTGAGTTTCAATATCCTGATTTAAAGGCTTCGTTAACTAAAATTCTTTCGACAATTTAAGGTAATTATTGATGACTTGATGCAAAAATTCCCAAATTTATTCCCAGACGAGCCGTTCAGAATGGTTCAAAGTAACCCATCATCAATTAACGGGGAATCAAGAGTTCTGGCTCCGAGTATTCACAAATAAGGCTCAGTGAGATAACCTGAAGTAGTTTCAAAGCCTTAATTAACAAGAGTTACACGTTAAGTTGACACCAATGGATCGCGTTTTATTTACTTTTGAGGTAAGGGAAAAACTTGAAAGTATTGTTCAGAGTTTTTCTTTAATTGTTTAATATATTCCTTGCGAGGATCAGCCGTTGCACCAAAGATCGTAACAATTTGATAGTCACCTATATCTGCTATCCAGACGGGAGAAGGTTTAACTCGATTCCCTTGAGTCATACCACATAGGTCGCCGTCATAATCTAATTCTCCTCTGTGATTATGTTTTTTAAGTTGTTCATGATGAAGTTGGGCTAACGCATAGGGTTTACCAAATTTTTCCTCGCCAGCAACTATCAAAATTCGACAATTTTTATCTATTGCCTCTTGCCATTGAGTGCTACTTACTTGACCTGCTTCCCGAAAATTATTCAGATCAAGTTTGATATCTGTAACTATTGCTAATTCTTGATAAAATGCTCTTAAACGTTTAATTACCAACAAAGCAAAAGATTTAGTTTCCTCTGGCAGATCCCAGAACTGATCCTCTGTTTCAATAATAACCGTAGAACCTCTCCACCAAGGCGCACGTTCACGGCTTTTACGCGAATAACAAGGTCGTCTTGCTCCTTGACCAACACCACCTAAGTTAAGCATTAGCCAAGTTAATATTTTGAAAAGATTCTCTAGTGATTTTTGGGCTTCTTCCGTTATCATTTCTTGAGAAAAAGACAGATTTAAAATTCCCGTCATTGACCCACAGGGATCGTTTTTTCCCTGATGAGAAGGACGCGCTTCTTTTTGGATAATATTATCTTCTAAAATTCTTACTGTAAGATGGCCCTGAGATGCTATCGGACTAATTGTGCCAAATAATTTTCCTTCCAAAGCTTGAACTTGGTTCGTGTCTAATACTCCTGTAGCTAATGCACGAAACCAATAACGTAACATTGATTTAAAAGCTGTAGGGCGAACTTCTGTTTGAGCAATACCATCAGGTTGAAAGTTGCCATTTCGGTCAGTTTTTAATTTACCATCTCGATCTTTTTTATAAGGTTCTTTTGCATTTTTGAATTTCTGATAACCGTGAATTAACTGTCCTTCAATAGTAAACTCAACTTTTAAAAATGATTCGGAAAGTGATTTTTTAGGGTTCTCTAGTAATTGTCCATAACCAGTATTGATTTGTGAGCCAGCCCCGTTACTTAATCCTTGAATCAGCCAGATTTTGACTTGTTTAAGAAATTGTTGATTTTCACAACCCGAAATAAGACGCAACCCTATTAAAAAAGTTGTTTCTTTCAAAGATAAAAAAGGATTTGGATTTGGGGAATAATTAAGTTGTCCATCTTTCCAATTCCAAATATTATTCGCCATGTCCATTTCTAAATGACATTTACTAGCGACAGGATAGGCATCTAGAAAAACAATTTTTCCTGCCTGATTTTTAGCTTCAGCTTGTAAAGAACCAAAATGTTCAATAATTAATGGGTCTTCCTCTGCTTTTTTCCATGTTAGACTTTTCTCTTTCATCACTTGACGGATTGCCTGGGTACGAGCAATACCTCGAAGAGTCGAAGAGGGAATATAAGGAACCCCTAATGCGTCAAAAGCAGGTAATAAAATACTTTCTGGCCCACGATGACCCCCAACTCGAATTCGCCAAGGACAAGTTACTTCAAAGGTCTTTCCAGTTTTAGCGATTAGTTTGGTACGTTCATTTAGTTTTTTAAGACGAACATCATATTTACTCGGATTTTCTGTTGCAAACTGAAGAATTTGATTCTTGGTAGTCGGATCGCTATAGTCTTTACCTTTATCATCAGGATTACGACAAGGATCTCGCATCCAACGCAAATATTCGACAAAAGAGGCTTGCTGATTTGGATTCGGTTCATTCTCAGGATTTAACCAAGGAGATGGAGGCTGATTATTATTCCTGCCATGCCCACTGCCACCATTATTACCGTTGCTATTCCCTGGGGGGCGAGGAGTATTCCCATCCCTTCCCAATGAAATTTGGGGGCGTTGCGGCCTTGAAATCGGAGGGCGATCGCCACTAGGTTGAGGGGATTGAGGTCGATTGAGTCGAGGTCTTTCTATAGGGCCAGGCATAGTATTCTAATCTGAATAAAATTAATAAAGTAAATGATTGTGTGTTAGTTTATCGCTTTAAACATCGTGGTAAATGGCATTAGCCCAAAATGAAAACTCATTAGCTAGTTCTAGCGCAATACCTGTTAAACCTAAATAGTTATCAGCATTAAGATTTTCAGTTTTCAGGATTTCGAGTCCATTTTCAAGACTAAGACCAGAAACCCCTGATAAATCTTCTAAACACTTAAAATATTTTTTGACTACTGCTTTTTTTCCAGGTTGAGAGAGAGCTTTTTCTTCTGCTTTGAGGCGCATCAATCCCCAAGTTGATAAATAAGTATAAAGCTCTTGAGCCTGGCTTTTTTGTTCTTGTTTGACGGAATCATTGGCATTTTGGCTTACTGCTGACAAAGCCTCATACACAATACTAGAAAAAGTTCTTGGATCGAAAATAACTGTCATAAATTACCTTATGGTGAGTAAACTAAACATTAAATAAGCGGAGATTACTAAGCACCTAATACTGATGAACATACTTCACAAAAACCTCGGCCTAAACTTTCTTGCCCACCAATTTGCAAAATAGAATTATTGGTTAGTAAACTTTGTAAATCTAGTGCAGATTGTTTCGCCGAACCGTTGGCTTGCGAAGTAGTACCCCAAGGAAAATACATCAAGGTGTCGGGAGGAATCGCTTCTTCATAACGGAAACCTCCATCGACAGTTTTATGTTGATTCAATTTTATTTTAACTTGTCGCCATAGTCCCATTTGAATAACGGTTGCACAATGTTTATCAGGTAAAACTAAGACTCTTTCAATCCCACTATTCGGAGCATCTTTAATTCCAAAATCTTTGAAATTTGAGAAGTCTTGCATTTGATCTGCTTTGATTTGAGCATCCTTGAGATAAATATTCGTGCTGTCTTTCTTGAAATTACAGCTATATTCGGAAGGAATAGTCATTTGAGGATTATTTAATTTAGTCCAGCGACGTAGTAACAAAGGTGAACTAATCCACACTACACCATGACTTAGAGATGGAATCGGAAACCATAAAATTGAACCATCACCAATCCAGATATCACCTTGTTCTAGAGTAGTGCTTGCATTACCTAATTCTGTACCAAAAAGTTTAAATTTTTCTGTTTCATCTTTAATAGATGAGCGTAATTTACCTCGAATGGTGCTTGATGGAATGTAGGGCAAGTTAGTATGAGATTCACGAGCAATACCCAGTAAATTTCCTTCTTGAGTTGTGCCACCTGTATGCAGGGGAGAAAGAAGATAGAGATAGCTTAGATTAAACATAAAAAATTAAGTTAAAAAATGAAAAGTTAAGATTGTAAGAACGTCAGACCCCATTGACTGAGAGAAGAAAGTAAGGTATCGGGAGGAGGTGTATTTTTGGAACCACATACTTTCTGTAAAGTGGGAATAATAAGATTAATTAAGTTTTGATTTTTATTAATCTTATCCACAGGAAAGCCATTTCTTCGCCATAGAGATTTAAAAGATTCAAAGGTTATAGATTCTTGTTTGTGAATAATGTCATTTCTTTTTTTGCGAAGTTCGTGAAGTAGGTCAACCCAATTTTTATCTGCATTGGTTAATTTTGTCCATTCGTTAACTAGAGTTTCTAAATTAGGCTGACATAAAGAAAGATTTTGACACCTTAGAGATAAATAGCTTTCTAGAATTTGAGAAAAAATAATGTAGGCATTAGTATAATTGTCTCGCAGTAATAAAGATTCAATAATAAAGGTGTCTTCCCAGAGTTTCCAATAAGAATCTTCTCTAATATTATTCAATTTTTCTTTCCAATCATCTCTCACATTTTGAGATATATATTTTCTGGATAAATTAGACGTTATCCAATTTCCTATATTATTAATAAACTGCTCTTTTTCTCGATTCGTAGCTAAGACTAGCCACTGGGCAAGTTTGTATAAAATTTCGTAGTTTTCTCGATGGGATTCCAGCCATATTTTGGCTTCACTGAAGTCTCCTCTTTTCCAAGCTGAAATAATTCGTAACTTTTCCAATGGCCAAAAATATTTCTCCATTGAAATGGTTTTATAAACTTCCGAAAATTTGCAAGACATAACCTCATTTTCCTTAGTTTCATAAAACGGTTCTGGTTCTTGTGGAGTAAGAATATAAACAGGATATTGACGAACTAACCCTGCGGCATAAATTACTAAATTTTCGGCAATACTGGGCGATGCTCCTTTATTTTCGATTAATAGATTAAATTCGTTGTCTTCACTATTAAGAACTTTTTCTTGGAGGTATTCCAGAATATATCCTTGTAATTCTTCTCGGATAGACTCTGTTTTGCTTATATCAAAAGAAGGCTCAAATACATCAACTTTAATAGTCGGAAAATCTTGATGAATTTTTTCTTGCATTAAACGAGCAAGCCACAAAGTATCTAAGCGTCGATATTGCCATGATACGGAATCGGGTTGATTAGTTGCCCATAACATAACATGGTTTAAGCCCTGCTTTACTTGCTCATTAATAATTTCTTGATCTATCAATAACTCTACGGCACTAAAATCTTGATTTAGATTAACTTTACAATGAGAATAATACCGTTCAGCTAAATCTCGAACTGACCAAGGGAAACTTTCATTTTCATGACTTTCTCGTTTTAGTCCTATTTCTTTGTATAGCTCATCAGTATGTTTCGGTTCCCCCCGAAAACCATCTGTGCCAAAACAACGAATGATATTATCTTGACAACGCCAGCCAATTTGCCGAGTTCCTACTGTAATAATTAAAGTTTTCATTGTGAGTTTATAATTAAGGAAGTTAATAGAGGCTAAAGCGATGGGTCTTGATGTTAATCCTAACAGTCTTAATATTGCTTCTTCTATTGCCAAACAAAAGAACTTTATTCATGTTTGAGATCCTCTTTATTAAAGTTAATCCAAAGTAATTCTGAGTAGCCGAGTTGTCGCCAACGTTGAGCTTTTTTGTTACCCTCCGCCTGATCTTGATAAAGAAGTTGAGCTTTATTTAAGTAGTATTGACTACCAACAGGAGCCGCAAAAACTTGAGGAGCAGGAATACTTTTTTTGTCATATTTAATTCTGCAACTAATCGCAGTGGGTTGTGCCGTTGCCACACTAACTAAATTTTCTGAATCAGTTGGGTGACGATGGGCAAGTTTCCACTCCCACGGCCAAGCGCGACAAACGGATTGAATTTTGCCATTTTTCTTTTGGGGATATTCAAAGACACCAGGTGTTACGAGATAGGCGATCGCGCTTCCTTCTTTCTTAAAGTTATGTTCAGATTGTTTTTGTAAAGCCTCCCATTGTTCTTTTAGAGAATCACAACGTTCCAGAATTACTCGATGCCCTTCACCGCCTAAACGTAAGGTTACAGGAGTTGAAATCTCTTGATCCAAGGCGATCGCCAAACTCCAATTAGAGTGCATCCGAATCGCATTTTCTACAAAGTAACCATCATTTTCTTTAACTTGACGAGTCCCAGGCTCTATCGAATTGTGGGAACGGGTTTCTACTGACCAAGGTTTTTCAGGTTCATCAGGGGAAAGTTGCCAATCTTCCTTCTTAATTTTTCCTGTTTCTAGATATTCCAAAATAACTTGATAGGGTAAATATTGACGATATTTTGCTATTTGATTACTCTTTGCACATTGTTCAGAATTTAGATTGTGGGATTGTTCGTCATCATCGGACTTAAGTTTAGTTAAAGGACGAGGTTTGGTGGGATCGCTAAGGGCATGACGAAGAGGATTTTCTTGATCCCAATCCACAGGAATTAGCGGTTTACTGTCAACAAACCCCAAAGGACGAGAAAAATAAAGGGTTTCATTTTTAAAACAGAAAAAAGGGCCAATAATTTTAAGTTGATCTGTTTGCCCTGATAATCCTCGTAATGCTCCTGCGATCGCGTGACCATTGGGAGGAAAAACACTGCCTGCCCAAGCCCGTTCACCAGGAGTAAAGGGTTTAGCATCTCGTAATAAAATAACATCAAGGGGAGTGAGAGAATACCAATACATAATTAACCAAAAATTGTATTTAGAGTTAGTTCTAATTCAGGAAATGCGAGAGAGCTTATACTCTGATCAGCATAAAAAATAGTTTGATTTTGATAACTATTATTGAGAGGATTAGTGTAGCATTCTAATTGATTTTGAGCGAGATTAATTAACCAGATTTCGTTAATTTCATGTTGGGCATAAAGCGGAATTTTAACTTCTTTATCATAGGTTAAACTTGAATCAGCTACTTCAATTAATAGTAAAATATCTGTCGCTCTGGGCAGGCGATCGCCGTAGAAATTTTCCACTGGCTTTAATAAAGCTAAATCGGGTTGAGGCTCCGAATGACTCCCTAAAGAAATTGAATTTTGGACACTGATAATGACCTTTTCGGCCATTTGTAACGGCAACAAGCTATTGACTAAACGGTTAATAGTTGAGGCATGGCGGAAACCAATGGGGGACATCGTGATAATTTCTCCTGTAATTAACTCGACTCGTTCCTGACAATGGAGAATACCTTTTTTTGCCATCTGATGATATTGTTCGACAGTAAATTTTCGGGTTAAGAGTTGCATAATTCTTGTCCTAATTTAATCGTTCGATTACGTTTAATAAAAGCGGCTAATTTAAACCAAGTTTTGAGTTGTTGATCTCGTTTTTGGTCTGCTTCTTTTTGTTCTTTTTCTTTAGAGGGATGAATACCATTAGTTTGCCAAAAGTTTTGAATAAATTTTGTCAATACACCAATAAAATTTTCTTTTTGATCGGGATCTAATTTACTTAATTGTTCACGGCGATCGCTGAAAGCTTTTACCCAAAATTTAATGGCAGATTCATTTGGAATGGGATGAGCTTCTAAAAGTTGCGCTGTTTGTTCAAAGAGAGAAGCGTCTAATTCAGGAAAGTCGATAATCAGTTTTCGCCATTGATTAAAAACATCAAATTTACTGGTTGCTTTGAGAATATTGCCGTTGCCATAAATAACGCGCACCTGAACAGCATCTTTTACTTGCTTTTGATTCTCATGATCGAAATATTCATGTTCTTTAGCTTTTTCTTCAGCTTCCCAAAGATTTTCTAAGGCGATCGCAAGAGGTACAGAATGATGGGCAATGACTAAACCAAAACTAATGGTTGCAGATTTACCCATTGTAAACAGGGGACGTTGGGCAATACCTTCAGGAGCTTGTCCATTTTTCCATCGCCAATAATCACCAGTATCATCAAATTGATTTTTAGGATCTTTATCGCCTTTAAAACATTGCCGAACATCCCACAACCAACTATCCCATTCCCAGAGATTTGTGTAGGCTAAAACATCATCACCACCGCTATAAATTAAGCGTCCAGCATAGCGTTGTTCGGTCAGGTAGGGAACGAGTTGATTAGAAAAATCTAGTAAGGCACGACTTAAGGCACTATGGGTTGATGGCCCCATTCGTTTTTTGACTTTCAGAAATGCTTGTAACGGTTCCCTATACTTTTCAGGAATTTGATCTACAGATTCAATCTTTTCTCTGAGGGAATCAGCTAAATAACTTTCATAATTTTTAAGATGTTCTCCTCTCAACCAATCTCCCATACTATCCCCGTCTCCTGCGGCAATTACATACCAATCTGTTGGGTTATTATTAGGATAATGGCGATCAATTTCATTGCTCAATGTTTTTCTATATTCTTTAATTGCGTCAGTTTTATTTAATTCCTGGTCTTCGACTAACCAGCCCACATTGAGAAAACGAGGATGATAGCGTCTAGCTAAACTAGAAAGCTCAGAAGTCGTATTTTGATCAATCAACGGAATCCCCCATGCTTGTGTTTTTTTTGAGAGATTTTGCTTGTAATTATCTGGAATTTTCTTCTTAATTTCTTTACAAGCTGTTTGGTAATATGTAACTGCTTCCATCTTCTGGAAGTCTAAGCAAGTCTTTAAATAACCTGCGACTCCAGCACTCAAATCAGGATAGGCAAGATCAATATTCTCTTCAGAACATTGTAATAAATCCGGTAAAAGTTGATGTAAAACTCGTTTAATAACTTCCGTTGCATTTAGCTTTTCACTACCATCGAATAAACCACAATGTTTTTTCCAAAATTCCGCTACTTCCTTTTCTGTTGGCCAATCTATTTTTCCAGATTCAGTTTCTAAGGCATGAACGGCTGGCCCAATGCCCGATATGCTAGAACGCACCGCAAAGGCAGTAGAAATTTCCCAGGTACGAGCATTTTTTATAGAGTTTAGACTAATCCGAAGTTGATCAAAAGTGGGGGCCCACCACGAACCTACATTTAAGTTCGGTTGTTTGCTATATTTTGACTCATTAAATTGTTTATTATCTTTCTTTTCACTTTCGTTATTTTCATCATCATCTTGATCTGTTAGTCTAAAAATTTCTTTGAGAAACTTTTCTTCATTCGTTTCAAAAATTTTGGCTCTAGGTTGGCTAATTTCACCTTGGGCTTCACACCATTTTTCAAAAATTTCTGTTACTTGGTCGGTATCTTTATTTTTGCTAGTGCGTAAGGAACAATGTAATTCTTCTTTAGGATTCCCAATCGGAAAAGCTGTCCAATAGGTTTGCCATTGAGTATTCAGCCAGTCTTCCCAGGTACTAGGATTAATTTTAGGCCAACCACGTTGATTTTGTAAAAACTCTAGACTCTTATTTCCTAGTTTTTTCCATTCTTTAATTAAGGTTTGTTTAGCCAGTTGAGTCGCCGCAAAAACAGGATTGTCTTTAACGTCATCTTGGGATTTATTATTGTTTGGTAAAATCATGATAATGACATTCGGAAAACCTGCTGTTAGTAATTGGGAAGTTTCTGGTTTTTGTAGCCATTTTTTAAAATCTGAATATTGTTCTAAAAGCCATTGATCAATCAAAGGTTGCTGATATAAGCAGGGGTAAAGAAGCGAGTCTGGGCCATATTGATTGGCGATCGCCATGCAGACTTTAGCAGAGAGATAATGGACAATCCAGGAACCTGCCCAAAAGTCTCGAATTTTACGACTGGATTTAATTAATTGCTGAACAGGAGAAAAGGTAAAATTAACTAAATAGGGACGAGAAAAATTGTTAAAAGATTTACTTTTTTGGGGATAATCTTCCGAATTTTTATAGTATCCAGCTAAACCACCTGCTAGGGCTGAAGTCATACTAACATGACTCCAGAGAGACGCATCAGGTAAACGAGTTTCTGCGGGCAAAAGATGAATTAGGGGTTCTTTTTTTTCTAAAAATTCGGGATAGCAACGCCACAAGGCCCAAAATACTGTTTTAGGATCATCCCAGTCTTTAATCTGGTCTAAAAATGCAATTTCTTGTTCTTCTAAAAATGCTTGTTTTTTTTCTTTAACTTTTTGTTGCCATTCATCGTTAAGGAAAATATCTAAGGGTTCACCTGACAATAAATGACGAATTTGTAATCCTTTATCTTCCTTGTAGGTAACGGCACTAAATTTGGGATCTAGTCGCCCGATGGTACTGCGATCGCTGGCAGAAGAAATTAGATCACACAGTCCAATATATTTTAACCATTCACCTTGTAGCTCAAATTCTCCCCGACTAGGGCCTTTTTGTTTGGGAGATTTCCAACCTTCCATACATTTCAACAAGTCCCACTGTCCTTCACGAGCAAATCCTTTGCCACTAGAAAGGGATTTTAACGCGGGATCATGGAGTAATCCCCAGATTTTCGCTTGCCAGTAAATCTTAGACACAAGTTTGAACTCTCAATTATTTTGCG
>Ga0138292_1057554_pt1 | contig 11818 bp, 9 predicted proteins | sample S_140709_E_mt_FD_106913 | JGI IMG/M metagenome (GOLD analysis project Ga0138292, IMG submission 106913) | Freshwater microbial communities from Lake Simoncouche, Canada - S_140709_E_mt (Metagenome Metatranscriptome) | ecosystem: Environmental > Aquatic > Freshwater > Lake | place: Canada: Quebec... | reverse complement strand
GCGACAATACCGAATACATTTTTAAATATTGTTTTAATTGGTTTACTTTTTATTGATTTCTGTTGAAGAGAAATTGTTCGAGGATTAACACCTTGAATTGATGCTTGAGCCGCACGTGACTTTCCGTTTTTCTCAGTAACTAACTCATATATAATCGTATCTCCGACTTTGGGGCGGCGACTTGCATTTTTCAACGAACTGATATGCAAGAAGATTTCTTGATTTCCATCATTTGGCCGAATAAATCCATAACCTTTATCATCTTGCCATTTTATTAGTTTTCCTTGACCTCGAATAATTCCCATAAAATAACCTCACAATAATTCATTTTTGATAGGAGTAATCCCAGCAGTATCTAGAAAACTAACCAACACGGAAAAGCGATCACCGATATTTTGTGGAAGTTTACTAAGTTAAATTTTTTCGTCTTGAAAAAAATCTTCGATGATTTTGAGCATAATTTTTTTTCTCGCCAAACTGTATGCCATTTTAATTTATCATTGATGAGAAAGCAATAGGTTAATCAATAACATGATCGTATCCTGTAAAAAATTCACAAAAAAAGAGTGGCTTATAAAAACCACCCTCATTAAATTTAGTTAATCAAAAAATTAAGCTAAAGCCGCCATTCTGACCTCATTACTGGTAAGAATTTCCTGTAACTCATCCGAATCAACCGTTTCCTTTTCCACCAACATTTCTGCTAACTTATCCAGAATAATGCGGTTGTTGAGCAGAGCTTCCTTGGCACGTTGATAAGCTTGATCCACCAACTGACGAACCTCTTCATCAATCGTCGCCGCCGTATCATCGGAAAAATCACGGTCAGAAGCAATATCTCGTCCCATGAAAACACCGCCGCCTTGACGACCCAACGCCACAGGCCCCAGGCGATCGCTCATTCCAAACCGAGTAATCATCTGACGAGCCACCCGCGCAACCTGTTGAAGATCATTAGAAGCTCCAGTGGTGACTTCTTCCTCACCAAAGATAATTTCTTCTGCAATCCGACCACCGAGGGCAACTGCCATTTGATTTTGTAGATAGGAGCGCGAATATAAACCCGATTCCATACGGTCTTCACTAGGGGTAAACCAAGTTAAACCACCTGCACGGCCACGGGGAATAATACTGATTTTTTGCACAGGATCATAGTCGGGCATCAACGCGCCAACCAAAGCATGACCCGCTTCATGGTAGGCCACCAAGGTTTTGCGTTTTTCGCTCATCACCCGATTCTTTTTCTCTGGCCCCGCTAAGACGCGATCGATCGCATCATTCACTTCATCCATTGAAATTTCGGTTAAATTGCGACGAGCCGCCAAAATAGCTGACTCATTAAGAAGATTAGATAAATCTGCCCCCGTAAAACCAGGAGTCCGACGCGCAATCTTATCCAGATCCACATCCTTAGATAAGGTCTTGCCACGCGCATGGACATTGAGAATTTCCTTACGTCCCGCATAATCAGGGCGATCGACCACGACTTGACGATCAAAACGACCTGGACGCATCAAAGCAGAATCCAAAACATCAGGACGGTTCGTTGCCGCAATAATGATGATTCCCGTATTTCCTTCAAAACCATCCATTTCGGTGAGGAGTTGGTTTAAAGTTTGTTCCCGTTCATCATTACCTCCCCCTAAACCCGCACCCCGTTGACGACCGACGGCATCAATTTCATCGATAAAGACGATACAAGGCGCACTGGCTTTAGCCTGTTCAAACAGGTCACGAACGCGGGATGCACCGACCCCAACGAACATTTCCACAAATTCCGAACCTGAAATCGAAAAGAAAGGAACACCCGCTTCCCCTGCAACGGCTTTGGCTAAAAGAGTTTTACCTGTTCCAGGAGGGCCGACTAACAAAACCCCTTTAGGAATCTTGGCTCCGATCGCCGTGAATCGGTCTGCATTTTTCAAGAAGTCAACCACTTCCGTGAGTTCTAACTTCGCCTGTTCTATCCCTGCCACATCCCCAAAGGTCACTTGGGTCTGGGGTTCCATTTGTACCCTGGCCTTGGATTTCCCAAAATTCATTGCCTGGGAGCCTGGCCCGTTTTGAGCGCGACGTAACAATAAAAATAATCCCACCAATAAAAGAATCGGTAAGAAAAGGCTACTGGCGACCCGTAACCAGAAACTATCATCGGTCTGGGGCTGAACGGCGATATCTACGCCATTTTTAGTCAAAATATTAATTAAATCTGGATCATTGGGAAGATTGACCAGAAAAGGCTGTCCCCCTGATGGGTTAGGAACCTGGGCCTGGGTACGATCCGCACTGAGATTGACGCGATCGATTTTATTACTTTCGACTTGATGAATAAAATCACTATAGGTTAAGACTTCTCGGCTTTGAGGTTGTCTATCCAAAAAGGCAGACGCTAGAGCTAAAACGACAATTAAGAGGAGTGCATAAAGACCAGCATTACGCCATTTTTTATTATTTTTGTTCACGCGGTATATCTCCGAAGATTGATAAAGATAGGATCGTTATTGTAAAAATTTGACAGGATCGGCAAAATCCATGAGTGCTTGTTAATTTATGTTAACCTTTCTCAGAAAGAATTGACAAAAAATTAATCAGCAGAGGTCGAATCATCCGATTATTTAGACTCACGATCTGGATTAGACTTAGGGGAAGCGCCTAAACAGAAACATCTTATTTCAAAAATCAGTCTATGAGTATTGGTCTAAACCCCACTCTAGAACAAAAGCTGGAATAATCAGAGGAAATTATTGGTTAAATATGAGAAATGTTGTCACTGTTATCGCCCTAATGGTTTCAATGGCAGGAATCTTTGTCTCTCTCGCACGGGAAGAGTTGAGATGTAAGTTGGGTTTATCTGCGGAGGCTTGTCAACCATCAGTAGAAAAATTGAAGGAATCACCCAAAAATCCTGTTAATTATTCAGATTTTACCAAACCTAGCTCAGAAGTCTTGAATGATAAACCAACATCGGTAGAACAAGGATTATTAGAAAAATCTAGCTCCGAGCCTATCACTTCCCCAAATCCAGACAAAACAACAACTGAAGCCGATCCAGACAGCAAGGCGACCAAGATTTTAAAACCAGATTCAGAAAATTCTGATAAATCCATTATCCCTTCTGTTGAGTCGGGAACATCCCATCCAGAAATTACGCCCACTGACTCCACTAGTCCTGAGTTGAATCCCCCTGCCCACGAAAGCAACCAAATGGCCAACGATAATTCTGCCGCCAGTGCGAATGATTCTCCCCCTATCGAACACAGTAATGACAATCCTAGTCAAGCGATTCCTGTTATTCCACCTCCTCAAATTCCTGTTATTCCATCTCCTCAAACCAATTAACTCTAAAATTGCGTGCATTTTTATTTTTATTTAATCGAATACTGCGAAGAACAAGTTTTTATAGGAACAATCTTACCCCTGAGACAATTTTTTCTTTCGATGAACTTAATTCTTGGCATTTTTCCATACCTAACCTAACTTTTTTAGCTCTGATGCTTTTAATTCATCGAACACATTAATTTGCTCACAAAAAATTCACAAAAATGTTGTATTAGTATTCTATACTCACAAAAAAATATGTTATTGCTTGCATTCATAAAAATTTCACAAAAATACGGTAGTAGTAAACTGGCAGTAACTTATGTTAATAACCATCTTAATAAAAAGAATATCTTAATAAAGATAATAAGCATGATTACTTCAGAAATCACCTTTAAAATACGAGAGAAGAGTTTTCCTGTGTTTCGTTCTGAATCATCGAAATATGGATTCTTCAATATTTATTGACGATAAATTGTCATAATGATAAATTGTCATAATTAGGATAGATTGTTATAGCAAGATGGCAACTTGACGATACACAAAATTAGGGTAGGGTATATTCAACCCTGGGTCTGCGAAAGATAAAAGTATTTAGATACATTGTCTTGATCTGAATTTTAGTACGATCCCTTTAAGAGTTCATTTATCGAAAAATCATGTCAGAACCTTCCTCCAACGGCATTAATCTCAATCAAAAAACCCTAGTAGAGCACCTACTTCTTCAGCAACCTCCCCAATTTAAGGATGATCATGAGGAGGAGGAAGAGATAGATCTGAAGGGAATTACCCAGATTGTTCGTCGTCGCGGGTGGTGGATGTTGGCCGTTGGCAGTGTCGTTGGTGGACTAGTTGGCTTGTATTTGTTCAAGCAGCCCCCTATTTATAAAGAGTCTTTTCAGCTATTGATTCCGCCCCCTAATACTGATTCATTGTCGAATCCCTTGCTAGGACAGCTTTCTAGCCTGAGCGGAGTAGGGGGTGATAATTCCTATTATGGCACTCAACTGCAAATACTAGTGAGTAATATTTTGCTCACTTCCGTGGTAGAACAGCTTAAACAACAAAAACGATTTTTTGAAGATGAGGAGCAAAGACAAACATTTACCCTTAAGGACTTTCTTCGTCGGTTACAGGTTACTAAATCTAAAGATACGCAAATTGTAGAGATTGGTTACCGGGGTAATTCCCCAGAGGAGGTAAAGTTTGTGCTGACTCGGTTAGCCTCGACTTATTTGCGGCACGCGATCAATGCAAAAACGCGCCAATCGGAGCAGAAACTTTTGTTTGTGGATCAACAGATTCCCGTTGTCAAGCAGCGAATTCTACTATTGCAAAAACGGTTGGAACAATTTCGTCTCAAGAATGATTTTATCGACCCCCTTAATCAAGGTGGGGTTATAGCTGATGGCTTGAAGGAACTGAATAAGGCTAAACAAATTAATAATGCTGAGCTAAAAGATGCGATCTCCTTTTCCCAAAATCTTAGTCAACAACTAGGTATTTCCCAACAACAGGCGATTATTCTCAATGCTTTGAATGAGTCTCCTCGTTATGGCAGTTTATTGGCCAAGTTGCAAGAGGTCGATACTAAATTAGCAGCTGTATCCACTCGTTTCACAGAAGATAGTCCTATTATTCAACAATTACAAACTGAGCGACAAAATCTCTTACGTTTAATCCGTCAGGCTGTCAAGAACGCTCTCAAGAATTTGCCGATTAATGCCAATCAATTTAGTGAGCAATTGGTTGGACAACTGGTGGAACCCAATAGCCTTCGCCAAAACCTGACTCAACAACTGCTGATGGCAACTAACCAAGTTAAGCGATTACAGGCTCGTCAGACCTCATTAAATCTTAATGAACGGCAACTTCGGCAACAGGTAAAAGACTTTGCCCATAGTGCGGGGGGCTATGCCGAATTAGCGGGAGAACTGGAAATTGAGAACAAAAGTTTAGCATCCCTACTAACGGCTAGACAAGTATTGCAAATAGAGAGCGCGAAAAGTTTTAGTCCCTGGGAGTTGGTTTCCCAAATTCGTATGCCAGAAGAACCTGAAAGTCAACTAGCTAAGAAAATTTTATTACCGCTACTTGCGGGTTTAGTATCAGCAGTTGCAATTGCAATGATTTTAGAGAATTTAGACAATAAACTCCAAACTTCAGAAGACTTAGCTCAGTTAACAGAATCGAAGATTTTGGGAACTATTCCCTTGTTAAAGTCTATTTCTCAAATAAAAAAATCCAAGAATTTAATAGCTTTCGATAGATTATTGAAAAAAGATTTAGAAGGCTGGGTATCTTTTTTAGAATCCTATGCGTTTCTCTATACCAACCTCTTTTTTCTTCGACAAAGACAAAGTAAGGCAACTTTAGTCGTTAGTTCTGCCTCTCCAGGTGAAGGGAAATCAACCACTTCTTTTTTTCTGGCCCAGGCGGCGGCAAACATGGGACATAAGGTCTTACTCGTGGACGGCGATCGCTATTTTCCCCAAAAAGAATATTGGAAAACATTAGCAACCATTAATCAGAGTCAATCTTCGGCTTCGTCTTTTTCTCATTTTAATCCCCAAACGATTGACAAGCAGGGGATGAAAACTGAAAAGTTGAGAGACAATTTTTATATTATGCAGTACGAGAATCTCAGCTTATCGATGATGATGGAAGAAAAAGAATTATATAAAGTCATTAACAGTTGGAAGATTGAATTTGATCTGATTTTGATTGATGCTCCCCCCGTTTTAGGACTATCCGATACTAAATTAATTGCGAATCAAGCCGATGGCATTTTATTAGTTGTACGTATGGGATATACCGATCAAAGCTTAATTAAGGAAGCACTGCTTGAATTAAAACTTTCTAATTTACCTGTGATGGGTTTAATCGCTAATGGTTCCACTGACAATAGCCGTCGGGACTATTATAAGTACTACCAGAGTAAATCCCAGAAAATAATTGTATAGATAGATACTATCGGAAAAATCAATAATCACTGCCATAGTAAGATGACTAAACGACAGTGCCATATTTACTCCTATCACTCTTTATAATTTTTTTATAACTATGAATACCGAAACTTCCGCTTGCCCGATAACGATCGAAGTTGAAGACGATCGCACTGGTTTAAGTGTTACAACGCTCAAACGGGCCCTGGCCGACAACTTGTTCTATCTTCAAGGAAAATTTCCAGGGATTGCCACTAAAAATGATTGCTATATGGCCCTGGCCTATACCATTCGCGATCGCCTGTTGCAACGTTGGCTCAATACAGCCCAGACCTATATTAAAAAAGACACTAAAATCGTTTGTTATTTGTCGGCAGAATTTCTAGTTGGCCCCCATTTGGGCAATAACTTAATTAACTTGGGATTGTGGGAACCTGTTAAGCAAGCGGTGACCGAATCGGGTCTAGATCTGGAAGAATTAATTAATATCGAAGAAGAACCAGGCCTCGGTAACGGCGGATTAGGTCGTTTAGCCGCCTGTTATATGGATTCCCTCGCCACTTTGGAAATTCCTGCGATCGGTTACGGCATCCGTTACGAATTTGGTATTTTTGATCAGGAAATCCACGATGGCTGGCAGGTCGAAATTACCGATAAATGGCTCCAATACGGCAATCCTTGGGAAATTGCTCGGCCAGAAGCCTCTGTTAAAGTTAAATTTGGCGGCCATACGGAATCCTTTATAGGTGAGGACGGAAAGAATCGAGTCCGTTGGGTGCCAGGACACATGGTTGAGGGTATTCCCTACGATACACCGATTTTAGGCTATAAAGTCAGTACGGCTAACACCATGCGACTCTGGAAAGCGGAAGCCACTGAATCCTTTGATTTTCAACGCTTTAATATCGGGGACTACTACGGAGCCGTCAATGAAAAAGTCTCGTCAGAAAATTTAACCAAAGTTCTCTATCCCAATGATGAACAAATTCAGGGCAAAGAATTGCGTTTAATGCAACAATTTTTCTTTGTTTCTTGTTCTTTGCAAGATATGATTCGTATTCACTTGTTTGAGCAAGATTCCTTGGAAAACTTTGCAGACAGTTTTTCTATCCAACTCAATGATACCCATCCCTCCATTAGTGTGGCTGAGTTGATGCGTTTATTAGTAGATGAATATGAAATAGCCTGGGATAAAGCTTGGGAAATTACGCAGAAAACCTTGAGTTATACTAATCATACTCTCTTACCAGAAGCTCTAGAAAAATGGTCATTAAAGCTTTTTGGCTCTGTTCTACCCCGTCATTTAGAAATTATCTATGAAATTAATCGGCGATTTCTAGATGAAGTGCGTTTACGGTATCCAGGAGATAATCATAAAATTGCCAATTTATCGTTAATTGATGAACATGGCGAAAAATATGTTCGGATGGCCCATTTAGCTTGTGTGGGTTCCCATGCCATTAATGGGGTTGCTGCCTTGCATTCTGAATTATTGAAAGAAACCACGTTACGAGACTTTTATGAACTCTTTCCTCAAAAATTTAGTAATAAAACGAATGGTGTAACGCCCCGTCGTTGGATGGTTTTAAGTAATCCTAAATTAAGTCAGCTAATTACTGAAAAAATTGGGGAAGACTGGATTAAAAATCTCTATGAATTAAAGCAATTAGAATATCTGGTTGAAGACTCTAATTTTCGGTTGCAGTGGCGACAAATCAAACGAGAGGTTAAGCAGGATTTAGCTCGTCATATTGAGCAAAAAAAATGATTTAATTGTCGATCCTAATTCTTTGTTTGATGTGCAGGTAAAACGGATTCATGAATATAAACGGCAACATTTGAATGTACTGCATATTGTGAGTTTGTATTTACGATTAAAAAATAATCCTAATTTAGAGATTGCTCCCCGAACTTTTATTTTTGGTGGGAAAGCGGCCCCAGGTTATTTCATGGCTAAATTAATGATTAAGTTTATTAATGCCGTTGCTGAAGTGGTTAATAATGATCTTGGTGTTCGCGATCGCCTAAAGGTCGTTTTTTTGAGTGATTACAACGTTAAATTAGGACAACGAGTTTATCCTGCCGCCGATTTATCCGAACAAATTTCCACCGCAGGGAAGGAAGCTTCTGGGACAGGAAACATGAAATTTTCCATGAATGGGGCATTGACCATTGGAACCCTAGACGGGGCGAATGTGGAAATCCGAGAAGAAGTCGGTGCAGAAAATTTCTTTCTCTTTGGATTAACGGCGGATGAGGTTCAGCAAACCCAAAAAACGGGCTACCGTCCCTGGGATTACTATCATGGCAATGCAGAATTAAAGGCAGTCATTGATCTAATCAATTCGGGATTTTTTGCTGGTGGGGATAGTAATCTATTCCGACCTTTAACCAATTCCTTACTTTACGGCGATCCCTATTTTCTATTGGCGGATTTTCAGTCCTATGTGGATTGTCAGGAGAAAGTGAGCCAAGCCTATCAAAATCCAGAGCATTGGTCGAAAATGTCGATTCTCAATGTGGCGCGTGTGGGGAAATTTTCTTCTGATCGCTCGATTCGGGAATATTGCCAAGATATTTGGGATATTAAGGCCGTGCCGATTGAGTTATTGGATTTATGTCCCGACGGGCAATGTTTGTTGTATTAGTCGTGAGAAACTGGAGGAAGGGAATTTTTAAGTAGGAGTTTGAGTTTACGATGGCAACCGTTTGGGAACTGGATTTTTATTCGCGTCCAATTTTAGATGAACGACAAAAAAAGGTTTGGGAGGTTCTCATTATTGAATCTCCCCTCTCCATTGCGCGATCGCCCGATCAGTTGTTTCGTTATAGTCAATTTTGCCCTAGTACGACGGTTAATTCACTGTGGTTAAAAGAAGCCATCGAAAAAGCGATCGCCGAATCAGGGGAAACTCCTCAAAAAATTAGATTTTTCCGACGACAAATGGGCAATATGATCAGCAAAGCCTGTGAAGATTTGGGAATTCCCCCCGCACCTAGTCGCCGTACCTACACTCTCAACTATTGGCTAGAGCAACGTCTGACGGATTTTTATCCTCACCAAGAGGGCTATGACGGAACTCTTGCTCCGACCGCTTCTGTGCAATATTTGGAATTAAATCCCATTTTCCTGCCCGATGCTATCAGAGGCGATCGCGGTGATCAGTGGGCCTTAGTCAGTTTAGAAGCCTCTGCCTTTGATGACATGATGGAATGGGACATTGGTTTTGGCGAAGCTTTTTCCCTGGTTTCGATGGGGATCACGCCCGATACCCGCATTCCTGGTTTAATTTTGTTTTCTCCCCGTTCCCTACCCTTTGCCGCCTGGTTATCGGGGTTAGAGTTGGGTTATCTCAAATTTAGCGAAACCCCTAGTCCCATGATTCGCCTAGAAACGGGAGCCAGTGACAGTTGGATTATTGCCAATCTCAATGATGCCGCTACCCTAGCCGAAGCCAAGGGATTTGAACAAACGAAGGCTCAAGCCCAAAATATTCATTTTCTGGCGATTCAATCCGATACTAATTCCGAGTCTTTTGCGGGATTTTGGTTATTACAGGAAGCCAAGGCTCTGAAATAATACCAATTTAATTTGATTAAAATGCAGATGGAATGAAAATCTATTAAGTTTTGCATTTGAAGTGCCAAAGCAAGAGATTAATATTTTTTTAACAACAAAATGTCTAGGTTATTTATTTTTTATTCCATTGAATCAAGCCCAAATTGTTGAAGGGCTAAAAGAAAAAGGAATAGAGCGATCGCGTTTTGAGGTTTGTTTAAGGAGATTGTGGAATTTTCGTGACATTTAACACTTTTCAAGAGAGACGTGTTGTATTATCATGAAATTCAAGTCTCATAGACTAATGAAAGCCAAGTATTAGGAGTAAAATTGAATAAAACTTAATTTGTGCAGCGTTAATTGCCGTTAAAGAGGCTTATGATGGGTTAAAGACGTTAATTTATAAATTATCATGACGAAGAAAAATCATGAAAATATCTCCCTTTAAAAATTCTTTGAAATCTCTCTATGAACAGGATGAACATCTTTGGTTAACTGAAACAATTGAGTTACTTAAAGAGAATCGTCTGGAACAATTGGATATTGAAAATTTAATTGAGGAATTAGAAGATTTGAGTAAACGGGACAAGAACCGAGTTGAAAGTTTCTTAAGACAAATTATCATTCATTTTTTGTTGCTGCAATATTGGACAACAAAATATGAATATAATCATCGGCATTGGCAAGGAGAAATTGCAACCTTTAGAGTTCAATTAAATCGCTCTTTGACGACTAATCTTCAGCAACATTTATTGGAGAATATGGGAGATATTTATCAAGAATCTGTTTTTATTGTCACTCAAAAAACAGGTTTAAATCTTCAGATTTTTCCGTCGATTTGTCCCTATTCTCTAGAACAATTATTAGATAAAAATTGGCTTCCTTTGACAAATGTTATACTTTAACCAAGGTAAATTCCATTGCATTTCAATTGATAGGAACATCAGGTTATGTCTATCGCCGTCGAAGTTGATCTTAAGGAAATTTTAGGTCAAATCAATCAAAAGCTAGACCATATCCAGAGGGATGTCACCGATATCAAGCTTGAATTGACTGAGGTTAAGGGTAACGTTAAGCGTCTACATGAAAAAATTGATAGTGATGTTAAAGCTCTAGTCGTTTAGCTAAACTGTTTGGATTAGTGGAGAATCCTTAAAATGACTAATTTTAATTTAACACAGAGGTTTTGAAGAGTCAGCGATCGCGCTTTATCTGTAAAACAATCTTTTATCATTTTTCAGCATTTACTAATTCTTATGAATTTAATACTAAGAATTTCGCATAAGGGGAATGAAACCTGCTTGGGTAAAATGTTTATCATAAGCTAGAGCTTCTGTAATTTGATATTCTGCCATGATGGTGAAAGAAACACAATCGGTATGGCTCCATTCTTTATCTTTGCGTTGTTGATAAAGTTGCAATCCTTTTTCAAATTGTTTACTGGTTTGGGCGATAATTGTAATGTTAGGATTAGTCCGTAGATTTTGAATAAGATTAATTGCTAAGTTACGGAAATATTCACCTCGTTTTGAAAAGTCGTTTAAAACTTCTGTTAATACCCCTTCACTGGTAATAATATGAACGGGATACAAGGTTTTAGATAAATGAGTGGCGATCGCGTGTAAATCGTCTTGGGGATTAAGGAGTGCGACCCAATAACCTGTATCGGCAAAAACGGTTCTCACGAATGATCCTGTTGTTGATAATGATCAAAGTTACGAGCTAAATCGGTAGGAAGTTTGGCCCATTCTTCTTGAGGAATTTGAGCGGAAAGACGAGCGGCTAATTCCCAAATTGGTTCAGCATTGTAGTCAAAATCAATATTTTTGAGAGAGCTTAATTCTTTCTCTTCGACAGAAGCATTTTCTAGTTTATGGGGGATTAGAGGAGTATTCATGATTAATTGGGGCTAATCGTCGTTGTATTTATTGTCTCAATACTATGGTAATTGATATTTGGGCCTACGTTTTAGCAAAATAAGCGATCGCGTTTTGAG
>Ga0138292_1124923_pt1 | contig 11842 bp, 3 predicted proteins | sample S_140709_E_mt_FD_106913 | JGI IMG/M metagenome (GOLD analysis project Ga0138292, IMG submission 106913) | Freshwater microbial communities from Lake Simoncouche, Canada - S_140709_E_mt (Metagenome Metatranscriptome) | ecosystem: Environmental > Aquatic > Freshwater > Lake | place: Canada: Quebec... | reverse complement strand
TTTACATAATTGAATATTTATAAAATTACTATGATAAAACTAAGGAAGAAATCGGCAAGGATTGTAACAATTCTTTCCATTTTTTTATTTGGAGTACTCCCTGCCAAGGCTACAATTTATCCAATTACTGAAATTAACGATGGAAATTTACCGGCAGGTTTGCCCGGTTCACTCAGAGAAGCAATAAACTTTGCCAATGTTTTTTCTGCAGGCTTAGATACCATCGATATGTCTGCTGTAAGTTCAGTAACTACAATTTCTGAATTGCCATTTTTGGCTTCAGATGTTTTGATTATTGGTCCAAATGGTTCGTTGTGTACTATCAATGGAACTCTTGTTAATAGCGTGTTAACAATTGCCAACACTGGTAGTGGAACTCCCAATGTTGAAATAAGAAACATTTCTTTCCAAAATGGTTTTGGAGACGGTGGTGGATTAAATATCCAAAACTCAAATGTAATTTTAAACAATTGCCTAATAACAAATAATTTTGGCTCTCAAAATATAGGTGGAGGGGTAAGAATAACAAATTCTGCAGTTCAAATTTTAAACTCCACTGTAAGCAATAATTTAAATTTTGGAGGAATTGGTGGAGGTATAGCCACTTCTGGTCAATGTTCCTTAACTATTCGCAATTCTACCATCTTTGGAAACAGATCTGCTGTAGGAGGCGGTTTTGATGTTATTAATCCATCTGAAATTAATATAATTAATTGTACTGTAACAAACAATATTTCAACCGGTTTGGGTGGAGGCTTTTACATCAATGCAGGCGCAATTCAAATTAATAATTCAATAATTGTTAACAATGATGCACAAACTTCATCAAATGACGGAAATGATATTAAAATAAATCCTGATACTGCTCAAGATAGAATCTTATCTATATTTGGCCATAATATTATTGGAGATTTAACCGGGTTTGCATTTGAATCAGGTGCTAATTTAACGGGCAATATTATTCCATTATCAAATAATTCTGTTCTAGATTTCCCACCTGTTTTAGGTTCTAATGGAGGAGCAACACCAACAGTTTCATTAAATGCTTGTAGCCAGGCAATAGATGCAGGAAACGACCTTGGTGCAAGTTCAACTGATCAAAGAGGAACCCCAAGAGTGAACACTTCCGATATTGGAGCTTATGAGTATCCGGCTTTAATTCCCGTGGATGGCTCTAGTTGTGGCCCCTTATCTGTTCAACTTTCAGTTTCTGGAGGCACTTCTGGAGCGAATGCTTACAATTGGTTTGATGCACAAACAGGTGGAAATGTTGTTCAAACAAATTCAGCTGTTTTTAATACTCCAATTCTAAGTACAACAACAACTTTTTATGTTGCAGAGGCTGCTGCTTGTTCAAATCCCAAAAGATATCCTGTTGTTGCCACCATCTTTCCTATACCTCCAACACCTACAATAAATGTAAATGGACAACCAACTACAATATGCGACAATGCTTCCATCACATTAAATGCAGAAGTATCACAAAGCGGTTTGCAGTTTTTGTGGAATCCGGGTGGACAAACTACACTTTCCATAACAGTTTCTACTCAAGCCAGCTATACAGTTACAGTTATTTCTTCTGATAATTGTACTGCAATTTCTGCTCCTTTGCAAATAAATGTAGTTTCACCACCTCCAATACCTACAATTTTTACTTCATCAGGAAGTACATCTGCTTGCCAAGGATCTATAGTTACACTAACCTCTAGCAGTACATTCCCAAATGTTTGGAGTACCGGCGAAACAACTCAACAAATTACTGTTTCTGCCCCAATAACTTATACAGTTACCACTTCTAGTGCAGCTAATTGTTCCTCTTCAAATTCTTTTACATTAATTAATTTCCCATCTCCTCCAACACCTGTAATAAGTTTAAACAATGGTGTTACTCCCTTCTGCTTTGGACCCGGAAATGATGTGGAATTAATTTCTGATATTGCACCTTCTTCAGATTTTTCTCTCCTTTGGTCAAATGGTCAAACTACTCAAACTGCTACATTTGATACAACCGGAGATTACACAGTAATTTTAACCGACCAAAATAATTGCACTGTTTCTTCATTACCTTTTAATATTGTTTCAAACATTCCTGTAGTTCCTGTGATAACTGCAAGTGGTGACACTACTTTTTGTGATGGTTTAAATGTTGTTCTAACTTCAACTCCTGCAAATTCATACAATTGGTCGGTAGGAGGAAATACAAACACAGTAACAGTTTCTACAACTCAAACTGTTACAGTAACCACCATAGACGCAAATGGTTGCGAGTCAACTTCCTCCCCAAGGATTATTACAAATGTTCCCAATACTATCCCAGTTATTTCACCTGCGGGACCAATCACTATATGCGAAGGTCAAAGCGTTACACTTACAAGTAACGTTGCTGTAGGAAATTTATGGAGTACAAATGAAACAAGCTCTTCAATAATTGTTACAACCCCTGGTGTATTTACAACTTTGCTAGATGGATGTTCCTTGCCTTCTGCATCAGTTGAAGTTTTTGTAAATACATCCCCAATTGCTCCGGTTGTAACTGCAGATGGACCGCTTGTTTTTTGTGAAGGCGGTGTTGTAAATCTTACTGCAGTAGTTGGAACAGGAGACGTATTATGGAGTAATAATATAGCCAACACTAATACCATTTCGGTTACTGAATCTGGTTCATATTCTGTAACTGAAACAAATGGTTTAAATTGTTCAACAACTTCCAACGTAATTGTTGTTACTGTAAATCCACTTCCAACAGCTCCAGTTATTTCAGCTCAAGGGCCAATTGTATTTTGTGAAGGTGAATCAGTTTCATTGTTATCTAATATAAATGACGTTGTATGGTCAAACGGAATATCTGCAGCAGGCATTACTGTTTCTAATTCAGGCTCGTTTAGCGCTGTTGTTACCGACGGAAACAATTGTTCATCAACTTCCAATATTATAAATGTTATTGAAAATGTGCCAGTTACGCCATTAATTGTTGCAGATGGCCCGCTTAATTTTTGCCAAGGAGCTTCTGTAAATTTAACTGCTGTTCCTTCTGCTGTTTCCTATTCATGGACAAATGGAGGAAATCAAGAAACAATAAATGTTACACAATCTACGCAAATTTTATCTGTTACAACAACAGATATCAATGGTTGCTCAGCCACATCACTGCCAATTGAAGTTATTGTTAATCCAGTGCAAACTCCAACAATTTCTCCTTCGGCTAATGTTGCTTTTTGTGATGGAGATTCAGTAGTACTTACAAGTAATAGTGCTACAGGTAACTTATGGAGCACTGGCGAAACCACACAAAGTATTACAGTAAATTCGTCTCAAACAATTACTGTAGAAATACAAGGTTGTTCCACTACCTCTGCACCAGTGGTGGTAACAGTAAATCCAATACCATCTGCGCCAGTAATTTCATCGCCAACAAACTTTATTAATTGTTCTAATTTACCGGTAGTATTAACTTCAACTGCGGCAACTGGTTATTCTTGGAGCAATGGTTTAGGAAATAACCAAACAGCACAAACCAACCAACCTGGAGATTATACGGTTACAATTTTTGATATTAATTCATGTTCAGCTACTTCAAGTCCGGTTACAGTTTCTTTTAATCAAATTCCAGCACCACCTCAAATTACAACTAATTTAGGCTCTAATACTATTTGTACAGGTGGAAGTTTAACATTAACATCAAATTATACTGCCGGAAATGTTTGGAGTACGGGCCAAACTACTCAGTCAATTACCGTTTCTGCTGGTGGAGTATACTCTGTTACTCATACAGATATAAATGGATGTACTTCTTTTGAAGCATTAATAAATGTTGTTGAAGTACCTGCTGTGGTTCCAACAATAACTGCAAATGGCCCATTAACTTTTTGTGAGGGTGGTTCAGTAATTTTAACTTCTTCAATTCCTTTAGGAAATGTTTGGAGTACAGGTTCTAATGCACCATCAATAGAAGTAAATCAAACCACCTCCAACATAACAGTTGCAAATGAAGCGTGCAACATAAGCTCTCTACCCGTTTCAGTTGTGGTAAATGAAAATCCTGCAACACCAGCAATCACTCCAGCCGGTCCTATTGAAATATGTCAAGGAAGTGCTGCTACCCTTATTTCTAGTTCCCTAACCGGAAACACCTGGAGCAACGGACAAACAGGAAATCAAATTAATGTAACAGAATCTGGTAATTATTCTTTAATAGTAACAAACGCTCAAGGTTGTTCAGCGTCATCAAATACAGTAAATGCTCAAGTATTTACATTTCCAAACCTAGTATTAAATGATATTAACCAATGTGCCAACAGCATTGTTATCTCAGCTGGTAATAATGGTTCTACATACCTATGGAGCAATGGAGCAACTACACAAGATATTACATTAACAAGTTCGGTACAAAATTTAACTGTTGAGATAACCAATGTTTGTGGAACTTTTGTAAGTCAGCCAATTGATGTTACCTTAAGTCCCGTTCCTGTGGTAAACATAGGCGGACCATTCTCTTCGTGTGTAAATCCTGTTACGCTTGATGCAGGAAATGCCGGCTCAACTTATTTATGGAATGGTGGTCAAACAACACAAACTATTTCTGCTACTTCAAGCGGTCAATACTCAGTAATTGTAACAAATACCCAAAATTGTTCGGCTGTTGGTTTTGCAGATGTTTTAATAAACACAACTCCTCCAGAGGTTAGTTTAAATAACGTAACGCAATGTGGTGGCAGCGTTACATTAGATGCAACAAATGTAGGGTCTACCTATTTATGGTCTCCAAACGGAGAAACAACATCTAGTATTTCTGTAAGTCAAACTACTAATTCTATTACAGTAGCAGTAACAAATGCCTGCGGAACCACAACAAGTTCTCCAATTTCTGTAACTATTAATCCTGCTTCAATTGTTAACTTAGGAAATGATATTACACAGTGTGGTGGAACAGTTCTTTTAGATGCCGGAATAAGTGGGGTTGCTTATGCATGGTCAGGTCCATCGGGTCCAATAAGTCAAACCACACAAACAATTACTGTTTCTCAAACCGGTTTATACACGGTTACTATAACAGATGGAAATTCATGCAACGGTTCAGATCAAATATTTGTTAACCTAGATACTGGTTTACCTGTTGTAAATTTAGGAAACGCTATAACTCAGTGCGGTGGTACTGTTTTGCTTGATGCACAAAACCCTGGTGCAACTTATTTGTGGAATAATGGTGAAACAACTCAAACAATTAACATAACTCAAACAAGCAGTAGTTTTGTAGAAGTAACTAATGGTTGCGGAACAACAATTAGTGCTCCAATAATAGTAACAATAAATACTAGTCCAGTTGTAGACTTAGGTCAAGATATTACTCAATGTGGTGGTACTGTTGAATTGAATGCTGGAATTTCTGGCGCAACATCATACTCATGGTCCGGACCTTCACCAATTACTCAAACAACACAAACAATAAATGTATCGCAAACGGGTACTTATTCAGTTTTGGTTACAGATGTTAATGGCTGTACTGGATCTGATAATATTTTTATTAACCTCGAAAATAGTGTTCCGGTAGTAGATTTAGGAAACGATATTTCGCAGTGTGGCGGCTCCGTTCAATTAGATGCAGGAAATATTGGTTCAACTTATGTTTGGAGCAATGCTGCAACAACTCAAATAATTTCAGTTTCTGAATCAGGAAGCTATTTTGTTACAGTATCCGGAGCATGTGGAACAACTGTTTCAGAACCAATAAACATTTCAATAAATCCTTCTCCTGTTGTTACAATAATCAACAATTCTCCTGTTTGTAATACTACAATAACATTAGATGCAGGAAATCCTGGTTCAACTTTTTTATGGACCCCCGGAAATATTACAACCCAAGAGTTTGTTGCATCAACAAGTGGATTGTACTCGGTAATAGTAACCAATGCATTTAATTGTTCTACAACACAATCTACACAAGTAATAATAGACAATAATATTCCTGTTGTAAATTTAGGAAATGACATTGCACAATGTGGAGGTGAGGCTACACTTGATGCCGGAAATGCTGGTGCAACATACTTATGGAATTTTAATAACGCACAAACACAGACTATTCAAGTAAATCAGTCAGGAACATATACAGTAGATGTTACAAATGCTTGTGGAACAGGAACTGGTTCTATTGATGTTGAAATTGGAACTGCTCCAATTGCATCAATAAGTCAAAATATAAGTGGCTGTAATTCGGCAATACTTTCAGTAGGAACCCAGCCTGCAGGAACTACATTTAATTGGAATAATGGTGCAGGAACAAATCCAACATTTGATGCAACTGTTTCGGGTACTTACTCCGTAGTGGTAACAAACTCAGCAACTTGTTCTGTTTCATTAAGTACAACAGTAACAATTTTTAATCAAAACCCAGTAATAGATTTAGGTGTTGATATTGTTTCTTGTGGTTCAATAACGCTTGATGCATTAAACATAGGTGCTAGCTATTTATGGAGTACAGGTGCTACAACACAAACTATAAACGTTACTCAATCTACACTGTCGCCAATTTCAGTAACGGTAACAAATGCCTGCGGAACAACCACAAGCAATGCAATATCAGTTACAATTAGTCCAAACCTACCTGTGAATTTAGGTAACGATGTAACTGTTTGTAATTCTGCAACTCTCGATGCCGGAAATCAACCATCTAACTCAACTTTTGTTTGGTCAGATGCAAACGGAGTAATTCCTGGAACTAATCAAACAATAACTGTTACAATAAGTGGAACTTATTCTGTTCTAGTTACCGCACCAGATGGATGTACTGGAACAGACAATATAGTAGTGAGTATAGAAAACAATTTACCGATTGTAGATTTGGGTGCAGCTAATCAAACAAACTGCGGAACATTAAACCTAAATGCAGGGAACGCCGGAGCTACTTATTTATGGAGCACAGGAGCAACCACCCAAACAATAGATATTACTTCAACAACCAGCAACATTACGGTGGCAGTAACAAATGCCTGCGGAACAACCACAAGCAGTGCTGTAAACGTTACAATTACCCCTACACCTGTCGTAAATCTTGGAAACGACATTACACAATGTGCGGGGGTAGTAACGTTAAATGCAGGAACCGGTGCTAATTCTTACAGCTGGACAGGACCAGATGGCCCTATAACAGGAGGTTCAACAATTACTGTTAACCAGTCTGGAACATACAGTGTATTAGCTAACTTTGGTAACTCATGCACCTCAACAGATACTATTGTTATTAACTATGCAGGTCAAGTTCCTTCATTAAATTTAGGTGGCCCTTATGATGTTTGCAGTGGAACAATAACATTAAATGCTCAAAATCCGGGTTCAACATATGTTTGGAGCAATAGTTCAACTAGTCAAACCATTGATGTAACATCTAGCGGAACGTATTCTGTAACAGTAACTAATGCATGTGGCTCCACTTCAAGCTCAGCAATTATAAACATCATAAATGCCACTGCAGCAACAATAGTTGCCAGCGGTCCTACTACTTTCTGCCAAGGTGGTTCAGTTGTCTTAACTGCAACTCCTGGGGCTACATATCTTTGGATACCAAATGGCGAAACCACACAATCCATTACAGTAACAACAACAGGAGTTTACACCTGCACCGTTACATATACCAATGGATGTGCTTCTACCACACCTCTTACTCAGGTAAATGTTGAACAACCTGCCTCTGCTCCTGTTATAACTGCAAATGGACCAACAACTTTCTGTCAAGGAGGTAGTGTGGTTTTAACTTCTAGTAATGCCCTAAATAATGTTTGGTCAAATGGAAGTTTCTCTCAAAGTATTGTTGTGTTTAATTCTGGAACTTATACCGTTTCAACTGTGGTTGGGTCTTGTTCTGTTGCCTCTGCGAGTATAAATGTTACCTCAAACCCTAGACCAAGTGCTATAATAAATACCGCAAATCCTACTACTTTCTGTCAAGGTGATACAGCTACCCTATTTGTTTCTTCTCCAACAGGAGTTAATTTCCAATGGTTTAAAGTTGGTTTAGGCGGTAACCCTGATATTCTATTAGGTTTAGGTGTATCTCAAGCAGTGTTTGCCTCTGGCGATTATTATGCATTGGTAACGGATAATAATGGTTGCACAAGGGCCTCATTCCCTCCTACAAATATTGTTGTAAAAGATTCAGTTACTACTCCTACAATTACTCAAGTAGGAACAATTTCTCCTTGTAATAACAAAGGAACAATAACGCTAACTTCCTCTTCTTCAACAAACAATCAGTGGTCAACAGGTGCAACGTCACAGTCAATAACCGTGGAAAGTTCAGGAACATTTACTGTTACGGTTAGCAATGATTTCTGCTCCAAAATTTCAAAACCACTTGTAATTGAAGTAACACCAGGAGTTGCACTTGAACTTAAACTTGCTCCCAAAATTTATACTCCGGGTGATAACAACATAAGTATAAATGGCGGCAGTGATGGAGAAATTGATTTAACTATAACAGGAGGTGTAAATCCATTCAACATTCAGTGGGTTGATTCATCAAACACCAATCTAGTAACAACTGAAGATTTAATTGGATTAAAGAAAGGTTGGTATAAGGTAATTGTTACCGATGCAAATGAATGTTCAGCAAAAGATTCTATTTACTTAAAAGAACCATTGCCATTTAAATTACCTGAAGGATTTACGCCTAATGGAGATGGCAAGAATGACTTCTTTGTTATTGGAGCAATTGAAAATTATCCTGATAATAAGTTTACGGTATACAATAGATGGGGAAATATTGTGTATGATAAAGTAGGTTACAAAAACGAATGGGATGGAAATGCTAACAATGGTGAAAGTATGGCGGAGGGAACTTATTTTATTACACTAGATATTCCAGGAAGAGATTTAATTAAAGGATTTGTTGACCTAAGAAGATAATTTTTAAAACTGAGAAGCTATGAAAAATACTATAACATATAAAATGAGAAAGTTACTTGCAATTATTGCCTTACTGTTAATAGGCTCTAAGGGTTTTGCACAACAAGATCCAATGCTAAGCCACTACATGTTTAATGGTTTGTTTTTGAACCCGGCCTATGCAGGTTCGCACAAATATTTTGGAACAAGTTTTATTCACCGTAATCAGTGGATGGGTTTTGATGGTGCTCCTAAAACTAATGTGTTTGCCATTGATGGCCCTATTAAAAGCAAAACTATGGGTGTAGGCCTAACTTTTGCAAACGACAACATTGGTAAAAATAGCCGCAATGATATCTTACTTAACTATGCTTATCATATTGGCATTAATAAAACATCTAAATTATCCTTTGGTATAAGTGCAGGATTGGTAAATGTTTCAAGAAAAACACCTTTTGCTTGGGACGGAAATGACCAAGCATTAGCTCCAAATAGCTTTTGGGGTCCAAGAGCTGGTTTTGGAATGTACTATTATTCAAAGAAAGGATATTTGGGATTCTCTATTCCAACATTAATTGGAAAGGAGCCAAGTAAAGCATTTGACTTTAACGTAGAAAAATCTACTTTCGTTAAAAGACATTACTTACTTACTGGTGGATATTTATTTGACCTTGGTTCAACTATCACTTTAAAGCCCTCTTTCTTGTTAAAATATCAGCAAGCAGCGCCACTGCAAGCAGATATTAATTTAAATGCTTTGTTCTACGAAACATTTTGGTTGGGCGCTTCTTTTAGAACCGGAGATGCAATTGTAGCTTTAGCAGAATACCAAATTTCTCGACAATTAAGAATTGGTGCCTCTTATGATTATTCATATACCAAATTGGGAAGACTTACAAATGGTTCATTTGAAGTAATGATTGGTTACGACTTTGGAAAAGACCCATTAAAAGCAAAAAATCCAAGATACTTTTAATATTAATAACACCTATAAATTATGTTACAATCCTATAAGGGTTTTAAATATCAGTCAAAAAAGATGAAAAGGAGATTTACAGAAATATTAAGCGTTTGTTTTGTAGTTATTATGCTTTCGGGCTGTGCAAGTTACTATATAGAACAGGGCGATACTCAATATCAAGCTTATGGATACGCCAAGGCTGCAAAGTTTTATGAAAAAGCGTATGCAAAAAAACCCAAAGCAGATGTTGCAATTAAACTTGCCGATTGTTACAGAAACATGAATAACTATGCAAGTGCAGAAAAGTATTTTGCAAAAGCGTTAAAAGACGCTAAAGATATAGACCCTCAAACAAAATTAAACTACGGAAAAGTATTAATGAGTGTTGGAAAATACGACGAAGCAAAGGAACAGTTTAAAACATATTTAGCTGAAAAGCCGGGTGACTTTGCTGCTCAATTATTACTGAATTCATGCAACGATTTAGGACAATTCTATAAAGACACAACCAGGTATTCTGTGAAAGATGCTGGTGTAAAAGGATTTATAAATGCTTATTCTCCTGCGTTTTACAAAGATGGTATTGTGGTTGTGGGAGAGGTTGCTGCGAAAAGAGAATCAAAACAAAATCCAGGTACTCTTAATGCTTATCAAGATTTGTACTTTATAAAAAAAGACAAGGATGGAAAATTAGGAAAACCAGAACCAATGAAAGGTTCAATAAACGACGAATATCACCAAGGTCCTGCAACATTTAACAAAGCAGGTACAATGGCATACTACTCAAGTAATATTTTCCCAAAAGTAAAAGCATCAGAAAAATATGAAAAAGAGTACAACATTCAAATTAGAATAGATTCGTTGGTTGGTGATGCTTGGAAAAAAGCAGCAGATTTCCCATACAACAACCCGGATTATGCAGTAGAGCATCCAAGTCTTTCGGCAGATGGAAAATATCTATACTTCTCTTCCAATATGCCTGACGGACAAGGTGGATACGATTTATACATGTGTACATTAGAAGGCGGACAATGGGGAAAACCTGTAAACCTTGGCCCTCCAATTAATACGGCCATGGATGAAAAATTCCCATCCGTTTTTGATGGAAGATTATATTTTGCTTCCAACGGACATAAAAATATGGGTGGCTATGATGTTTATTTATGCAAAGGAGAAAATGGGAATTGGAAGTCTCCTATAAATTTAAATTATCCTTTAAATACAAAATCAGACGATTTTGGTTTGATTTTAAATAACGATGGAAAAACAGGTTATTTTGCCTCAAATAGAAATGGTTCCGACAGAATCTTTGAATTTGTTATGAACCCTCCAATACTTTATTCAAAGGGTAAAATTACTTCCGAAGGTCAACCTTTAGCGGGTGCAACAATTATTTTTGAAAACAAAACTACCGGCACAATAGACTCATTGCAAACAGATTCAAACGGGGATTATAATTACAAATTAACCGAGGAAAGCGATTATTTAATTACTGTGCGTAAAACAGGATATCTAATAAAAAAAGCAGAGATTTCAACTAAGAAAAGAGAAGATAATGATTCAATAGTTAACGACTTTGACTTGATGAAGATTGAAATTGAAAAACCAATTGTTCTAGATTTGGGTGTAGTTTTCTTTGATTATGACAGGTATAAATTAAGAAAAGAAGCATTCCCTGTGTTGGATGGAGTTGTGAAAATGCTTTTAGACAATCCTGAAATAAAAATAGAATTGAGCGCTCATACAGACTGCAGAGGTACTGATAAATACAACCAAAAATTATCTGATAAAAGAGCCAACGCAGTTTATAACTATATGATCTCTAAGAAAATTGAAAAGGTAAAAATTGACAAGAATAGGCTTGTGAAAATTGGATATGGCGAAACAAAACCTGTAAACGAATGTGTTGACGGTACAGTTTGTAGCGACGAAAAGCACCAACAAAATAGAAGAACTGAAATGAAGATTTTAAAGTAGATGAGTTCTGAGGAAAGAAAAATAAAAGCC
>Ga0138292_1199158_pt1 | contig 12131 bp, 23 predicted proteins | sample S_140709_E_mt_FD_106913 | JGI IMG/M metagenome (GOLD analysis project Ga0138292, IMG submission 106913) | Freshwater microbial communities from Lake Simoncouche, Canada - S_140709_E_mt (Metagenome Metatranscriptome) | ecosystem: Environmental > Aquatic > Freshwater > Lake | place: Canada: Quebec... | reverse complement strand
GCCCCTTACAACTATTTTTTGACCAGGTTTAACGGAATAGGAGGCTATAGTAGTAACAATATTATCTACAGTAATATGTCCATGAGATACTAGTTGTCTTGCACCATTTCTAGTAGGAGAAAGACCTAATCTAAACACTATGTTGTCTAAACGAGCTTCAAGTAACTGAAGCAAATTCTCACCAGAAACACCAGTTTTTCTGACAGCAGCTTCAAAAGTTTTTCTAAATTGTCTTTCCAGTACACCATAAGTATACTTAGCTTTTTGTTTTTCAGTAAGCTGAACGGCATAATCTGATTTTTGTTTTCTTCTTTTTGCTAAACCATGTTGACCAGGAGGATATTTCTTTTTTTCAAAGTGTTTATCCTGACCGTAAATAGGTTCATTGAAAGCTCTAGCTTTTTTTGATCTTGGACCAATATATCTTGCCATTTTAAATAAAATATGATTTAATACAAAAATGATTGAGAAATTAAACTCTACGTTTTTTTGGAGGTCTACATCCATTATGGGGAAGTGGAGTAGTGTCTTGTATTAAAGTAACTTTAACACCAGTAGAATCTATAGCTCTGATAGCTGCTTCCCTACCTGCACCAGGACCTTTGACATAAACAACAACACTTCTTAAACCGAGCTCATATGCTTCTTTAGCAGCTTCAGAGGCTGATACTTGAGCAGCATAAGGAGTATTTTTCTTAGAACCTCTAAATTTCGATTTACCAGCAGAACACCAAGAAATAACTTGACCAGAACTATTTGTGAGAGTTATGATGATGTTGTTAAATGAAGCCTGAATGTAAGCACAACCATTTGATTCGACTTTTACATTCTTTTTTTTAACTTTTTTTAATGCTTTAGCCATGTCTGACTTTAATTTACGTAATTATAATAATAAAAAATTATTTAGTTACTTTCTTTTTGTTAGCAACTGTTTTTCTCTTACCTTTTCTAGTTCTTGCATTAGTTCTTGTACGCTGACCTCTTACAGGTAAACCTTTTCTATGACGTAAGCCACGTAAACAAGCAATATCCATCAATCTTTTAATATTTAATTGAATTTCTGTTCTTAACTGACCTTCAACTTTATAATTGTCACCTAAGATTCTGCGAATTTCTTTAATATTATCATCAGTCCAATCTTTTACTCGAACATCCTCATCAATACCAGCTTCTGATAATATGCTCTTAGAACTAGTTAAACCAATTCCAAAGATATAAGTTAAACCAATTACACCTCTTTTATTTTTTGGTAAATCTACACCAGCTATACGTGCCATAATTTAGTTTTTAATATTAACCTTGACGTTGTTTGAATTTAGGATTCTTCTTATTAATAATATAAAGTTTACCTTTCCTGCGTACAATTTTACAATCCGCAGAACGTTTTTTAATAGAAGGTTTTACTTTCATAAAATTTTATTTATTTGTATCTGTAAATAATTCTACCTCTAGTAAGATCATATGGAGACATCTCAACAGCTACTTTATCACCTGGTAATATTCTAATATAATTCATTCTCATTTTACCAGAAATAGTTGCTATAATAATATGACCATTTTCTAACTGAACTCTAAACATTGCATTTGAAAGAGCTTCTGTTATTTCTCCATCTTGTCTAATTAAATTTTTCTTTCCCATAACATATTGTAACAAACATGAAATAAACTATAATCAACTAAACAGTTATACTTGTTTGTTCTTTTTTAGTTCTAGCTGATCTGTCTTCAACATCATTTCCATGCATAGACAAGTGAGCATTGATTTGATTAATAGTTTCTAATACAACAGAAACCATAATTAATAGAGAAGTACCACCAAAAAATACAGCAAAATTGATATCAATCATCAAAAACATTCTAGCAAGGCCTGGAAATATAGCTATAATACCAAGAGCAATTGCGCCAGACAAAGTTATTCTTGTAGTAATTTCATCTATATAAGCAGACTCTTGTCCTCTATCTACATTTGGTATTAAAGCATCTGAATTCCTTAAATAATCCTCGTATTGTCTAGGATTAGAAATCATAGCAGTATATACATAAGTAAAGATTACAACTAACAAGAAAAAAACAATATTGTATGGTAAAGAAGTAAAATCCTGCATTTTACCAATAATTGATGAAGGATCATTAGATGCACCCAGACTTTGAGCGATAGCACCTGGTATAAACATTATTGCTTGAGCAAAAATAATAGGCATTACACCAGCTGAATTTAATTTAATTGGTATGTTGTTTAGTAAATTATTTCTACCTGTACCAGACATAGAATGCTTAATGTGTTTGATACGAATTTCTCTTACAGCCTGAACTAGAGCAATTGAAGATAATACAACTAACACAAATAATGCCATTTCAACAACAAAAATAACTGGACCACCTGCAGTGGAACTAAATTTATTTCCAAACTCACCTAAAAGGGCTTGAGGTATTGTAGCAACTATACCTGCTGTTATGATTAAGGAAATACCATTTCCAATACCTTTATCAGTGATTCTTTCACCAAGCCACATACAAAAAATAGTACCAGCAGTAAGAATTACTATATTAGATAACCAAAACAAAGGAAGACCTATACTTGATGAAATAGCCTGAGGAAAAGCGCTATGCATATAATTCAAGTAAGCAGAACCTTGAACCATCGTTATTGCAATTGTTATGTAACGGGTAATTTGATTTAATCTTCTTTGACCAGGTTCTCCTTCTTTCTGTAGCTTTTGGAAATACGGTATTGCAAAACCTAACAACTGAACAATAATTGAAGCTGAAATATAAGGCATTATACCTAAAGCAAAAATTGCACCATTGAAAAATGCACCGCCTGAAAAAGTATTTAATAAATCGAGTAAACCAGGATCAGAATCACCACTTTTATTAAGAGCACTTGTAATAGCTGCTTTATCAATACCTGGCAAAATAATATAACTACCAAATCTGTATACAGCTAAAAGTGATAGAGTTAATATTATTCTACTCCTTAAATCAGGTACATCCCAGATCTTGAAAAATATCGATTTTTTATCTTTATTAGTACTCATTAATATATCTACTAATTATAACAAAATTATTAAGACAATAAACTACACTTTGCACCTTTAAGATTAAATTGTTCTAATACTTGATTATCGAACTTATGTGCTGATAAATTGAAGGTAAGAGACAAAGAACCTTCTTGTACTACATGGATTTGTTCATTATCAGATATATGTGTAAAGAAACCAGAAAGTACAGAAGGGGTAATATCAGTAGTTTTAGAAATATTAACTATCCCCTGGATCTGATTTGTTTTAAGAACAAAATAGTATTTCCCTAAAGAATTAGTAATAGACATTTTAGCAGACTCAGAAAATAAAGAAGCTGAAATGTGTAAAGCTTTATTAAGTTGACCTGAACCTAAAACCTTCAATGTATCTGAATTTGAAATGTAACCTAAAGTAGCTAAAATTTCTGGAGAAATAGTTAATAAATTATGTTTATCAGATATTTTTTGAAGATCACTTAGATTTAACGTAACGATATTGTTATAATAAGATTTGTATCTACTATGAGTATTTTTGAATCCACTCTTAGGTAATCTCATTTGAAGAGGCATTTGACCACCTTCATGACCTCTTTTACTTTTGAAACCAGACCTAGCTTTAGCTCCTTTGTGACCTCTTGTAGAAGTACCACCGTGTCCAGAACCAGTACCCCTTGCTATTCTCTTAGTTTTTCTAACAGAACCAGCTGCTGGTTTTAAACTATTAAGATTCATAAAAATTATATTTAAATTTGTTCAATTTTAATCAAATGATTAACCTTATTAAGCATTCCTTGAATCTGAGGTGTTAACTCATGTTCTACAGATGAATTTAACTTACTTAAGCCTAAAGCTTCTACAGTATTTTTCTGTCTTAAAGGCTTATCAATAGTACTTTTGATTTTAGTAATTTTAACTTTAGGCATATAATTATAATTTAAATTAACCGTTAAAAACGATATCAAGATCAATACCCCTTTGTTTAGCAACAGATAAAGGAGATCTCAATTTTTTTAATGCATCTATAGTTGCTTTAATAACATTGTGGGGATTAGAAGAGCCATTAGATTTTGCTAAAACATTATTAACACCTACGAGCTCTAAAACAGCCCTCATTGCACCACCAGCAATAACACCAGTACCATCAGTAGCAGGTAAAATTAAAACTTTCCCGGCACCATATTTACCATGTTGTTCGTGTGGTATAGTTCCTTTAAACACTGGAACCTTAACCATATTTTTCTTGGCATCGTCTACAGCTTTTTCTATAGCAGCAGATACATCTCTAGCTTTTCCAAGTCCATGACCAACTTGACCATTACCATCACCAACTACTACAATTGCAGCAAAACTAAATGTACGACCACCCTTTGTAACTTTAGCCACACGATTCAAAGCAACTAACTTTTCTTTAAATTCAGATTCAGTGGTTTTAACTCTGTTTGTATTTTTTGCCATTGTTGTAAAATTAATATTATTATTTTTTTAGAATTGTAATAATTCATTTGAACCATTATCTAATAAGGTACCTCTAGCTCCATCAGCTAAAGACTTAATTCTCCCATGATATAAATAACCACTACGATCAAACGCAATAGTACTTATACCCTTGTCAAGAGCTAAACGAGCTACTGACTCACCAACTTTTCTTGCAAGATCAATCTTAGAAGTTTTAGATTCTTTGGTTAACTGTACAGAATTGAAAGAAAGTAATGTTATTCGATCAACATCATTAACAAGCTGTACGTAAACCTGTTTGTTGCTTCTAAAAATAGTTAAACGGGGTCTTTCAGCAGTACCAAAAACTTTTTTTCTGATACGTTTGTGTATCTTTTGACGACGATTTAAAAATTCATTAGCCATAATAAGACGTATAAGTATAAAAAAAATATATTATTTAGAAGCAGTTTTACCAGCTTTTCTTCTTATAGACTCATTTTTGAATCTAACACCCTTTCCTTTGTAAGGTTCAGGTTTTCTGAATGATTTTATTTTAGCCGCAATTTGTCCTAATAGTTGTTTATCAAATGATTCCAAGATAATTTGAGGAGCTTCACCCTTCTTTGTTTCGGTCTGAAGAATGACTTCATCAGGTATATTAAAATACACAGGATGGGAATAACCTAAAGATAATTGCAATAATTGACCTTTACATTCAGCTTTATAACCAACACCGTATAATTCCATATTTAATTTATAACCTTCAGAAACACCTTTAACCATGTTGTAGATGAGCTGTCGATATAATCCATGCATTGATTTAGTAGATTTTTTTTCTGAAGATCTGTTAACATAGATTATATTTTCTTGAATGTCAATAGAAATTTCGTTGGATGTTATACTTTGATAAAGTACACCTTTGTTACCTTTAACAGAAACAATATTAGTACTATCTAGCTTAACAGTAACATCACTAGGTATGTTTATAGGTAATCTGCCAATACGTGACATTGATCTAATTTTTTTTAATAGTTAATAGATATAGAATAAAACCTCACCACCAACATTTAATTTTCTGGCTTCTTTGTCCGTTAAAACTCCTTTAGAAGTAGAAATAATTGCTGTACCAAGACCATTAATTACGCGAGGAAGATCGACTGATTTTACATATTTTCTCAATCCAGGCCTGCTGATTCTTGTCATCTTTCTGATAATAGGTAATCTAGACTCTATGTCATACTTAACAGCTATAACAATATTTCCTTGTTTGTTATCAGTTTCTTCAAACTTATATTTTAATATATAACCTTGATTATATAAAATTTCTGTAATTCTTTTCTTGAGATTAGAACATGGTATTGAAACGATATGATGACCAGCCATCTGAGCATTCCTTATCCTAGTCAAAAAATCTGCAATAGGGTCTGTTACTGCCATAATTTTTAAAGTTTATCGATATTATTATCTAAATATTATTAGAAACAATATCTGATTATTAAAATAATTACCAACTTGCTTTAGTAATACCTGGAATTTTGCCAGATAAAGCTAAATCCCTGAATTGATTTCTACAAACACCAAACTGTCTCATGTAACCCTTAGGTCTTCCAGTTAATTTACACCTATTATGTAAACGAACTTTAGAAGAATTTTTTGGTAGTTTATCCAATTCATCCCAATTTTTTTGTTCTTTGAGCTCTTTTCTAAGCTTTGCATATTTAGCAACGAGTCTTTCTCTTTTATTTTCTCTTGCTATTATAGATTTACGTGCCATTTAGTTAATCTTGTTTGAATGGTAAACCCATTAATGATAATAATTCTAATGCTTCAGAGTCTGTTTTGGCAGATGTAACAAAAGTTATATCCATACCAGTTATTCTAGGAATTTTATCTAAATCTATCTCTGGAAAGATAATTTGTTCATTTATACCTAAAGTATAATTACCTCTTCCATCAAAACTTTTTTTGTTAATACCCTTGAAGTCACGTACTCTAGGTAAAGCAATATTAATAAGACGATCCAAAAACTCAAACATTTTTTCATTACGTAAAGTAACACGAGCACCTATCGGCATATCTTCACGTAATTTAAAATTAGCTATCGACTTTTTAGCTTTTGTCTTGACAGCTTTCTGACCTGTAATAAGAGTTAATTCATCTACTGCATTGTCAGTCATTTTTTTGTCAGAAGTAGCTAGTCCAATACCTTGACTTAAACAAATTTTGTTAAGTTTAGGTACTTGCATGACTGTAGTATAATTAAATTTTTCAGTCAATTTAGAAATTACCTCATCTTGGTATTTCTTCTTTAATCTAGGTTGATGGTTCATTTATTAAATTACCTCTTTTGATTTTTTAGAAACTCTTACTTTATTACCGTCAATTAGCTTCATTTCTACTCTGCTAGCAACACCATTTTTATCGACTAACATTAAATTAGAAATATGAATAGGTGCTTCTTTTTCTACAATTCCACCAGGAACCTGAGCAGTAGGTTTAACATGTCTTTTAACTAAATTGACACCTTCTAAGATTGCTTTGTAATCTTTAGTAATAACTTTTTTGACTACTGCTTGTTGGCCTTTATTTTCACCTGAAATGACCAAAACATTGTCTCCTTTTTTTATTTTAATTTTATTGTTCATATTTTTATAAAACTTCTGGTGCTAAAGATACTATTCTCATAAAATTTTTCTCGCGAAGCTCACGAGCTACAGGACCGAAAATACGTGTACCTCTAGGTTCCTCAGCAGCGTTCAATAAAACTACAGCATTATCATCAAATCTTATGTAAGATCCGTCTACTCTTCTAATTTCTTTTCTAGTTCTGACTATAACAGCTTTAGAAACCATACCTTTCTTGGCAGAACCTCCAGGACTAGAATCTTTAACAGTGATAACAATAATGTCACCTACTGAAGCATACCTTTTTCTAGTTCCACCTAATACTTTGATACATAAAACTTCTTTTGCACCAGTATTATCAGCTACATTTAACCTACTTTCAGCTTGTATCATATAAAATAATATTTATTTCGCTTTTTCAAGAATATTAACTAATCTCCAACGTTTAGTTTTACTTAGAGGACGAGTTTCCATAATCATAACTTTGTCACCAGAGTTGGCTTCATTGTTTACATCGTGAGCTTTAAATTTTTTAGTAGATTTAACAAATTTTCCATAAATAGGATGTTTAATTCTACGTTCAACAGTTACTGTAATAGTTTTATCCATTTTGTTACTGGATACGACCCCTATACGTTGCTTTCTTAATTTTCTTTTTACTAATGATTCCATTACAAAGGTTTTAAAATGTTAATTACTTACCCTTTCTACGTCTCTCTAATATTCTATCTCTATTAACAGTGTTACTTTCAATTGATAACTCTCTTCTTCTAATTTCAGTTTTTAACCTTGCAATATCTCTTCTAGATATTTTTATTGTATGAGATTTTTCAAGAGGTGCTATAGAATGATTATAAACTAACTCATTGTATGTATTCTGGGAATGATTTAAATCATCCATCAAATTCTCTAAAGATTTATCTTTCAAATTATCCATAGTCATAATAATATATTTACAATTCAACGTAATCTGGTCTCTCAATAAATTTAGTTAAAACAGGTAGTTTTTGTGAAGCTAACTTTAATGCTTCTTCTGCAATAACTCTTTTCACACCATCGATTTCAAATAAAATTCTACCTGGGTGAATAACTGCAACATAATGAGATAATCCACCTTTACCCTTACCCATACGTACTTCATTTGGCTTTTTGGTAATTGGTTTATCTGGAAAAATTCTAATCCAAACCTTACCTTCACGTTTCATAAATCTTGTCATTGCAATACGTGCCGATTCAATCTGTCTATTAGTTATCCAACCCTCATCAAGTGACTTTAATCCAAAAGTTCCATGGGAAATAGTTGTACCTCTTTGAGCCACACCCTTTATTCTACCCTTTTGTTGCTTGCGATATTTGGTTCTTTTTGGCTGTAACATTTAGTATAAAAAAATTAAAATTATTAAAAGTTAATAACTGTGAATAATGAACCTTTGGAAGGAGGTTGCAAAAATATAAAAAAAAAAAGATTATTTAAAACTTTTATTAAAATTTATTTCTTCTTTCTTTTATCTCTTCCCTGATTCTTGTTTCTATCATTTGGACGTTTATTATCCCTTGAAGAAGACTGACCACTTGAAGAAGAATTATTAACAGTTGTGTTACCCTGTTGTGTAGGGAAAAAATCTACTTTTTCATAAATTTCTCCTCTACAGATCCAAATCTTCATACCAATCTTACCGTATACAGTTTGAGCTTCAACTACAGCATAATCTAAATCAGCTCTAAAGGTATGTAAAGGACTTCTACCTTCTTTGTATTCTTCAGATCGTGACATATCTGCTCCATTAAGCCTCCCAGATATTCTAATCTTAATACCTTCTGCGCCAGCTTTAATAGTAGATTGAATTGCCATCTTTATTGCTTTTCTATAGTTAATTCGAGCTTCAAGCTGTTTCGCTACAGTCTCGCCAACTATTTGAGCAGATAGTTCAGGTCGTCTTACTTCAAATATATTAATTTGAATATCTTTGTTAGTTAACCTTTTCAATTCTTCACGAATAGAGTCAACTTCAGTACCACCTTTACCTATTATTATACCAGGTCGAGAGGTGTGAATAGTTATAGTTACTCTTTTAGATGTACGTTCAATAACTATCTTAGCTACACCGCCTTTTTCAATCCTAACCTGGAGATATCTTCGAATTTTTTCATCTTCCACTACTTTTTCGGCATAGTCTTTATCACCGAACCAGTTAGAATCCCAACCACGTATAATACCCAGACGATTGCCTATTGGATTAGTTTTTTGTCCCATAGTATGAATTTATAATTTTAACCGTTTATATCGGAATTTATAGAAGAGGTTTCAGTTAATACTACTTCTTCATTTGATAAAGGTAATTTGTTTTCTACCACAATCGTTACATGACAAGAATGTTTACGAATTCTGTGGGCACGTCCATGAGGTGCAGGTTGAAAACGTTTAAGCTGGGTACCTTGATCTACCCAAATAGCTTTAACATACAAATCAAAATCTACTGCATCTTCTTTGGTTTTAACAGACCAATTTGCCAGTGAAGACAACAACATTTTGTACAGGAATTTAGCACCTTCCTTTCTTGTAAACTTAGAAATACCTAATGCTTTAGTAACAGAAAGTCCCCTTAATAAGTCTGCAGATAAACGCATTTTTCTAGCAGACATCTGACAATTTCTTAACTTAGAAATAGCCTGAACTTTACTTTTTGTATCTTGCATGTTAATACAACATTTAATAAATTAAGATTCTTATTTCTTTCTATTTCCGGCATGACCACGGAAAGTTCTTGTAGGTGCAAATTCACCTAATTTATGTCCAACCATATTCTCAGTTACATATACAGGAACAAATGTTTTTCCGTTATGTACAGCAATTGTTTCACCAACCATCCCAGGAATGATCATAGAAGATCTCGACCAAGTTTTAATGACTGATTTTTTTCTCGAATCCTTAGATTTCTCAACTTTCTTTAAAAGTTTATGATGTACATAAGGACCTTTTTTAAGTGAACGTGCCATAACTATTTAGTATTTTTACCGGTTTTTCTACGACTCACAATTAAATTATTAGAATACACATTTGATTTTCTGGTTTTGTAGCCTTTTGATTTCAAACCTTTACGGGATCTAGGATGACCACCAGATGAACGGCCTTCACCACCACCCATTGGGTGATCAACAGGGTTCATTGCAACACCTCTTACTCTAGGCCTGTTACCCAACCATCTATTTCTACCTGCTTTGCCAAGAATCTGTAACCCATGATCAGGATTTGAAACAGATCCGACTGTAGCCCTACACTCAGACAAAACCATTCTAGTTTCACCGGATGGCATTTTTATAATAACATATTTCCCATCCTTACCTAATAACTGAGCTGAAGAACCAGCACTCCTTACCATTACAGCACCTTGACCAGCTCTGGTTTCGATAGCATGTATGTTAGTTCCAAGAGGAATATCAGACAACGGTAGACAATTTCCTTTATCAGGAGAAATAGACTTACCAGATAACACGATATCACCAACTTTTAAATTGTGAGGAGCTAAAATATACCTCTTTTCACCATCCGCATAAACTAATAGTGCAATAAAAGCAGTTCGATTTGGGTCATATTCAATACTTCTAACAGTTGAAGGAATATTGTCTTTATCTCTCTTAAAATCTATTACTCTATATCTTTTTTTATGACCGCCACCAATTTGTCGCATTGTTCTACGACCTTGATTGTTTCTACCACCTGATTTTTCAGATTTAGATAAAAGACTTTTTTCTGGTGTATCCGTTGTTATTTCAGAATATGAATTACCAATTCTAAATCTAGTACCAGGAGTTATAGGATTGTATTTTTTAACAGGCATAATATTAAAACGAATTTACTAGTTTCGTAACTATATTTATTTATTTATGCTTCAGAGTTTTGTTCCAATTCAGCTGTCTCACCATAAAAACCCTCAATGAAATCACCTTCGGCTACAGTAACATAAGCTTTTTTAACTAAAGATGTTTTACCATGTACATACTTCCCTTTGACAACTCTAGCCTTATTCTTAGCGGGTCTTATGGTAGTATTTACAGCTTCAACTTTTACTCCAAATTTGTTTTCAACAGCTTTTTTGATTTCAATTTTGTTAGAATCAATATTAACCACAAAAGTATATTGATTTAATTTTGTATTCTCGGCTAATTTAGTTGTCTTTTCTGACAGAAGCGGCTTCTTGATTATTACTTTATTGCCCATGAGTTAGTAAGTTATTTATTAAGAATTTCTGCTAATTTGTATACAGATGATTCTGTCAAAAATATATAATTAGAATTCATTATCTGATATACATTAACATCTTTAGCATCTAAAACATTCGCATTTGGAATATTATTGCAAGATAAAACTACATTAGTGTAATTTTTTGATACAGATAATTGATAACTTTCCAGACTGACAGAATAGTTAGACAGTGCGTTTGTGAATTCCAAAAGTTCTGCGTTATATTTCTTCTTGATGTCAGCTAATAATGCTTTTTTACGGCCCCTAAAACCTCTTGACATCCTTGGTTTAACAGGCATAACAGGAGGGTTGTGAGGATTCAAAAGCAATAAACTTTTTGATTCCGAAACTGAACCATTATCAGTTTTAACAGAAGATAAAAACTTTAAATATTGCTTTGTTTTGGGTTTTTCAAATTCGAAGTCGGAGACCACAAAAACTCTATTATCCTTAGCTTTGCTGCTTAATGCTGCAATTCTAGCGAGTCTACTTACCTTTTTGTTTATTTTCATATCATAATCACGAGGTTGAGGACCAAATACCCGTCCACCACCACGGTAAAGTGGATTTTTGATACTACCTTTACGTGAACCACCCGTGCCTTTTTGTTTGTGTAGCTTACGTGTAGATCCAGAAACCTCATTACGTTGTTTAGACTTATGAGTTCCCTGACGTTGTTGAGCCAAGTACTGTTTCACCGCTAAATAAACAACATGTTCATGATTTTCAGTTAACTCTAGGCCAAAAATTTCATTTGGTAGTTCAACCTGTCTTCCGACATTATTTCCGTTTATATCTATTACT
>Ga0138292_1059532_pt1 | contig 12287 bp, 21 predicted proteins | sample S_140709_E_mt_FD_106913 | JGI IMG/M metagenome (GOLD analysis project Ga0138292, IMG submission 106913) | Freshwater microbial communities from Lake Simoncouche, Canada - S_140709_E_mt (Metagenome Metatranscriptome) | ecosystem: Environmental > Aquatic > Freshwater > Lake | place: Canada: Quebec... | reverse complement strand
TGCGTTGTTTGTTTTTTATACCACAGAGCCACAGGGTTTTCGTGTTTTTTATATTTCCCTAGTGTTCTTAGTGTCTCTGTGGTTTATTTTCTCAATTTTACTAAAAAATAATAATTAATGCTACAAATAAACTGCTCGATAGGTTAGGAGATAAGCTAGGCAACCATTTCAAGCTGTTTTATTTATTGATGTAGGCGTTTTAAAGCACCAATTTCTACAAAAAAATTGCACCTAAACACAATAAATCGAGAAATATTTAAAAATACTTTAAAAAAAAGTTTGCTAGTATCAATCAACCTCCTACATTTGCACTCCGTTTGAAAAAAGGGATAAAGTATATGTCACAACGAATCAGAATAAAATTACAAAGCTTCGACCACAACTTAGTAGATAAATCTGCCGAGAAAATTGTGAAAACAGTTCGCAGCACAGGTGCCGTAGTTACAGGACCTATTCCTTTACCAACACGTAAAAGAATTTTCACTGTTCTCCGTTCACCGCACGTTAACAAAAAGAGTCGTGAACAGTTTCAACTTTGTACACACAAAAGATTGTTAGATATTTACACATCTTCTTCTCGTACTGTGGATGCTCTAAGTAAATTAGATCTTCCTTCAGGAGTTGAAGTAGAAATCAAGGCATAATAGCCTTCTGAAATTTCCAAAAGGAAACGCAGAAAATTAGTTCTTACAATAACACAGTATTCATCTTCCAACTCCGATTTATCGGAAGAAAGAAGCTCTGAAAATAATTAAATGTTTCTTTTCTCATAATCGAGATTAAGATGCTACATATAAACAGGCCCTTCGAGGTTTGTTTACTGTCGGTACTTCTACTTCCACTTAAATGGAAAACAACAGAAAAGGTCGATGGCGAACAAGGATTGAATTTCAGTACTCATCACTGGAATGTCCTAGACACCTCCGCGGGGCAATTAAAACCGCAAAACGATGAAAGGTATTATTGGTAAAAAAATTGGGATGACAAGCATCTTTGCTGCCGATGGCAGACAAACAGCTTGCACCATTATCGAGGTAGAACCGAATGTTGTTACACAAGTTAAAACAACAGACTCAGACGGCTACAACGCACTTCAACTAGCAATTGGCGATAAAAAAGCAAAACATTCAGTAAAAGCTGAAGTTGGTCACTTTGCAAAAGCCAGCACTGCTCCTAAAAAATTTACAAAAGAATTTCGTAATTACTCAATAGCTAAAACTATTGGTGAAACTATCACACTAGACATATTTGCTGAAGGCGATGCTGTTGAAGTGGTTGGTACAACTAAGGGAAAAGGTTTCCAAGGTGTTGTTAAACGTCATGGATTCTCTGGAGTTGGTGAAGCGTCTCACGGTCAACACGATCGTCAACGTGCACCAGGTTCTATTGGTAATTCATCTGATGCAAGCCGTGTATTCAAAGGAATGAGAATGGGTGGCCGTATGGGTGGAGATAGAGTTAAAATGAAAGGATTGAAAGTTGTTAAAATTTTCGCTGAGAAAAATTACATTCTTGTTACTGGATCAGTTCCAGGGCACAATGGATCAATAGTTTTAATTCAAAAATAAAATTCTAATTAGCTAATTAGCCAATGTGCTAAGGTGCTGATTCAAGAAAATATAGATTAATAAACTTAATGGTACAATTAGCAAATCAGCTAATTATCACATTAGCAAATTAAAGGAAGATGCAATTAGATGTTTTAAATATACAAGGGCAAAAAACTGGCAGAACAGTTGAATTACCTGAAGAAGTATTTGGTGTAACACCAAATGATCACGTAATGTATCTTGCTGTAAAGCAATATATGGGTGCTCAACGTCAAGGAACTCACAAAGTTAAAACTCGTGCCGAAGTTAAAGGTGCTAGTAAAAAGCTTCACAAACAAAAAGGTACTGGTGGTTCTCGTAAAGGTAATATTCGTAACCCTTTATACAAAGGTGGTGGTACTATTTTTGGGCCAAAGCCTCATGGTTATGATGTTAAGTTAAATCGTAAAGAAAAAGATTTAGCTAAAATCTCTGCACTAAGCTACAAAGCAAAAGAATCAGCAATCGTTGTTATAGAAGATATGAACTTTGCTGTTCCTAAAACTAAAGAAATAGTTAATGCAATGAAAGGTTTAAACATTGATTCTAAGAAAACATTGATTGTTTTACCAGAATATAATGACAATGTTTACTTAAGCACTCGTAACGTTCCAAATATTGCTAGCACATTGTTAGCTGATATCAATACTTACGAAATTATGAATGCAGATGTGTTGGTATTAACAGAAAATGCTGCTAAAATATTTGCAGATAACGAAGCGGCAGAAGCCTAATTAGCTAATTATTCAAATTGAACTGAAATGAAATTATCAGAAGTACTTATAAAACCAATTTTAACCGAAAAAGCGAATTTACAACAAACTAAGTTAGGTTGTTACGCTTTTAGAGTAAGCAAAAAAGCTAATAAATTGGAAATTAAAAAAGCAGTTGAAAGTTTTTATGGTGTAAGCGTTAAAAGCGTAAATACTGTTGTTGCTCCTGCAAAAAATAAAAGTCGTAACACAAAAGCTGGGTTAATCCAGGGTACCAAATCGTCTTATAAAAAAGCGATGGTTACTATAGCTTCTGGAGAAACAATTGACTTATACGGTAGTCTTTAAGAATATAAAGTACTTAGATTAAGTACTAAGATCTTAACAACTAGAGAGTAAATATAGACGAGCAAGTCTGATAATAATTGCAAATAACATTTGGTAAATTAGTCTCGCTACTAAATACTAAATACTAAATACTAAAAGAAAATGGCACTAAAGAAATACAAACCAATGACAGCCGGCACACGCTGGAGAATTGGAAATGCTTATGCAGAAATTACAACTAATGTTCCTGAGAAAACATTAACAGAACCATTAAAAAGAACTGGTGGACGTAACTCTAAAGGTCGTATGACAATGCGTTACATCGGTGGTGGTCACAAAAAACAATATCGTATCATTGATTTCAAAAGAAACAAACGTGATATGGATGCTAAAGTTGTTTCAATTGAATATGATCCCAATCGTACTGCTTTTATCGCTTTATTGCAATACACAGATAACGAAAAAAGATATATTCTTGCCCCTCAGGGATTACAAGTGGGTACTACCGTGAGAAGTGGTGACCATGTTGCTCCAGAAGTTGGTAATTCACTTCCAATGAAAAATATGCCATTAGGTACTATGATTCACAATATTGAATTACAACCAGGTCAAGGTGGTAAAATGGCTCGTAGTGCAGGAACATCTGCTCAACTTGCGAATAAGGAAGAAAAGTATGCAGTATTGAAAATGCCAAGTGGTGAGTTAAGAAAAGTATTGATTAACTGCTATGCTACTGTAGGTGTTACTTCAAACAGCGATCATAATCTAGAAACTGCAGGTAAAGCTGGGGTTAATAGATGGAAAGGAATTAGACCAAGAACAAGAGGTGTTGCGATGAACCCAGTAGATCACCCTATGGGAGGTGGTGAAGGTAGAGCAAGTGGTGGACATCCAAGAAGCCGAACTGGTAAATATGCTAAAGGAGAAAAAACTAGAACTATTGGAAAAGGTAGTGATAAGTTAATTATCCAACGCAAAAACGGTAAAAAATTAGCAAAATAATTTAAAAGTTAAAATGGTCTTCTTAGTAAGACTAATAAACAAAAATCAATATGGCTCGTTCGATAAAAAAAGGTCCTTATGTAGATGCAAACTTGGAAGGTAAGGTTCTAGGCATCAATGATGGAAGTGCAAAAAAAGGTGTTATTAAAACTTGGAGTCGTCGTAGTACAATTACTCCTGATTTCGTAGGGCATACTTTTGCAGTTCACAATGGCAACAAATTTATTCCAGTTTATGTTACAGAGTTTATGGTAGGACATAAGTTAGGTGAATTTGCACCAACAAGAAATTTCAGAGGACACGCTGGAAGCAAATAAAATAAATTTCTAATTTAAAGATTTTAAAATTTCTAGTTTATCTAAGTTAGAAATAAGAAATCAGAAATATCAAACGTAATGGAAGCAATAGCTAAATTAAATAATTACCCGACCGGCCCACGCAAAATGCGTTTATTGGCTGATGTTATTCGTGGAATGCAAGTAGAGAAGGCTTTAGCAATTCTTGAATTTCACCCACAACACAATGCTCAACCTTTAGCAAAATTGTTAAAGAGTGCTATTAATAACTGGGAGCAAAAAAACGAAGGTAGCAGTGCTGCTGATAGTAACTTAGAAGTAAAAACAATATTTGTAGATGGTGGCAGAGTTCTTAAAAGAATGAGACCAGCACCTCAAGGACGTGGTTACAAAATAAGAAAAAGAAGCAATCACGTAACTATTATAGTTGACACTAAGAATTAATAAAATTTACCAAATTATCAAATTATAAATAATGGGTCAAAAAGCAAATCCGATTGGTAACAGATTAGGCATCATCCGTGGATGGGACAGTAACTGGTTTGGAAATAAAAAAGATTACGCTGGAAAGTTAATCGAAGACCATAAAATTCGTACTTATCTTACAGCTCGTATTAGCAAAGGTGGTATCGCTAAAATTGTAATCGAGCGTACTTTAGGGAAAACAATTATCACAATTCACACTAGCAAACCAGGTATTATCATTGGTAAGGGTGGTGGAGAAGTGGACCGTATCAAAGAAGAATTAAAAAAACTAACTGGAAAAGATGATGTTCAGATAAACATCTTGGAAATTCGTCGTCCAGAATTAGATGCAAATATTGTAGCCGATACAATTGCTCGTCAAATCGAGAATCGTATCAACTTCAAACGTGCTACTAAAATGGCAATTGCCTCTACACTAAGAATGGGTGCTGAAGGAATTAAAGTTAAATTGAGTGGTCGTTTAGGTGGTGCTGAGATTGCACGTAGCGAGGAATTAAAACAAGGACGTACTCCATTACACACTTTCCGTATGGATATTGATTATGCGAATGTTTTTGCTCAGACAGTTTACGGAAAAATTGGTATCAAAGTTTGGATTTGTAAGGGTGAAGTTCTAGGAAAAAGAGATTTGAACCCGAATTTCATTAGTGGAAAAGATACTGCTGGAGATAGAAGAGATGACAGACGTGGTGGTGGGTTTGAAGATAGACGAGGTGGCGGAGATAGAAGAGATGACAGACGTGGTGGTGGAAGACCAAGTGGTGCTGGTGGAGGAAGAAGATAATTCTTCATTCGCAAGTTAGCTTAGAATAAAAATTTTTACTTACAAATGTGTAATTAGCACATTAGCAAATTAAAAAAAATGTTACAACCAAAAAGAAGTAAGCATAGAAAACAACAAAAAGGGCGTATTAGAGAAGTAGCAAAACGTGGTACTTCAATAGCTTTTGGATCATTTGCACTTAAAGCAGAAGAACCAATTTGGTTAACTAATCGTCAAATCGAAGCAGCACGTCAGAGTATGACACGTGCGATGAAAAGAGAAGGTAATGTTTGGATAAGAATTTTCCCTGATAAAATCATTACACGTAAACCTGCTGAGGTGAGAATGGGTAAAGGTAAAGGTAACCCTGAATTTTGGGCAGCTGTAGTTGAACCAGGACGCATCATTTTCGAATGTGATGGAGTTACTGAAGAAACTGCAAAAGCAGCAATGCATTTAGCAGCACAAAAACTTCCTATTAAAACTAAGTTTGTAGTAAGAAGAGATTTACAAGCATAAAATAAATTAGCCAATTCGAAAATTTGTCTATATCAAATAATCGAATTATCAAATTAATAAAGATGGCAAAGAAAAAAGCAAATACAAAAGAAGACTTAAAAGAGATCAATATTGATTCTCTAAGAGGTAGAATTGCAGAAGATCAATTAAGATTGAAGAAATTGCAATTTGCACATACAATGACTCCCTTAGAGAACCCTATGACAATTAGAGGTTTAAGAAGAGACATTGCTAGATTACAAACTGAATTAAGTAAACGAAACTAATAACAATTAGCCAATTCGATAATTAGCAATTTAGCCAATTATATTGTCGAATTATCATATTGTCGAATTACAAATTGATAAAATGGAAACAAGAAATTTCAGAAAAACAAGAACAGGTGTTGTAACCAGTAATAAAATGACAAAGACTGTCACAGTTGCTGTTGAAAGAAAAGTTAAGCACCCTTTATATGGAAAGTTCGTTAAAAAAACTACAAAATTCCATGCTCATGATGAAAAAGATGAGTGTACAATTGGAGATGTAGTTAAAATAATGGAAACTCGTCCGTTAAGTAAAACTAAGCGTTGGAGATTGGTTGAAGTGATCGAAAAAGCTAAATAAATCATTGTACGGTTTACGATGTACGATCCAAGATTTTAAATATGATTTAATTTTTGATAAACACACTATCAAAAAGCAACAAATCAAAAATATTAAAAATGATACAACAAGAAAGTAGGCTGAATGTAGCCGATAATAGCGGAGCAAAAGAAGTACTTTGTATAAAAGTATTGGGTAATAGTGGTCAAGACTATGCCAAAATTGGTGACAAAATTGTTGTTACTGTTAAAGATGCAATTCCTGCGGGCGGTATCAAAAAAGGTACTGTTTCAAAAGCAGTTATTGTTAGAACAAAAAATAAATTAAGAAGAGTTGATGGTACTTATATACGTTTTGATGATAACGCTGTAGTATTATTAAATAATTCAGACGAGCCAAGAGGTACTCGTATCTTTGGTCCAGTGGCTAGAGAGTTGAGAGATAAAGGATATATGAAGATTATATCTCTTGCTCCAGAAGTTCTTTAAGGATAAAGAACTGTTTATAAAACTTAATTAATAATTTAATTGAGTAAATAATAAAATAAATCAAAAACCTTATCAAGTAAGGAATAAATAAAGGGTATGACAACAAGATTTAAAGCAAAGTTCAACATTAAAAAAGGCGACGAAGTAGTTGTGATTACTGGTGATGATAAAGATTTGACAAAACCTCGTAAAGTATTAGCTGTATTAATCGATAAAGCCAAGGTAATTGTAGAAGGTGTTGCTATTGCAACTAAACACACAAAACCTACTGCTCAAAATACACAAGGTGGTATTGTTAAAGTTGAAGCTGCCATCGCTATTAGTAATGTAATGTTATGGGATGCCAAAGCCAAAGTAGCAACTAAAGTTAAAAGAACTAGAGAAAGTGGTAAACTAGTTAGAGTTAGTAAAAAAAGCGGCAACGCAATTAAATAAATGTAAACCGTAAGGTTTGGGTAAATTAAATTTTTTGAAATGAGTGCAACTAAATATACTCCGAGATTAGCAGATAAATATCGTGATGAGGTGATACCTGCTTTAATGAAAAAGTTTTCATACAAAACAGTAATGCAAGCTCCTAAATTGCAAAAAATTTGTATCAATCGTGGTGTTAACGGAGCCGTTAACGACAAAAAAATGATTGATGTTGCGATTGGAGAATTAGAGCAAATCACTGGTCAAAAAGCTGTTCCTACATTAAGTAAGAAAGATATTTCAAACTTTAAACTTCGTAAAGGAATGCCAATTGGTGCTAAAGTTACCTTACGTGGAGAGAAGATGTATGAGTTTCTTGATAGATTAGTAAGTGTTAGTTTGCCACGTGTACGTGACTTCAAAGGAATTAGCGACAAAGCTTTTGATGGTAGAGGCAATTATACTCTAGGTGTTACTGAACAAATAATTTTTCCTGAGATAGATATTGACAAGGTTAGTAAGATTACAGGAATGGACATCACTTTTGTAACAACTGCAGCAAGCAACGAAGAAGCTTATCAATTGTTAAAAGAATTAGGAATGCCTTTCAAAGGTGCTGCTAAGATTGTTGAGTCAAACTAGTATATAATAACAAAATAGTTTTAATTTATGGCAGTATAGTAACTGTCTGTTAAACAATAAATATAAAAAATGGCAAAAAAATCAATAGTTGCCCGTCAAGCAAAACGCGAAAAATTAGTAGCAAAATTCGCAGATAAAAGAAAAGCACTAAAAGAAGCTGGTAATTACACTGCTTTGGATTTGCTTCCTAAAAATGCTTCACCGGTAAGATTAAAAAATCGCTGTCAAATCACTGGTCGTCCTAAAGGGTATATGAGATACTTTGGATTATCAAGAATAATGTTCAGAGATATGGCTTTAAATGGTTTAATCCCTGGTGTAAAAAAAGCAAGCTGGTAAACAATACTTGAAAAAGTATTCACTCTAATTAATCAATTAGAAATATTAAATTAAGAAATTAGAAAATTATTATGGTTACAGATCCTATAGCAGATTTTTTAACGCGAGTAAGAAACGCTCAAATGGCTGGTCACAGAATTGTAGAAATACCTGCGTCTAACTTAAAGAAAAGAATCACTGAAATTTTGTATGAACAAGGTTATATCTTGAAATACAAGTTTGAAGATGACAATAAACAAGGTGTAATAAAAATTGCCTTAAAATATGATGCTTCAAAAATCCCAGCTATACGTAGTTTGGAAAGAGTAAGCAGGCCAGGTTTACGTGCTTATGCAAAACCTGATGAAATCAAACGTGTAATTAACGGTTTGGGTATAGCTATTATCAGTACATCAAAAGGTGTATTAACTGATAAACAAGCGAAAGCTCAAAATGTTGGCGGAGAGGTTCTTTGCTATATTAGTTAAGATAACAAAATCAAAATAAAAGAAATTGATTCGACAATTAAGCCTCTTAGTCGTGGCTGAACACGAATCTTAATAATAACACAAAATAAAAATCGACTATGTCTCGTATTGGTAAACAACCGGTAAGTATTTCAAGTGGTGTAACTGTTACAGTGTCTAAAGATAATTTGGTTACTGTAAAAGGACCTAAGGGAGAGCTTACGCAACAAGTTGATCGTGATATCACGGTTGAAGTTAAAGAAGCAGAGGTATTAGTATCTCGCCCAACAGATCAAATTCGTCATCGTGCAATGCATGGTTTATATCGTTCACTCATCAGTAATCAAATTAAAGGTGTAACTGAAGGATATAAAAAAGATATGGAACTTGTAGGGGTGGGTTTTAAAGCTGCAAACACTGGAAATGTTTTAGATTTAGCTTTAGGATATTCTCATAACATTATCTTTGAAATTCCAAAAGAATTAAAGGTTAGCACAATAACTGAAAAAGGTAAGAACCCAATTATATCTTTAGAGGGATCAGACAAACAACTAATTGGTCAGGTTTGTGCCAAATTAAGAAGCTTACGTAAACCAGAACCATACAAAGGTAAAGGTGTTAAGTTTGCTGGTGAAGTGCTTAGAAGAAAAGCTGGTAAAGCTGCTGGTAAGTAATAAATAATTTTTTTAAGTAATATACTTAACAAATCTAAGTTCTCCGGCAGAATCGGAGAATAAAATATAAAAAAATGAATACTAAATTAGAACAAAGACAAAAGATAAGATACAGAATTCGTAAGAAAGTCTCTGGTACCGCTACTCAACCACGTTTATCTGTGTTCAGAAGCAACTTTGAAATTTATGCACAATTAATTGATGACGATGCTGCAGTTACCTTAGCTGGTGCTTCATCACGTGACAAATCAATTATTGCACAAAAAGTTAACAAAGTAGGCAAATCTAAATTAGTTGGAGCGTCTATTGCTCTTAAAGCTAAAGAACTAGGTATAGAAAAAGTTGTTTTCGATAGAGGCGGTAATCTTTACCATGGAAGAATCAAAGCATTAGCTGAAGGAGCAAGAGAGGGAGGGTTAGTTTTCTAATTTTAGTAAAATTAAACGCTAATCAAAATCAACAAATCAAGAATTATAATACATAATTTGTAAATTTTTAAGATGTCAAAGACAATTGATAATAAAATAAAGGCTGGTGGCGATATTGAATTTAAAGATAAAGTTGTTGCTATCAACCGTGTTGTAAAAACTACCAAAGGTGGTCGTACATTCTCCTTCTCTGCACTTGTTGTAGTTGGAAATGAAAATGGTATTGTTGGACAAGGACTAGGTAAAGCAAAGGAAGTACAGGAAGCTATTACCAAAGGTATTGAAGATGCTAAAAAGAATTTAGTAAAAGTTCCTATTATGCATGGCACAATTCCTCACGAACAATTTAGCAAAGCAGGAGCTGCTAAGGTAATGATTAGACCAGCTGCTCACGGGGCTGGAGTAATTGCAGGGGGCTCTATGCGTGCTGTATTAGAAAGTGCCGGAGTAACAGACGTTTTGGCTAAAAGCCTTGGATCTGCAAATCCTCACAATGTAGTTAAAGCTACCATTAAAGCTTTAGCCAGTTTAAGAGAACCAATTGAAGTGGCTAAAAACAGAAATATTAAATTAAGTAAAGTATTTAACGGATAAATCCAGTTTATCGTTAATAGTTAGGGTTTTAAACCCTAAACTTCAAAACTTTAAAACTTTAAACCTTAAAGGTTATGGCAAAAATAAAAATAACGCAAGTAAAAAGCGGAATTGATAGATCTGAACGTCAAAAACAAACTTTGATAGCTTTAGGTTTAAGAAAAGTTCACGCTACAAAAGAAGTTGAAGCTACTCCTCAAATTTTAGGAATGGTTAACAAGGTTAATCACCTAATTAAAGTAGAACAATTATAAACTTTATTTGTAAAAGAAATAAACAATATTTTAGCGAGCAGTTGTAATAACTGCGTAAGTAAAAAATAAAAAATGAAATTACACAATCTGAAACCTGCTGCAGGTTCAACTCACAAAGAAAAAAGATTAGGTCGTGGTGAAGCATCTGGTAAAGGTGGTACTTCTACACAGGGTAACAAAGGGGGACAAAGTCGTGCCGGTTATCAACGTAAAAATGCCTTTGAAGGTGGGCAAATGCCATTACAACGTCGTGTTCCTAAACGTGGCTTCAAAAACATCAACCGTGTAGAATATGTTGTTTTTAATCTAGGGCAAATTGATAAGCTACAAGAAAAGTATTCTTTTCCTGAATTTTCACTAGAAAATCTATACATCAACGGGTTAATTTCCCAAAATGACAGAGTTAAAATTCTAGCTACAGGAGAAATAACTTCAGTACTTAACTTCAAAGTAAATGCAATCAGCGAAAAAGCGAAAGCTGCAATAGAAGCATCCGGAGGAAAAGTTGAAATTGTAAAATAATTTCCACAAATTTGCGGTGCATCACAGATGCACCTTTTTGGTTTTAAAGACTATAACTTTTACAACTCATTACAACAGTGAAAAAATTCATACAAACGTTAAAAAATATTTGGTCGATAGATGAGCTTAAGAATAAAATAATATTCACTCTAATTTTGGTATTTATATATCGAGTTGGATCTCACATCGTACTTCCTGGAATCAACCCTAATTTGTTAGATGAATCAAAATTAAGAGCAGCCAATAAAGGCCTGCTTGGTATATTTGATACATTTGCTGGTGGTGCATTCTCACAAGCATCAATATTTGCCTTAGGTATTATGCCTTATATTTCTGCTTCAATTTTTATGCAATTGATGACAATACTTGTTCCTCAATTGAAGAAAATTCAAAATGAAGGCGAGACTGGAAGAAAGAAAATCAATCAATGGACAAGATACCTTACCGTAATTGTTACTGTTTTTCAAGCAGGAGCTTATGTTGCTTATTTAACTTCACCGCAAGGTAGTTATTCTCAAGCAATAGTTATACAAGGTGTTTTATTTACATTTATCACAATCATTACTCTTACTGCAGGTACTTTGTTTGTAATGTGGTTAGGTGAAAGAATTCAAGATAAGGGTTTAGGTAATGGTACTTCAATTATCATCATGGTTGGTATTCTAGCACGTTTGCCACAAAGTTTCTTACAAGAATTCAGTGCAAAAAGTCAAAGTAAAGGCGGTGGATTATTAATATTCTTAATTGAGATTGTTGTTTTGGTTGCCATCATTATGGGATTAATAATACTTGTTCAAGGTATCAGAAAGATTCCTTTGAATTATGCTAAACAAATCGTTGGTAGCAAAAATTTAGATGTTGCTGGTTCAAGACAATTCTTGCCAGTTAAAGTAAACAGTGCTGGCGTAATGCCAATAATTTTTGCACAGGCAATCATGTTCTTGCCGACTTTAATTTCTTTTACCAATATTGATTCAGCTAAAGGAATTACCAAAGTGTTTAACGATCATAGTAATATATGGTATATGATTATTTACTCTGTTATGGTTATAGGGTTTACATTCTTATATACAGCGTTAATATTTAATCCTAACCAAATCTCAGAAGATCTAAAACGTAGCAATGGCTTTATTCCTGGCGTTAAACCTGGTCAACCAACTGCAGATTTTATTGGTGCAATTATGGATAGAATAACGTTACCTGGAG
>Ga0138292_1050597_pt1 | contig 12323 bp, 9 predicted proteins | sample S_140709_E_mt_FD_106913 | JGI IMG/M metagenome (GOLD analysis project Ga0138292, IMG submission 106913) | Freshwater microbial communities from Lake Simoncouche, Canada - S_140709_E_mt (Metagenome Metatranscriptome) | ecosystem: Environmental > Aquatic > Freshwater > Lake | place: Canada: Quebec... | reverse complement strand
GTCCGTCGTCAGCGCCTACTCCAGATCCGGCATCGTGAACGCGCTCGGCTCGAACGCCGGCAGCAACGCGTCGAAGTTCGGCTCCAGTGCGTCCGGCAGCGGCTCCGGCTCGGGGAGCGCATCCGATTCCACATCCACTTCCTGGTAGCGGTACATGCCCGTACCGGCCGGGATGAGGTGACCGATGATGATGTTCTCCTTGAGACCGAGCAAGTCGTCGCGCGAGCCACGGATGGCCGCGTCGGTGAGGACGCGCGTGGTTTCCTGGAAGGAAGCCGCCGACACGAACGACTGCGTGGTGAGCGAGGCCTTGGTGATGCCGAGGAGCAGCGGTTCCGCCGTTGCCGGACGGACCTTTGCCTTCTTGGCCGCATCATTGCCCAAGCGGAACGCGGCGCGGTCGACATGCTCGCCTTCGAGCATCTCGGTATCACCGGATTCCACGATGCGCACCTTCTGCAGCATCTGCTTCACGATCACGCCGATGTGCTTGTCGTTGATCTTCACGCCCTGCAGGCGATAGACCTCCTGCACTTCGTTCAGCAGATACTCCTGCACCGCGCGCGGTCCCTTGATGCGCAGAATGTCGTGCGGGTTGACCGGTCCTTCCGAAATACGGTCACCAGCCCGCACGCGGTCGCCCTCGTGCACGCGCAAGTGCTTGCCCGACGGCACTTCGTACACCTGCTCCGCCTGCGCTTCGTCGACGATCCACTGACCGTTCTCGATGCTGGCGGGGCGCACGAACACCTCACGCTTGCCACGCTTGATCTCGCCGAACCGGACGAAGCCGTCGATCTCGGAGATCGTGGCCGGATCCTTCGGACGACGCGCTTCGAACAGTTCGGCGACACGCGGCAGACCGCCCGTGATGTCACGCGTTTTGTACGCCTCGCGGCTGACCTTGGCGATCGTGAGACCCGCCGTGATGGCCTGACCATCCTCGATCGTGATGATGGCGCCCACGGGCAGGATGAAGTCGCGCACGCGCTTCTCCTTGCCGCCCTTGGACTGCCAGATCTCGATATGCGGGTGGAGCTTCTTCTCGCGGTCTTCGATCACGACGCGCTGACGCAGACCGGTCAGTTCGTCGAGTTCTTCGGACAGCGACTCGTCTTCGACGAGGTCCACGAAGCGAATCGTGCCCTCGACGTCGGCGATGATCGGATTGGTGTACGGGTCCCAGGAGAACAGGCGCGCATCGCGACGGTCTTCGTCGCGCACGAGCTTGCCGCCGTCTTCCACGAGCATCGTCGCACCGAGTGGCACCTGAACGCGTGCGAGCACGTGTCCATCCTTCGCCGACTTGATGTTCACGTCGCCTTCATACGACGTGACGATGCGGTCGCCGTCCTTATTGATGACGAACACGAGGCGATCGCCGTACTCGACGATGTCGCCATCGTACTTCACGCGCTTGATCGTTTGTTCGGCGATACGCGAGGCGGTGCCGCCGACGTGGAACGTACGGAGCGTCAGCTGCGTACCGGGCTCGCCGATGGACTGGGCTGCGATGATACCGACCGCTTCACCCAGATCCACCATCTGCATGGTGGCCAGATTGCGGCCGTAGCACATGCGGCACAGGCCGCGCTTCGCTTCACAGGTGAGCACGGAACGGATCTTCACCGTTTCGATGCCCGAATCCTCGATGAGTTGCGCCGTCTCTTCCGAGATCAGCGTACCCGCTTCGGCCAACATGCGCGGACGTCCCGCCTCGTCGCGTTCCATGGGATCGAGAATATCCTCGGCCGCCACGTTACCAACGAGACGTTCAGCCAGCGGCTCGATCACGTCTTCGCCTTCCTTCAGCGCCGCCGTGTCGAGGCCGAGGATCGTCCCGCAATCCTCTTCCTGGATCGTCATGTCCTGCGCCACGTCGACGAGTCGCCGCGTGAGATATCCGGCATCGGCCGTCTTGAGTGCCGTGTCGGCCAGACCCTTACGGGCACCGTGCGTCGACGAGAAGTACTCGAGTACCGACAGTCCTTCACGGAAGTTCGACTTGATCGGATTCTCGATGATTTCGCCGATACCACCCGTGAGCTTCTTCTGCGGCTTGGCCATCAGACCGCGCATACCCGCCAGCTGACGGATCTGGTCGCGCGAACCACGCGAGCCGGAGTCGAACATCATGAACACCGGATTGAAGCCACCCTGCGATTCGCGCATGGTCTTGACCATGGCGTCGGCGACGTCCGTGTTCGCATGCGTCCACGTATCGATGACCTTGTTGTAGCGCTCACCGTTCGTGATGTTGCCCGTCGCGTAGGCGCGCTGGAAGCGTTCCACCCGCTCCGACGCTTCCTTGAGCAACGTTTCCTTTTCCTTCGGGATGTGCAGGTCTTCGATGCCGATGGAGACACCACCGCGCGTTGCGTTGCGGAAGCCGAACTCCTTCAGGCGATCGAGCAGCGCCACCGTTTCCGCGAGCCCCGCATTCCGGTAGCTCTGGAAGACGAGTTCGCCGAGCGCCTTCTTCTTCATGTCCTTGTTGAGGAACGGCAGTCCCTTCGGCACGATCGCGTTGAACAGCACGCGGCCCGTGGTCGTCGGAATCCAATGGCTGCCCTCCTCGGTCTTGTCGAGCCAACGGATCGGCGTCTGGTACGTGGCGCGGCCGTTCGCGATGGCCAACTCCACTTCCGCGATCGTCGTCATCGCCCGCAGCTTGGCCACCGCCACCGGGTCCTTCATCGTGGCGGTATCGAAGCCCGTGGGCGCCTTCGTGGCCACGTAGCAGCCCAGCACGATGTCCTGTGACGGCTCGGCCACCGGGCGTCCGTCGGACGGCTTCAGAATGTTGTTCGACGACAGCATGAGCACACGCGCTTCGATCTGCGCTTCGAACGATAGCGGCACGTGCACGGCCATCTGGTCACCGTCGAAGTCGGCGTTGAACGCCGCGCAGACGAGCGGGTGAATACGAATGGCCTTGCCTTCCACCAGCACCGGCTCGAACGCCTGAATGCCGAGGCGGTGGAGCGTCGGCGCACGATTCAGCAGCACCGGGTGGTCCTTGATGATGCCTTCGAGCACTTCGAAGACCATCGCGTTCTCGCGCTCCACGATCTTCTTGGCGCGCTTCACCGTCTCGGCTTCACCGCTCTCCACCAGCTTGTGGATGATGAACGGCTTGAACAGTTCGAGCGCCATGGCCTTCGGCAGGCCGCACTGGTGCAGCTTGAGCTCCGGACCCACGACGATGACCGAACGGCCCGAGTAGTCCACGCGCTTGCCGAGCAGGTTCTGACGGAACCGGCCCTGCTTGCCCTTGAGCATGTCGGACAGCGACTTCAGCGGGCGCTTGCCACGACCACGAATGGCCTTGGAGCGACGGCCGTTGTCGAACAACGCGTCGACCGCTTCCTGCAGCATGCGCTTTTCGTTGCGCAGGATGACTTCCGGCGCCCGATGCGAGATGAGCTTCTGGAGTCGGTTGTTGCGGTTGATGACACGCCGGTACAGGTCGTTCAGGTCGGACGTGGCGAAGCGTCCGCCGTCGAGCGGCACGAGCGGCCGCAGGTCGGGCGGGATCACCGGAATCACGTCGAGGATCATCCACTCCGGACGGTTGCGGATCTCTCCGCCCTCGCCGCTGGTGCGGAACGCATCCACGATCTTCAAGCGCTTCAGCATCTGCTTCTTGCGATGCTGCGACGTTTCGCCGACGACGGACCCGCGCAGTTCCTCGGCGGTGCTGTCGACGTCGAGACGCTTGAGCAATTCACGGACGGCGGGCGCGCCGATGTCGCACTGGAACGCCGCGTCGCCTTCCGCCTTCGCCTTCTGGCGCAGCGTCAGATACTCGTCTTCGTCAAGCAGCTGGCGCTCGCGCACTTCCTGCGAGCCCGGATCGATGACGATGTAGTTCGAATAGTAGATCACCTTCTCGAGGTCACGCAGCGTGACGTCGAGCAGGTTGCCCATCGGGGACGGCAGGGTCTTGAAGAACCAGATGTGCGCGACCGGCACCGCCAGTTCGATATGACCCATGCGCTCACGCCGGACCTTGCTGAGCGTGACTTCCACGCCGCACCGGTCGCAGATCACGCCACGATAGCGGATTCGCTTGTACTTCCCGCAATGGCATTCCCAGTCCTTGACCGGACCGAAGATGCGCTCGCAGAACAAGCCGTCCTTCTCGGGCTTGAACGAGCGGTAGTTGATGGTTTCGGGCTTGGTGACTTCGCCCCACGACCACCAGGTGCGCAAGCCGGCCATTTCCAGCCGTTCGCGCTCCTTGGGGTCCTTGGGTCCGCGAATCTCCTCGGGTGAGGCGATACGGACCGACATGTAGTCAAACGCGGACGCGCGGGCTTCGCGCGAGCTGCGGAAGTCGATCATGGTTATTCCTCCCCGCCGTTACCGTTGCCGCCGGCGTCGATCAGCTCGACGCCGGTGCCATCGCTGGCCCCGAGCGTGACCTTGATACCCAACGCCTGCAGTTCCTTCACCAGCACGTTGAACGATTCCGGGATCCCCGGCTCCGGCAGGTTCTGCCCCTTGACGATCGCCTCGTAGACGCGGCTCCGGCCGTTCACGTCGTCGGACTTGACCGTCAGGATTTCCTGCAGCGTGTGCGCCGCGCCATACGCCTCGAGCGCCCACACTTCCATTTCACCGAAGCGCTGTCCACCGAACTGCGCCTTACCCGCCAGCGGCTGCTGCGTGACGAGCGAGTACGGTCCGATCGAGCGCGCGTGAATCTTGTCGTCGACCAGGTGGCTGAGCTTCAGCACGTAGATCTCGCCGACCGTGACCGGCGCGTTGAACGTCTCGCCGGTCCGACCATCGCGCAGGCGCACCTTGCCCGTGGGCGTGAGCCCCGCCAACCGGATGAGCTCCGAGCCGGCCGCATCGACGTCGACATCCTTGCCGGCCAGCACCGCGGCGAGCGCCGGCTGACCGATACGCCGCAGCGTCTCGACCGGGCTCATGGCCGCTTCGGCCTGGAGCGCCGCGATCCCCGCCTTGAGATCGGCATCCGCCTCCCCCTCGACCGTTTGGTGGATCGCCAGCGACGCGCGCACGCCGTCGAGCTCGCGCTCGGCGATGGTGCGGGCTCCCTGCGCGACGAACTCCTTCACGCGGCTGAACAGCGACTTCGTTTCGGCCGACATGGCCTTCATCGAGAGGTCGTTCAGGTTCGCGTCGCCCAGCAGCTCGACCTTGTCCGGCAGACGACGGTCCGGCTTGATGTCGGAGAGCAGGTGACGCACATCCTGCGGCGTGGCGTCGAACGACGACGCACCGAGTTCGAGCGTTTCGCGCGCCCAGCGGAGACCGGCGAGCTTCATCAGCAGGCCGATTTCGCGCTCGTTCGCCCCTTCGAATACCGGCGTCTTCGCGTAGAAGTTGAGCAGCTTCGCGGCCCACCCGAGGTGGGTTTCGAGAATCTGTCCAACGTTCATGCGCGACGGCACGCCGAGCGGGTTGAGCACAATGTCCACCGGACGGCCGTTCGGCAGGAACGGCATGTCCTCTTCGGGGACGATACGGGCGACGATACCCTTGTTGCCGTGACGTCCGGCCATCTTGTCACCGACCGAAATCTTGCGCTTTTCGGCCAGATACACCTTGACCAGCTGGATCACACCGGGCGGGAGCTCGTCGGGCTGCAGAATGCGGTCGATGCGCTCTTCGGCGCGCTCTTCGATCCGGGCCTTCTCCTCGTTCGCGGCATCGATGATCTCGCGGACGCGCTCGTTGGCCTTCTTGCTCTCCACGCGGAACGTCTTCAGGTCGAGCGTCGCGAAACGCAGACCGGTCAGCAACTCATTCGTGAGGGTGGTGCCGGCAGCGATCGCCTCTTCCACGGTGCCGGCCTTGAGGGCCAGCGAGATGGTCTCGCCATTCAGCAGCGCGGCCAGTTCCATGTCGCGCACTTCGTTGACGCGGAGCTTCTCCTCGCCCTCGAGACGACGCACATCACCGATGCGCTCACCACGATCCTTTTCCACGACCTGATCTTCGACGCGCGAGAAGATCTTCACGTCGATGACCACGCCTTCCATTCCGGGCGGCACCTTGAGGGAGCTGTCCTTCACGTCCTTGGCCTTTTCGCCGAAGATCGCGGTGAGGAGCTTCTCTTCGGGCGAGAGTTCGGTTTCACCCTTCGGCGTGATCTTGCCGACAAGGATGTCACCCGGCTTCACCTGGGCGCCGATGCGCACGATGCCACGCTCGTCGAGGTCGACCAGCGACTCTTCGGCGACGTTCGGGATTTCGCGCGTGATTTCTTCCTGACCACGCTTGGTGTCGCGGACGTGCAGTTCGAGTTCCTGAATGTGAATCGACGAGAACACGTCGAACTTCACCAGGCGCTCGGAGAGCACGATGGCGTCTTCGAAGTTGTGTCCGTACCAGGGCATGAACGCCACCGTGACGTTCGCGCCGAGGGCCAGCTGCCCCATTTCGGTGGCGGCACCGTCGGCCAACACTTCACCCTTCGCCACCGTCTGTCCCATGCGCACGAGCGGGCGCTGGTTGATGGCGGTGTCCTGGTTGGTGCGCCAGTACTTCTTGAGGCGGTAGCGGTCGAGGTGACCGAGGCGGGCGAGCGGGCGGTCGCCATCGATCACGCCGATCAGGCCGGCATCGACGATGATCTCGTCGGCCGTCACACTGGTCACGATGCCCGGACGCCGCGCAATGATCACGGCACCTGAGTCGACGGCGACCGTCGCTTCGAGGCCGGTTCCCACGAACGGCGTGCGTGGATTCAACAGGGGCACGGCCTGGCGCTGCATGTTCGAACCCATCAACGCGCGGTTGGCGTCGTCGTGCTCGAGGAAGGGAATCAGCGCCGCGGCGATCGACACGAGCTGTTCCGGCGCCACGTCCATGTAGTCGATGTCGGCCGGCGGCGTGAGCGGGAGGTCTCCACGCTTCCGCGACAGCACGAGATCGTCGACGAACGTGCCGTCGGGATTGAGCTTCGAGTTGGCCTGCGCGATGATCGCGTCTTCTTCACGGTTCGCGTCGAGCCACACGATTTCGCCCGTCACCCGGCTGTCCTTCACGACGCGGTACGGGGTCTCGATGAAGCCGAGATCGTTCACGCGGGCGTAGCAGGCGAGCGACGTGATCAGGCCGATGTTCGGGCCTTCTGGCGTCTCGATGGGGCACATGCGGCCGTACTGCGAATAGTGCACGTCGCGCACTTCAAAGCCGGCACGCTCGCGAGTGAGGCCGCCCGGTCCGAGCGCCGACAGACGACGCTTGTGCGTCAGTTCGGCGAGCGGATTGGTCTGGTCCATGAACTGCGAGAGCTGCGACGAGCCGAAGAACGCCTGAATGACGGCAGACACGGTCCGCGCATTCACGAGATCGTCGAGGGAGATCTTCTCGGGATCGGTGTTGATCGACATCCGCTCCTTGACCAGTCGCGCCATGCGCGAGAGACCAACGGAGAACTGGTTGGCGATGAGCTCACCCACCGAGCGGATGCGGCGATTGCCCAGCTGATCGATATCGTCCACATCACCGCGGCCCTCGTGGAGTTCCACGAGCTGACGCATGATCTCGACGAAGTCTTCCTTCGTGAGCACGGTGGTCGACATCGGCGTGTTGAGCCGCAGACGCTGGTTGATCTTGTAGCGACCGACCCGACCGAGGTCGTAGCGCTTGGGCGAGAAGAACAGGCGCTCGAGCGCCTGCTTGGCCGTCTCGCGGTTGGGGGCGTCGCCCGGACGGAGCAGCGCGTAGATCTGCTTGAGCGCTTCTTCCTCGTGCTTCGTCGGGTCCTTGGCCAGGGTGTTCTTGATCAGCGTCGACTCGGCACGGCCGGAGGCGACGAAGACCTGCACCTTGGTGAGGTCGGCCTTGCGGATGCGCTTGATGACGGCATCGACGAGCACGGTGCCCTTTTCGGCCACGACCTCACCGGTGTCGGCATCGACGACGTCGCGCGCCAGCGTACGGCGCACTTCGCGCTCGCCGCGGTCGATCGCGTCTTGTTCGTCGCGCAGATCGATCTGCGTGTACGACGCGAAGACCTTGACCTTGTCGAGCCCCTGCCGCACGAGGCGGTTGAGCACTTCTTCGGTCAGTTCGTCGCCTTCGCGCACGAGCAGCTCGGCCTCGGCGCGTTCGCGCTCGGCCTTCGCTTTCTTCGTCTTGGCCTTGGGCGCATCCTCGGGCGTGACTTCACCTTCGAGCGTGATGTCTTCGGCGATGATGGCCCCGAGCAGCTCACGGAGTTCGGTCCGCGTCTCACGCTTCATGGTGAGATCGAGTTCGCGCTCGGCGAAGAACAGGCGCAGGATGTCCCGGTTCTCGCCGTAGCCGAACGCGCGCAGGAGCGCCGTGGCGGGGAACTTCTTTTTCTTGTCGATGTGGACGTAGATCACATCGTGGATGTCCACGGTGAACTCGACCCATGATCCCCGGAAGGGAATGATGCGCGACGAGAGCAGCCGTTGCCCGTTGGGGTGCGTGCTCTCTTCGAACACGACGCCCGGGGAGCGGTGCAACTGCGAGACAATGACGCGCTCGGCGCCATTGATCACGAAGGTGCCCAGCTCGGTCAGGAGCGGGAGCTCGCCGAGATAGACTTCCTTCTCGATGATATTGCGGGGGCGCTTGCCGTCCCCGGTATCCTCGAAGATGACCAGCTGCAACGTGGCCTTGAGAGGGGCCGAGTACGTCATGTCGCGTTCAATACACTCCGCGACCGAGTACTTGGGCTCACCGAGGCTGTACCGAACGAACTCCAACGAGAAATTCTCGTGGACGTCCGAGATCGGGAACAGGTCCTTGAAAACGCGCTCGAGGCCAACATCCTCGCGCTCTTGCGAGGCAGCATCCAGTTGGAGCAGCGACTCAAAGGCGCGCGTCTGGATGTCGAGCAGATGGGGCATATCCATGCCCGTCTCGAGCTTCGCGAACGAGATCTGGTTCATCATATCCTTAGGGGCTCACCCGCGTACGGGGCGCACCGAATCCGGCGAGACCGGAGGCGCAAAGCGCTCCGTCCCCGGTGGAGCCGATCACTTTTCGGTGACCAGCTCCCCCGGGGAGGAGCGTTACAACGACGGAACTGCAGTTAAAACGACGAACGGTCGGAAGCCTTACTTGACTTCGACGGTCGCGCCCTCGGCCTCGAGCTTGGCCTTGATCGCGGCGGCTTCGTCCTTCGTGACGTTTTCCTTCACGGCCTTCGGCGCGCCGTCCACGAGGTCCTTGGCTTCCTTCAGGCCCAGGCCGGTCAGCTCGCGCACGACCTTGATGACCTGGATCTTCTTGCCGCCCGCTTCCTTGAGAACGACGGTGAACTCCGTCTGCTCTTCTACCGCAGCCGCCGGGGCAGCCGCACCGCCGCCGCCCGCCGCCACCGCGGCGATCGTGACGTTGAACTTCGTCTTGAACGCTTCGATGAGCTCGGACAGATCGATGACGCTCATCGCGCCGATCGCGTCGAGGATCTCGTCCTTGCTCAGGGTCGTGTTAGCCATGGTCGTACTCTCCGTAAATGCCCCCCAGGGAGCCTGGGGCGTGTGATCAGGCGAACGCCTGGGGACTTAGTTGGAGCCTTCGAGCTGCGTCTTGCGGGCGTCGAGGGCGAGGGCAAACATCATCGGGATGCTGTTGAGGTAGCCAGCGAAGATCGACAGCGCTTCGTCGCGGGTCGGGAGTGAGGCCAATTTCTTGACCATCGCCTCGTCCACGGCGTTGCCTTCGTAGATCCCGCCCTTCACGGACGGCCGCTGATCGTTCTCCTTCGCAAAATCGGAGAGGACCTTGGCCGCAGTGATGCCATCCTTGGCCACCACCACCCCCGTCGGGCCCTTCAGACGCTGGGACACCAGCCCGCTCTCGTTGACGGCACGGAGCGCCAGCGTGTTCTTGATCACGACGTACTCCACGCCAGCCTTCTTCAGGCGGCGACGCAGATCCGTCATGCGCTTCACGTTCAAACCGGTGAAGTCGGTATAAAACAGCGCCTGCGCCGATCCGAGCTTCGTGCTCAGACTGTCTACCAGGTGCTGCTTGTCGCTCTTCTTGGCCTTGGCCTTGGCTTTCATGGTCGCGTCTCCCTCTTACCGGTACGGCGTGGTGTCGATGGTGACGCCAGGTCCCATGGAGCTCGAGATCGCGACGTTCCGAATGTACACGCCCTTTGCCGCGGACGGCTTCGAGCGAACGATGGTATCCATCAGCGCCGCGAGGTTTCTCGCGAGCTGGTCGGGGCCGAACGAGACCTTGCCGATCGGGGCGTGCACGTTGCCACCCTTGTCGACACGGAACTCGATCTTGCCGCCCTTCGACTCCTTGACCGCCTTCGCGACGTCAAACGTGACCGTGCCGGCCTTCGGATTCGGCATGAGGCCGCGCGGACCCAGGACACGGCCGAGCTGGCCGAGCTGTCCCATCTGGTCCGGCGTGGCAATCAGCACGTCGAAGTCCAACCAGCCGTCCTTGATCTTCGCGAGGTATTCGGTGCCGACGTAATCGGCGCCCGCGTCTTGCGCTTCCTGCACCTTGGCGCCGGCCGCGATCACGAGCACACGCATCGTCTTGCCCGTACCTTCGGGGAGGACGACGGTGCCACGCACCACCTGGTCGGCGTGGCGCGGATCAACGCCGAGACGGACCGCCACTTCGACGGTCTCATCGAACTTCGCGAAGCTCATCTGCTTCACGAGATCGATCGCCTTGCTGGCCTCATACGGCTTTCCGAGTTCGCGGCGCTCGCTCGCGCTGCGGTACTTCTTCCCGTTCTGTGCCATGAGACTCAATCCTTAACTACAATGCCCATGGAGCGCGCAGCACCCGCCATCATGGCGACCGCACTCTCCATCGAATCGCAGTTCAGGTCGGGCATCTTCACGGTGGCGAGCTTCTCGAGCTGCGCCTTCGTGATCGTACCCACCTTCACCTTATTCGGCTGACCCGAGCCCTTGGCAACGCCGAGTTCCTTCTTGATGAGTTCCGCCGCGGGCGGCGTCTTCAAAATGAAGGTGAACGACTTGTCGCCGTAGATCGTGACCTCGACCGGGATGATCATATCACCGCCCTGCGTCCGAGCATTAAACTCTTTGCAGAAGCCCATGATGTTGATACCCTGCGGACCGAGGGCCGTACCTACTGGGGGCGCCGGGTTCGCCTTGCCTGCAGGAATCTGCAGCTTGACGAATCCAGTGACCTTCTTGGCCATGCGTCTTCCTCATCGCAAGTTCCGCGGCCGGACTCTCCGGCGCTGCGGTTGTGCTACCACGGTGTTTTTCGTCGAGTGGTACCGACGTCCTGCGACGAACTCAGTACCCGCGTAACTGCAAGTAGTCGAGTTCGACACTCGTGGGGCGGCCGAACAAGCTCACCGACACCCGCACTTTGCCCTTGTCCGACAGAATCTCTTCGACCGTGCCGTTGAAGTCGGCGAACGGACCCTCCGTAATCGCCACCGCCTGACCAATGAGGAATGGAATTTCCTCGCGGGTCGGCGCTTCCTCGGCCTGATCCACCTGCCCCAGCAGGCGACGGACTTCCTCGTCGCGCAGCGGAGTCGGCTCCTTCTCCTTCCCGACAAACTTGATCACGCCCTGGATCGCGTTGACCTCGTGCAAGGTGTCCTGGCTAGCGACCATCTCCACGAGCACGTAGCCCGGGAAGATCTTCCGCTCGACCGTCACCTTCCTGCCGTTCTTGATCTCCACCACTTCCTGCGTGGGCACGAGCGCCTGACGGATCAGGCGGTCTTCAGGTGCGGCCGCATCCAGATCGATCTTGCGCTGGATGAAGCGCTGCACCTTGTTCTCGTGGCCAGACGTGGTCTGGACCGTGTACCACCGGTGCGCGAGCATCGACACGGACATATGCGGGGTCAGCGGCCAAGCAACATCGCGGGCAGGCGCACGAGCAGCGCCTGCAACGCAACGTCGACCAGGGCGATCACCGCACCCAGCAGCAGCACGAAGATGATGATCTGCATCGTCGCCTGCTGCAGCTGCGCGCGATCGGGCCAGGTCACCTTCTTCATTTCGGCGATCACATCGTGATAGAACGTGACCAACCGCGTGCCGAGCCCGGGGCGGGCAACCTCGACGGGAGCCGTCATGGCTACTTGGTTTCCTTGTGCGTTTTATGCGAGTTGCAGCGCGGGCAATACTTCTTCCACTCCACCCGCTCGGGGTGGAGTCGCTTGTTCTTCATCACGAAGTAGTTGCGGTTTTTGCACTCGGTGCAACCGAGAATGATCTTTTCGCGCGCCATGTTCCGGCTCCGTGCTACAGCACACAGACGTCTTCTGCACCGGGTGCGCCGCCTGCATTCGCTGGGCGCGCTTAGCCGTGGAGAGGCTCCCCGATGGATCTCCCCCC
>Ga0138292_1012326_pt1 | contig 12328 bp, 3 predicted proteins | sample S_140709_E_mt_FD_106913 | JGI IMG/M metagenome (GOLD analysis project Ga0138292, IMG submission 106913) | Freshwater microbial communities from Lake Simoncouche, Canada - S_140709_E_mt (Metagenome Metatranscriptome) | ecosystem: Environmental > Aquatic > Freshwater > Lake | place: Canada: Quebec... | reverse complement strand
GGCTTAACCTTATTAAAACCATCAGAGCGTAATCCCGCTTTAACCACGACCTACGGCACGGGAGAACTGATTAAAGAGGCTCTCAATCGGGGTGCGAAAAAACTCTATCTCGCGATCGGGGGATCGGCCACCAATGATGCAGGTGTCGGGATGTTGATGGCGTTGGGATGGCAATTTTTAGATAATTTCGGAAATTCTATCGATTTAGGGGGAGATCAATTAATCAAAATTCAACAAATTATTCCTCCAAAAGCTCCTCAAGCATTTTTCCAAGGCGTTGAAATCTTTTGTGATGTGACTAACCCCTTATATGGCAACAATGGGGCGGCCTATATTTTTGCAAAACAAAAAGGTGCAGATGAAATTTTGATTCAATCTTTGGACGAGGGTTTAAAGAATTTCAGCGATCGCGTTCAAGAACAATTAGGTATTAACTTAAACTTTCCAGGAGCAGGGGCCGCAGGAGGATTGGGCGCAGGGGCAAAATTAGGGTTTGATGCGAAAATTAGTCGAGGAATTGAGCGTATAGCAGAGTTAACGGGACTAGAAGCCCATATTCAAGCCACTGATGTCATTATTACGGGAGAAGGACGGTTTGACCAGCAATCTCTTCAGGGAAAAGTCATTTGTGGAGTTTTGGCATTGGCGCAAAGCTATCAAAAACCCGTCATTGTACTAGCAGGGAATTCGGACTTTAAAAATCATGCTGGTATCCAAAAAATTATTACCCTCGTTGGGGAAGATATTTCTCTAGAATCGGCATTAAATGATTCCAAGACTGCTTTAAGAAAACGTTGTCAGCAATTGCAAGCTTATTTGACTAATTTAAGCGATATTTAACGGTTAAAATTAAATTGGTAATCTACATTTACCCTTGATCCCCCCTGCCCCCCTTGATAAGGGTGGTGTCCGTAGGACGGGGGGATCCTACAGTCGCTCGCTCGGCGAATCTTAATTTAGCAGAACGGGAACGGGGATTGCGCTGTTGTTCTTCGGGTTGGGCAATAATCGGTTTTTTGCTGATTACCTTGAGTAAAGCCGATTCTCGAAAACGGTGTTTCACAATGCGGTCTTCTAGGCTATGAAAACTAATAATGCCAATTTTGCCGTTGGGTTTGAGCCAGTGGGGAGCCTGGTCGATAAATTTTTCCAAGGAGCCTAATTCGTCATTCACTGCAATGCGTAACCCCTGAAAGCTACGGGTCGCGGCATGGATTCGACCGTAACGGTATTTGCCAGGAACACAACGGGCGATCGCGTTGGCTAAGTCTAAAGTCGATTGAAAAGGGCGTTCCTGAACAATTTGTCGAGCAATACGACGAGATAACCGCTCCTCTCCATATTCAAAGAAAATTTTGGCTAATTCTGCCTCGTCCCAATAATTAATAATATCGGCGGCGGTTAGATCTTGACTGCGATCCATCCGCATATCCAGGGGGGCATCTTGCCGAAAACTAAAGCCCCGTTCAGCCTGGTCTAATTGAGGAGAACTCACCCCCAAATCAGCGATAATTCCATCAAATTTTTCTTGTTCAGCAGGATATTCTGCAAAATTCCCCTGCCAAAAATCTACCCGTTCCTCACCATATTCCCTTAATCTTTCCCTTGCCGCCGCGATCGCCCATTCATCCCGATCAATAGCAACCATACGAACAGACGGAAAAGTAGTTAAAATAGAGGCGCTGTGGCCGCCTTCACCGACCGTTGCATCTAAATAATATCCCTGGGGAGAGATTGACAAGCCCTGAATTAATTCCTCAGAAAGAACGGAGATATGAGAAAAATTTGAAAATTCTTTTTGAAAAGGAACAGATTCATTCATGGAAGATAATACGCAAGTAATCTTTAAGGAGCAAAGAGAGAAAGAATCAGCAGAAATAGATCGTTTTCAGGAACTTATAAGGCTGAGAATAATTCAAACAAAGGAGAAAACCTCCATTGGAATTCCAATATTATTATAAATCTGGCGATTAACGCGCATGTTCTTTCTCTCCCGTTCCCTATCTGACTTGAATAAAACTTTTACGCGATTTTTTATTATCAATTCACTAGCCATGATCGGGATTTTCTGCGGTATTGTCCCTGAGTATGCTTGGAATTCATCTAGTTTAGTGTTTAGTTTTTTTGCCTATACCCAGGATTTTAGTCAGACACAAATTAATCAATACGCGAAAGTTGTTTTAGAAATAGAAACCGAACGGAAGACAGCCTATCAACAAATTCAAAAAATTCTGGGTAAAACACCCCCCCAAATTTCTTGTAATCAAAAAGATTCCTTGAAGAAACTTCCCAATGATGCCCAAAAAGTTGCTGTTGATTTTTGTAACAAATCAAAAAAGATAGCACAAGATAGTGGATTGAAATCATCCGAATTTAATGCAATTACCGATGGATTAAAAAAAAATTCAGATTTGAAAAATAGGATTCAAAAAGCCATTATCCAACTTCGTAAGTAATCGTTATTTGATAATTGGCGAGATAGTTGCCGCAATATTCACTACGTCTTAAGTCGGTCGTAAGCTGTGATAAATCTAAATTGTATTACCACAAATTCCTAATACTGTGTAACAAGGGACTTAAGCCCCTTGTCGATATAAATTTTGGACGACGAACAGCTTGAGGACAGGGAATTATCCAATGAAAGTAAATTTGAATACGGCATCATTAAAGTCAAAATCACTGATTCCCAAGTTGCCTGGCAGATCCTCAAAACCAAAGACGTTATTTCCTCGGTTTTGTAGGTGTTCAGCACCATCGGGATTAGCACTACCAAAGCTGAAATAAGCAACGGCATGGGTTATGAAGTTGGATAAATTGGCGGCGGTATTATTAGGATTCTGAGCAAGGAAAGCATTGATACCGTCCTGTAATGTTCCGCCTGTGGGAATTAAATCACCGCCATTGGCGATCGCAAAGGGAGAATAGCGTTTTCCGCCTTGAAGCAGAACATCCCCAAATTCAGACGCACTGGTATTATTGGTAGGATCACCGTCTGCACCAATCTGTAAGACAAAATTATTAACGGCGTTGGTCATGGCGGTGCGGGCATAACCCGTATCACCAGGATTGAGAAGATCATCGATCGCCCCGTTACCATTGAGATCCAGAGTGTCCAGAATTGCCCCGTTATCATTTTCGACTTGATAAAGACCGACTAAATTGTGGAAAAGTGCATCGGTTTGATTCAATGCTGCATCGTCACCTTGAGTCTTGGCGTTACCAGAAACATCGCTCAAGTTATAGACAAGACTACCCAGATTATCGCCTTTATTATTAAATTGAGTAACGCGATCGCTGATATCTTGGTCAGGTAAATTCGTGATGTTTAGCGTGAAATCAGTACTGGCATCAGGAGTTTCTCCAACGCTTTTATCATCAACATTGACCGTTACATCATATTGATTCTTTGTCTCAAAATCGGGACTATTGCCAATAAAAAACAATTCATTATTGCGAATTTCAAAGCTGGCTGCATCTGCTCCACTCAAGGATAAGATGTTAGTTCCTTGACCATCATCAGTAATGTTGATCGTTGCTACTTTGATTCCCCCTGTGGTATTACTATTTTCGGCTAACGCTGTTACTGTATTGCTGAGATTAACGGCTGTGGGAGGATTATTGATCGGTGCTTCATTGAGGTCAATTTGATAAAAAGTCGTTGAACCACTAACTTCATTGGCCACCACTAATAGGGGCTTACCGTTGGGGCTATCTTGAGCCGAAATAAACGCTAATCCTTCTGGCCCCAAGTCCTTCGCTGCCGCACTATCGGTCGCTGCTGTAAAATCTCGATTGTTAATGTATTGGACAAAAGTAGGACTCACGGGATCGGTGACATCATAAACCATGACCCCGCCGATGCGTTCTAAACCGATAAAAGCATAGGTGCGATCGTTAATTTTTCCAGTAACAAGTCCTTCTGGTTCTGGCCCCTTATCATCACTGCGATTATCAAAATTATTATTGCTATTGCTGGCGTTAAAGAACTCAGGGAACTGTTCGGCGGTAATGCGTTCAAAGGCATCGCCACTGTCGTAAACCAACTGTCCTTGACTATTCCAAATAGAGAAAGAGCGACCACCATAGCTATAGAGTTGGTCGTAGTCGCCGTCACCATCCGTATCGCCTAAAGCAGTTGTAACTAATAAACGACCAATATTTTCATCTTTTTGGAGTTCGGCAGCATTGGGGAAAGCGGTGGGATCTAGGGTTAAATCCTTAATGCGAGCTTCTTCACTGTAGCCGTCGTAATCGCGACTATCCCCTTCATTGGCGGTGATGTAATAGGTTTGATTGTTGGCGGTGTAACTGGCGATCGCGTCGGGTTGATACATTCCAAAGATGGGCCAGTTCCGAATATTAATCGCATCATCGCGATCGCTGGCATCTAGCTCTTGGGGTTGAGTGGTAATCAGTCCGAGAACAACGGGTTCAGGATCAGGATCGGGGATAAAGGTTCCATCAACCTTCACGGTGATTCCCGCTACTTGGAAATCATTGTCGTTGAGAACAGCGATCGTGTTGGCATCAACTAAGGTCAAGCCCTCGACTTTTTCAACCGTGTTATAACCTGCTTTGGCTAAATCAACGTGCAAGGTTTTGGCAACTAAATTAATGCCCTGACTGACCAGTTCTGCTGGGGTCATTTGATCAATGGTTTTCAGGTTGCCACTGCCCAAATCAATCGGAGCATCCTGATTGAGAACATTCGTTGCACCGTCTAAGCTAAAGCGATAAACTTTTTTCTCAATATTGCTGAGAGGGTCGCTATCAATAGCATCATCATCTCGTTCAACGAGTAAAAATTCTCCATTATCGATATAAACGGCATCCCCAATTTTGTCAGGACGAGTGTTGTCGGTTGTACCCAAGTTGCCATTATCAAGACGATAGAGATATTCCGCCGTGACGGTTTTTGTAACTACATCAAATTCAATGATGCGGACGTTATTCAGGTTATTGAGATTACTATTACTGAGGGTCGTGGGGTTCCGCAAAGGACTTTGAACAAAGGCATAGAGTTTATTGTTGTCTTTATTCAACGCGACAGCTTCAAAGCCTCGGTTTTGACGACGTTGGGCGAGGATGCTTGGTAAGACTTCTGTGCCAAAGGTTCCTGCTGGTTGTCCTGCCGCTACGGCTGTCCCTTGGGGAACAAAACGTTCAATTAACTTGCCATCTGTGCCGAAGTGATAGATGGCGGGACGATATTCATCCACCATCCAAAAGCTACCGTCATTAGCCAGAACAATGGCTTCAAAATCTCCCCCCAATTTATCGAGAGGCGTAATGGGATTTCCCTGAAGATCAACAGGAACTTCGTCGTTATAAGGCGTATTACCGTTACCCCCTGCAATACTGGTATTGGGCAAGCCCGTAATTGCTGTTCCGTCTGCTTGCTTCAGATTAATGCGCTCGGTGAGGGTGATGGCCCCCGTAGAACGATTTAACTCGAAACGAACAATTTCGGGGCTAAAGTTAGGAAGCAGGAAAGGACGATTGCTACCAGTGGGTTCACCGTTGGGGCCGCGATCGGTATGGGTAACAAATTTCAGATTGCCGTTGGCGGCCGTACCTTCGTAGAACAGACCAGAGAAACCACCGAGGAAAAGTTCTTGGTTTGCGGCGGTCTTACCAATGGAAGGTAAATTACTAAATTCAAAGGTTTCAATCCGAGTTGAAGGAACACTGTAATCCTTAAAGCCCAAGGGTTTAATGCTTTCGACTGTGGCTGTGGCGATATCTATCACCGCGATCGCGTTAGCTTCCTGAAGCGTTACCCAAGCTTTCGTACCATCGGGTGAAAAAGCAATATATTCGGGTTCTAAATCTTGAGCCACTGTGCGGGTTGTGCCGACATCTCCCTTAAACTTGACTCCTGCCGCTTTAAGTTGGGCAAATTGATTGTTAAAAGCGGTAAAATCAGCCGTTTGAACCGTTGCAGAATTGATTCCCAAAGAAAGGTCAATAATACTAACAGAGCCTTCTGGATCATTTGTATAAGTCCCATTCGGTTCGCCTTCGTTAGCCACTAAGACTTTTTTGCCGTCGGGACTGAAGGTGAGCATATCGGGTAAAGCTCCGACCTCTAACGCCTTGAGGGGAGTAGCAAAATCTGGGCTATTAGCAGAATAAAAAATAACCTGTCCCTTGGCTTGTTTGTCTGCATTTTCAACCGCGATCGCCACAATGCCATCTTTAATCGCCACACTATTGGGCAAACCAAAAGCACTGGTATCAATAGAAGTAATCAGAGTTGGATTCGTCGGATCGCTCGCATCTACAACATCCACCTTGCCATTTTGAGCATTAACCACAAAAAGCCGTTTACTGGCAGGATCATAGGCAGGAATTTCGGCGGCGGATTGATTATATTGACCCGTCGCATAGGTTCCGATCGCACTCAGAGTGATCGGAGGCTGGGGAGTGGGATTAGATTCGGATTGGGGAGTCACCTCGAACTGGCTGACAATTTTTGGGGTCAGACTGTCTAAATTCCCTGCTTGAGCGAGAATTTCTGCTTCTGAGTAGGCATCGATTCCGTAGGTCGTAACCGTTAATTTTTGAGTCAAGGGATCAACATCAAACTCAGTCCAACCATAACTATGACCGACAAAATAATCTCCTTGCAAGAGAGTTGCATCAATTAAGCCCTCAGCTTGAGCTAAGTTATCATTTAGTCCAATTGGATCAAAACCCCCTGGTTGAAGAATTTGTTGCTTGATGGCCAATTTTACCAAATCGTCCTTATCGTCGGGATTGCTATCAGTATCAGGAGCGATGGGCGCGGCCGCATACCCAGCCGCAAAAGTGGGATCAGAAGCACTGACAAAATTACCGAGAACTTCTCCCAGGGGTTGATCAAAAGCAACGGCTCCTGTGGTGATTTCAAAAGCAGAAGTGGCAATTTGTTCTCCACCTGGGGCGAGTTGGTAGGTGAGATTATTAACAGAAGTGGTGTGAATATCCGCCGCGACAAAAACAACGTTGGTGATTTGATTGTCATTAATAAATTTGAGTAATTCCGCCCGTTCTTTGCCGTAGCCTTCGTAGGCATGCACATTAATACCTGGCAAAATATTTTGAATCGGCTCAGGAAGCATCACAAATTTCCAAGTTTGCCCACTGGCTTGAGCGGCTAATAAGTCTTGTTTAAATTCCGCTAGTTGGACTGATCCCAATAACGTCCGCTCTGTGGTTAAAGAGTCAACAATCACTGCGGCGGGATCGTCAGGAATTGTGTCATTATTTCCATCGGTAAAGTTAATTGCTGCATCACGGAAGGAACGGGTATCTAAGACAAAAACTGACGCATCTTTACCAAAAGCGTTATTGCGATAGAGCTTACGTTCCCCATCAAAACGGACATCTCCCGTACTGTCAGCATAAAATTTATCGACTAGGGGATTGTATTCCTGAAAGGCAGTTAAACCGTTTTCATACAGTTCCGTATCATTAATCAAACCCGTTGTTGTTGAAAAACGCTCATCGGTACTGGCTTCTGCTCCACCTGCAAAATCATTAATCACTTCGTGGTCGTCAATGGTCGCAAAAACTGAAGTAGAAGCCCGTAATTCTGCCCAATAATTTTCTCCTAGACGAGAGCCATAAACTTCAGCTTGTTTAGCACGATATTCGGCTAGGGTTTCTACTTGATCTTTGCGACTACCATCGGCATTGAGGACGGCATCGGAACCGTAATCTGCATAAATGGTATCTCCATGTTCCACAAAGAAATCTAGTTTTTTGGCGGCAACATTACTAATCGCGGGATAGGGGGCTAATTCTCCTCGCCAATCGCCAGAAACGCCGAAAGTCAGACCTTTTTTCTCTCCTGCTAAAGCGGCTGTTTGGAAGCGTCCTGTGGCCGTGTCTCCCGCCGCATCAGTTACTCGGTAAAAATATTCAGTATTGGCCGTTAGCCCAATAACCTCTACCTTGACAGGAATCGTTGAATCCGTCACATTGACTGTTTTCTTACCCGCGATCGCGCTAAAATCCGCAGTTTTAGAATATTCAAAGGTCACTTCCCCCACAAAGAGACTGCGGGCCCAGAGTATGGCCGAATTTTGATCTACGTCACCACTGGCGATTCCATTGACTAAGGATTGGGGATTAAGATCCGAATTACGGGGATTGTAACTGGTTGTGTCAACGATTAACGGTGTTTCAAAGGCATTAGCCACATCATCCCAACGGACAAATTTAAAATTCGTGTTGTTATTTTCTAGTTCATCGCCATTTTCAACCGCGTTCTGGGGATCATTCGCTCCATCTTGGACTAACAATGCTCCAAAAGGAAACGTGGGGCCGAGGGGAACATTGATAATTTCTAAGCCATCGGTTTCATTGGCCTGGTCAATGCCTGCGGGGAGATTATCGCCCACGACAAAACTGCCCAGATAACTATTGCTTCCCTCTCGGCTATAAACGGCGTAACTGCTATCGCCCTGGCTAGAAGCGACTAGGTAACCTGTTCCATTGGGGCCGTAATAAATCGCTAATCCTTCCAGATCGGGGACTAATTCGGGAGAACCCACTGGACGAACAACGGTAACGGTATCTCCCCCGTTGGGTTCAGCCGCAAATTTAACAAGGCCGATTTCATTTTCGACGGCTAAATAAACAATGCCTTTTTCCTGATCCACCGCGATCGCTTCCGATTGATAATCACTCGCTGTTTTTCCTGCGACGATCGGCAAATTAATCGTTCGGACGACTTCTGCTGTGATTAATCCCTGGGCATCCGCTTTGATTTCTAATTGGGCAATTTTGTTGCCGCCTGCTTGGGTAACAAAGGCGTAGGACTTACCGCTAACAGGACTCCGATAACCCGCTAACCCATAAACCGTCGCATCGCCATCATCAACGCCAAAAATAGAAAAGGCGGGAGCGAGCAATTGGCTTGAGGTGATGTTAACTAACGTGTGGGTGGTGGGGTCGATTTTAAAAAGATTGAGCGTGTCATTGGCGCGATCGCTCACTAAAGCAATATCAACAGTTTCCGTGCCGAGTTGGAAATTATAGAGAACATCCACATTGTTGTAGCGCAGATCCCCAAATTGAGCACTTTCTCCCAAAATATCCGTAGGAGTAATCTTTTGTAGCACCTCACCATCCAAAGAGAAAACGGCCAAACCGCCATCTTTGAGTGTCCCAAAAATCAAACTATCTTCCGCATTATCAGGATCAATCCAAACGGCTGGATCATCCGAATCACCTAATAAACCGAGCGTAGTCGTTTCTCCATTGGCATCGTCAATCGCATCGGCCGTTTCTATTACGGGTAAAACGGCGGTCGTCGTTTGAATATCTAAACCCAAAGCGATAAATTGGGTCGTTTGAGTCGCACTAAAATTATTGTCACTAACCACAATTAAAGATTGACGACCATCGGGCAGAACTGGCCCTAAAGATAAACCCTCAAGATTATCGGGAGTAATCCCTAAATCTGCTTGAAAATCGACTAATAATTTCTTTTTAACGGGAGAATCAATAGCAAAACGAGTATTTTCTGCTTCCCAAAAGAGGTCATCAAAGGAACTGACATCTAAAGCTCCTTGGGTTTGAATTTGATAAAGTTTGACTGTATTACCCACTCCCGCCGCAAAGGAACGTTCTAGACTGAGTAGGGTTCCGTTATTATCAATGGCTAATAATTCGACTAAACCATTATCCGCAAAGCCTCCGACAGGATTAGAAGCCTTGGGAATGGGTTCGACTTCATAGACAAATTCAGCGACGACCTGGCCCGTTGTGAGATCGTACTTAACAATACGCGAAAGACTGGTATTTTCTAAGGTTGAAGCAGAGCCGTCTTGAGCGAGGGCATTTTCCGTTGCCGTGTAGAGATAACGCCCATCGGGAGTAATGGTTAAACTTTCAAAAGCCAGGTTATTGCGAATGCCAGTCGTGACCGTCTGGGTCGGAAAATATTTCTCGGCGACAGGTAGTTCACTCAGCTTTTGTCCAGAAAGAGAGAACTCATTCACAAAAGGATTGGTAAGACGGGGAATATCGGGTCGAGCCTCGCCTTCTGAGGAAATATAAACAGTGCCATTCTCGGTTAAAGCAATGCCTTCTGTGTCTAGGCTATTGGTCGGGAAAGGATTTCCTTCGCTATCTAACAGGGTTGTCACTTGGGTAAAACTGACATCACCGTTATCGAGGCGGCCATCACTGAGATTAATGTCTAGGGTATAAAAGCGGGCGGGATTAATACTACTGCGATCGTCGGAAATGGCATAGTAGCGATTTTGGGCTTGATCATAGACAATTCCCGATAAACCACCTACTTGAGTATTTTTAAAAGATGTATCCGTGCTAAAGGTGACTAATCCAAGATTTTCTACCCCAGTAACAGTTTTTCGTGCCTGGGTATTCGCCTTTGTCGGAATGGTTAAATCATTATAAACCAAACGGTGGTCTGAACTGGGGGTGCGGGAAGGATAAATATTGGAGTCTAAACTTGGGTTAAACTCACCAACAATTCCAAAGAGCGGGTCAGATTTGGTTGGCCAAAATACGCCGCCGTCTTCAATGTTGAGGTTTGTGGAAGGAAGGACATAATCGACGCGGAGATTACCTGGCGTGGTGTCAGCAAAGTCCGCAGTATCAAAGCTGGGATTTCCTTGGTGTTGAGTGTTGCTTCCTCCTTGTTGCTGACTGGCTTCTGGTGCGCCATTACTGCCAGGGGTTAGATTGGCATCGGTCGTTGAACCCGCGATCGCAGGATTATTAAAAAATTGATTAGCGGCTCCTTGATAAGAATCTCCATCAAAGGGGTCGGCATTGTAATCGCCTAGAATAACAAAGCGTTCCCCTGCTCTTAGTCCGCCCTGATTACCCTGATCGTCGTAGGCATAATCTCCCTTCCCAGGCGTTACATAATCCGACCAAAAACGAATTTCATCATAGTTGCGTTTACCATTGCGGTCTTCTGCTCCATCAAAAACGGGGGGAGTGGGATGGGCTGCTAGGATATGTACGATTTCGCCATTAACATTAACGGGAATATCCCAATGACTTTTGGAAGATAGACGCAATATATCTACGGCTTCGGGGGAATAATACCCATTTTCGCCACTGAGGGGATTGGCCGTCGGATCATTGGTCAGCAAATTTCCAGGCATATCTTTCCAAAGAAAATTTTGGAAGGTACGCACCTGGTCGGTGATCAAGGGATATTTTGACAAAACGACCATGCCGTACTGCCCAGGAAAAGTTCCGAATCCGAAAGCATCATTTCCCTGACCCAAGACACCGTTTTTATCTAAATCTAGCCCTGAATCCACCCCCGTATTGGAAGGCGCGAGGTAAACATAGGGATAATCTACCGGTGCAACCCCGTTTTGGCTGACTCCCAGATAATTAGATTTGAATAGGGCGATCGCTTCACCGTTAGCATCGTAGTCAAATTCATTGAGCAAGAGAATATCAGGGTTATTGCGCTGGATAATCTCGGCAATATTTTTCGCTTGGGGATGATTGGGGGTAGAAAGATCGGTAATCAGTTGCCCTAAATTGTTGCGGTTAAGGGAGGCATTAAAAGTCGCAACCCGAATAGATGCAGTCAAGGGCGCATTTTCACTAAAGACTACATTTTCTGCATTGAGCTCATTCGCCTCTACATTTTTGAGAATGCCTAGACTTTCTCCTGTTGCCGCTAATTTAATAACGGTATCCGCCCCTGTTTGTTGAAAAGTTAAATCCGTTAAAGAATCTACTCCGTCCAGTTTGATAGCAATTTGATCCGCTTGGGCATCAAAGTCAGCAACGGCATTGACACTGGTAGGAACCTCTGCATTTGCTAACCAGAAGCGATCGCGTCCTGTACCGCCGTAGAGTCTATTATCCCCTGTTCCTGCGTAGAGCGTATCATCCCCCGCGCCACCAAAAGCCCTATCGTTTTTCCCTGCGTAGAGCGTATCTTGACCTTTTCCACCGTAGAGACTGTTATTACCGCCTTCATCGCTCGCATCTAGTTCATCGTTTCCTGTGTCCCCTAAAAGCAGATCACCAGTTCCTGCATACAACAAATCATTATCTGCTCCGCCACCGAGAGTATTTCCGCCAGACCCCAAGCCTGCATCAATTTCGTCATTGCCTTCTAATCCAAGAACGATGTCTTCTGAGCCAGCTAGGAGTTCGTCGCGATTAATTGTGCCTTTGATGATCGCCATATTTGATCCTTAAAAATTGTCTGAATATTTTGAGGGATAGATTGCTAGAGCTTTTCATAACTTCTCTAGACTAGACTCCCATAGCAAGGTTAAGAGAGCGTTAGCCTTGGATTATTGTTAAGTTATAAAAAGATAAAAACTCCCTG
>Ga0138292_1055850_pt1 | contig 12359 bp, 9 predicted proteins | sample S_140709_E_mt_FD_106913 | JGI IMG/M metagenome (GOLD analysis project Ga0138292, IMG submission 106913) | Freshwater microbial communities from Lake Simoncouche, Canada - S_140709_E_mt (Metagenome Metatranscriptome) | ecosystem: Environmental > Aquatic > Freshwater > Lake | place: Canada: Quebec... | reverse complement strand
GTTGATTGCAGCGATCCAAAATCAAATACTCATAGAGTAGGTAACTGTAACCATTGCTAAGTTTTCAGTAAAAGAGATTTTACTGGAAATTTAAGCCGTTGTAGCTCAGTGGTAGAGCACTTCCTTGGTAAGGAAGAGGTCGGCAGTTCAATCCTGCTCAACGGCTCGGATATGAGAAAGAGATTGAGGAGAAAGAAAGAAACTAAAATTAAAAACTAAATAAAAATAAAACTATGGCTAAAGAAAAATTTGACCGCAGTAAACCGCACGTAAATATCGGTACTATCGGTCACGTTGACCACGGTAAAACTACTTTAACTGCTGCAATTACTAAGGTATTAGCAGACGCAGGTTTGTCAGAAGCTCGTTCTTTCGATTCTATCGACTCAGCTCCAGAAGAAAAAGAGCGTGGTATTACAATCAACACTGCACACGTTGAATACCAAACAGCAAATCGTCACTATGCACACGTAGATTGCCCTGGTCACGCCGACTATGTTAAAAACATGGTAACTGGTGCTGCTCAAATGGACGGCGCTATCTTGGTAGTGGCTTCTACAGACGGACCTATGCCACAAACTCGTGAGCATATCTTGTTGGCTCGTCAGGTAGGTGTTCCTCGTATTGTTGTATTCATGAACAAAGTTGACATGGTTGACGACGCTGAGTTGTTAGAAATCGTGGAAATGGAAATCCGTGAGTTGTTAAGCAAATACGAATTCCCTGGAGACGAAATTCCAATTATCCAAGGTTCTGCTTTGGGTGGATTGAATGGCGATGCGAAATGGGTTGCTAAAATCATGGAATTGATGGCAGCAGTTGATGCTTACATCCCAGTTCCTCCTCGTGCAGTTGATCTTCCTTTCTTGATGCCTATTGAAGACGTATTCTCGATCACTGGTCGTGGTACTGTTGCTACAGGTCGTATTGAGCGTGGTGTAATCAACTCTTCAGAGGAAGTTGATATCATTGGATTAGGTGCTGAAAAATTAAAATCAGTTGTAACTGGTGTTGAAATGTTCCGTAAGATTTTGGATCGTGGAGAAGCTGGTGACAACGTAGGTTTATTGTTACGTGGTATTGACAAAAACCAAATCCGTCGTGGAATGGTTATTTGCAAACCAGGTTCAGTATTGCCTCACACTAAATTCAAAGCTGAAATCTACGTATTGTCTAAAGACGAAGGTGGACGTCACACTCCATTCTTTAACAAATACCGTCCTCAGTTCTATTTCCGTACTACAGACGTTACAGGTGAAACTATTTTACCTGAAGGTGTAGAAATGGTTATGCCTGGTGATAACATCACAATCACAGTTGAGTTAATCGCTCCAATTGCCATGGAAAAGAACTTACGTTTCGCTATCCGTGAAGGTGGTCGTACCGTAGGTGCTGGTCAGGTGACTGAAATCATTCTTTATTTAAAAGGTAAAAGTATCCTGGAAACAGAAAAGAAGAAAAATCCTATATTCTTCACCTTACTTTTAGGAATTACGAACGGGAATAGTTCAATGGTAGAATAGAGGTCTCCAAAACCTTTGATCTGGGTTCGAGTCCTAGTTCCCGTGCAATTAATTGAGCAAATGAGCAAGTTATCTGAATATGTAAAATCATCGTATGATGAATTAATGAACAAGGTTTCTTGGCCTAGCTGGGATGACCTTCAAGAAAGTACAATCATTGTTATGATTGCAGCCTTGATCATTGCCTTGTTAATTGGTGTAATAGATATCGCCAGCGGTTTTGCTTTGGGATCTTTTTACAAATTGTTTTAAACCTAAAGTAGAAAAGGTAGTATCATGTCTGAACAACAAACAGAGCAATTTAAATGGTATGTGGTGAGAGCCATTACTGGACAAGAGAAAAAAGTAAAAGCACAAATTGAGGTTGAACTCGAACGTGCAGGTTTACTTTCTCAAGTTCCTCAAATTCTGATTCCTACCGAAAAGATTTACCAAGTTAAAAATGGGAAGAAAACTTCGAAAGAAAAAGCGTTTTTGCCGGGTTATATTTTAATCAATGCAGATGTTTCTGGGGAAGTTGGTCATATCATTGAATCTGTAAATGGTGTTGTAGGATTTTTGGGCGGCAAATCAACTCCTACACCATTAAGAATTTCTGAAGTAAACAGAATTTTAGGCAATGTAGATGAGATGGCAGAACAAGGTGAAACTTTGATAGAGCCATATATTGTTGGAGAAAGTGTGAAAGTAATAGATGGACCATTCGGTGGTTTCAGCGGAGTGATAGAAGAGGTAATGGAAGACAAAAAGAAATTGAAAGTGATGGTAAAGATTTTCGGAAGAAGAACACCATTAGAACTCAATTTCGTTCAAGTAGAAAAAGAAAGTTAATTGTATTATAAACCCATTTGGGTACAAAAAAATGATTTATGGCTAAAGAACTAACAGGTTTTATTAAATTACAGGTTAAAGGCGGCGCTGCTAATCCAGCTCCTCCAATCGGTCCTGCCTTAGGATCAAAGGGTGTGAATATCATGGAGTTTTGCAAACAATTCAATGCAAGAACCCAAGATAAAGCAGGGAAGATTTTACCTGTTGTGATTTCAGTTTACAGTGATAAATCTTTTGATTTTATCATTAAAACGCCTCCAGTTGCAGCACAGTTATTAGAGGCAGCAAAAATCCAAAAAGGATCTGCTGAACCTAACCGTAAGAAAAACGGTACTGTTACTTGGGAGCAAATCAGAAAGATTGCTGAAGACAAAATCGTTGACATGAATTGCTTCAAAGTTGAATCAGCCATGAAAATGGTAGCGGGTTCTGCAAGAAGTATGGGATTGAATGTTTCTGGTGAAAATCCTTTTAACAACTAAAATACACTGCAATGACAAGGATAAGTAAGAAAAGAAAAGAAGTACTTAAAAAAGTTGATGCTGCTAAAGCATATACACTAACTGATGCTTCTAAATTAGTGAAGGATATCAGCTACACAAAGTTTGACTCTTCTGTAGACATCGATATTCGTTTGGGAGTTGATCCTAAGAAAGCGAATCAAATGGTTCGTGGTGTGGTAGCATTGCCACATGGAACTGGTAAAACCTTAAAAGTTTTGGCTTTGGTTCCTGCTGACAAAGAAGCAGAAGCGAAAGAAGCAGGAGCAGATTTTGTAGGTTTAGATGAATATATCCAAAAAATTGAGCAAGGTTGGACCGATATTGATATCATTATCACTGTTCCAGCTGTCATGGCTAAATTAGGTAAATTAGGTAAAGTATTAGGACCAAGAAACTTGATGCCAAATCCTAAAAGTGGTACAGTAACCCAAGAAGTTGGTAAAACCATCAAAGAAGTAAAAGCAGGTAAAATTGATTTCAAAGTAGACAAAGAAGGGATTATCCATACATCCATTGGTAAATCATCTTTCGCTCCTGAAAAATTATATGAAAATGCAGTAGAATTAATCCAAAGCATTTCAAAATTGAAACCTTCTTCTGCAAAAGGAACATATTTCAGAAGCATTCACATTAGCAGTACCATGAGTCCGGGAATTACTGTTGATACTAAATCAGTACCTGGCATTTAATCAATCAGCATATGAATAGGGAACAGAAAATAGAAGTAATTCAGGGCTTGGTAGAAAAGTTCGGTCAATTTAAAAATATCTATATTACAGATATTTCTAACTTGAACGCTGAACAAACAAGCAAATTGAGAAGAGAATTGTTCAAGAGTGGTATTACCATGCAAGTGGCTAAAAATACCATGATTGAGAAAGCAATGGTCGAGTCTGGCAGAGAATTGGGTAATTTAGCTGAGACTCTAAAAGGCAATACCGCATTGATGTTCAGTGAAGACATCAAAGCTCCTGCTAAAGTAATCAAGGATTTCAGAAAAAAAGGCGATAGACCCTACTTAAAAGGTGCTTGCATTGACGCTGATATATTCATTGGTGATAACCAATTAGAGGTATTGATGAGTTTGAAAACCAAAAATGAACTCATTGGAGATATCATTGGAATGTTACAGGCGCCAGCACAAAATGTATTGGGTGCTTTACAATCAGGTGGCAATACAATTGCAGGTGTAGTTAAGACGCTTTCAGAGCGTCCTGAATAAAACAATAATTTAGAATAAATAACAATTAAAACTTAGAAAAATGGCAGATTTAAAAGCGTTCGCAGAACAATTAGTTAACTTAACAGTGAAAGAAGTTAACGAGTTAGCTAAAATTTTAAAAGACGAGTACGGAATAGAACCAGCTGCTGCTGCAGTTGCTGTTGCTGCTCCGGCTGGTGCAGGTGCTGGCGAAGCAGCTGCTGAGAAAACATCTTTTGATGTAATCTTGAAAAGCGCAGGTGCTAACAAATTAAACGTAGTTAAAATTGTTAAAGATTTAACAGGTTTAGGTTTGAAAGAAGCAAAAGAACTAGTTGACGGTGCTCCAAAACCAGTTAAAGAAGGAGTAGACAAAGCTACCGCAGAAGATTTAAAAGCTAAGCTAACTGAAGCAGGAGCTGAAGTTGAGCTTAAGTAATTTAAACTCAGCACACTAACATTTGTGACCCCGGCATATTGCCGAGGGTCACTTTTCTGTTTATGGAAATCGAAGAGTCGGTAACCTTTTAATTTTATAAAAATTGGCCAATATAAATAATCCGGCAGGAGGTAGAATCAATTTCGCTTCTGTCAAACCCGTGATAGATTATCCAGATTTTTTGGATGTTCAATTACAGTCTTTCAGAGAGTTCTTTCAATTAGACACAACCTCTGAAAGTCGTACAAATGAAGGTTTGTACAAAGTTTTTTTGGAGAATTTCCCAATCACAGATACACGAAATATTTTCGTGTTGGAATTCTTAGATTATTTTGTTGATCCTCCTCGTTACTCAATAGATGAGTGCATTGAGAGAGGGTTGACTTATTCAGTTCCTTTGAAAGCGAAGTTGAGGTTGTCTTGTAATGACGCTGAACACGAAGATTTTAAGACCATCGTTCAAGATGTGTATTTAGGAACAATTCCTTACATGACACCGAGAGGTACTTTTGTGATCAACGGAGCGGAGAGAATTATTGTATCTCAATTGCACCGTTCACCAGGGGTATTCTTTGGTCAAAGTTACCATACCAATGGAACCAAACTCTATTCTGCCAGAGTCATTCCATTCAAGGGTAGTTGGATTGAATTTGCAACAGACGTGAACAACGTCATGTATGCTTACATTGACAGGAAGAAGAAGTTTCCTGTAACAACCTTGTTACGTGCCATTGGTTACGAAACTGATAAAGAAATTTTAAACTTGTTTGATTTAGCTGAAGAAATCAAAGTAAGCAAAGCAGGTTTAAAAAGAGTATTGGGGCGTAAATTAGCAGCAAGGGTTTTAAGAACTTGGGTTGAAGATTTTGTGGATGAAGATACCGGTGAAGTAGTTTCAATTGAAAGAAACGAAGTGATCATTGAAAGAGATACAGTACTTGAAGATGAGCATATCGATTTAATCGTTGAAGCTGAAGTAAAAACTATTTTACTTCACAAAAACGAATCTTCGCACAACGACTTCGCCATCATTTTGAATACGCTTCAAAAAGATACTGCAAACAGTGGTAAAGAAGCGCATGAGCATATCTACCGTCAATTAAGAAATGCAGATCCACCTGATGAAGAAACAGCAAGAGGAGTAATTGACAAATTGTTCTTCTCTGATAAGAGATATGATTTAGGTGATGTAGGTCGTTACAGAATCAATAGAAAATTAGGCAAGAACGAGCCTTTGAGCAACAGGGTATTGTCTAAAGACGATATCGTTTCAATCATGAAATATTTGATTGAATTGTCTAATTCTAGAGCTGATGTGGACGATATTGACCACTTGAGTAACAGAAGGGTAAGAACTGTTGGTGAGCAATTGTATGCTCAATTTGGGGTTGGTCTGGCGCGTATGGCTCGTACCATTCGTGAAAGAATGAACATCAGAGACAACGAAGTATTTACACCTACCGATTTGATCAATGCAAAAACATTGTCTTCTGTTATCAATTCGTTTTTTGGTACCAACCAATTGTCACAGTTCATGGATCAAACCAATCCATTGGCTGAGATTACGCACAAGCGCCGTATGTCGGCACTTGGTCCTGGTGGTTTGAGTCGCGACCGTGCTGGTTTCGAAGTGCGTGACGTACACTATACCCACTATGGACGTTTGTGTACCATTGAAACACCAGAAGGTCCAAACATTGGATTGATTTCATCTTTATGTGTACATGCCAAAATCAATGGCATGGGATTCATTGAAACACCATACTTAAAAGTTACAAACGGAAAAGTAGGAGTGAATGAGCCTGTCACTTACCTAAGTGCTGAAGATGAAGATGGAAAAGTAATTGCACAATCTGATGCGCGTTACGACGCAAAAGGAAATTTCAACGAAACCAAAATCAAAGCCAGATATGAAGGTGACTTCCCTATGGTGGATGCAGAGAAACTTGAGTTCATGGACATTGCGCCTAACCAAATTGTTTCTATTGCAGCTTCTTTGATTCCTTTCCTAGAACACAATGATGCAAACCGTGCATTGATGGGATCGAACATGCAAAGACAAGCAGTGCCTTTGTTGAGACCTCAAGCGCCTGTTGTTGGTACTGGATTAGAAGCTAAAATTGCCATTGATTCTAGAACTTTATTGGTTGCTGAAGGCAATGGTGTAATTGAATATGTTGATGCCAATGAAATCAAAATTCGTTACGAGCAAACTGAAAATGATCGTTTGGTAAGTTTTGGTTCTGAAACTAAAACCTACAAATTGATTAAATTCCGTAGAACCAATCAAAATACTTGTATCAACTTGAAACCAATTGTTAAAAAAGGACAAAAAGTTGAAAAAGGCACAGTACTTTGCGAAGGATATGCAACTGAATCAGGAGAATTGGCCTTGGGTAGAAACTTACAAGTGGCATTCATGCCATGGCAAGGTTTCAACTTTGAGGATGCGATTGTAATTTCTGAAAAAGTTGTTAAAGAAGATATTTTCACTTCAATTCATATCACTGAATACGAATTGGAAGTAAGAGATACCAAACGTGGCGAAGAAGAATTAACCAATGATATTCCAAATGTGAGCGAAGAAGCAACTAAAAATTTGGATGAAAATGGTTTGATTCGTATAGGTTGCGAAGTGGGTGAAGGCGATATTTTAATTGGTAAAATCACACCTAAAGGAGAAACTGAACCATCACCTGAAGAGAAATTATTAAGAGCAATCTTCGGTGACAAAGCGGGTGATGTAAAAGATGCTTCGTTAAAAGCGATTCCTTCAACGAGCGGTGTTGTGATTGATAAAAAGTTATTTGCCAGAGTTAAAAAAGAAAAATCTGCTAAACAAGAAGACAAAGCTAAATTGGCGAAGTTGAAAGATGAGCACGAGAAGAACTTGAAAGAAATCAAAGACATTTTGATTGAAAAATTGTTCACTGTTTTGTCTGGAAAAACTTCTGCTGGCATCATCAATGTTTACAATGAAGAAATCATTGCAAAAGGGACGAAGTTCAGCAATAAGAATTTAAACGAAATCGATTTTTCAAATGTGAATGCAACCAATTGGACCAGCGATGCTGAGAAAAATGAAATTGTAAGAAGCATCTTGACAAATTACAAAAATCGTAGCAACCAAGAAGTTGCTGATTACCGCAGAAAAGAATATGCTATTTCAGTGGGTGATGAATTGCCAACAGGAATCTTAAAATTGGCTAAAGTTTATTTAGCGAATAAGCGTAAATTGAAAGTGGGTGATAAGATGGCTGGTCGTCACGGTAACAAGGGTATTGTGGCTAGAATTGTACGTGAAGAGGATTTGCCTTTCATGGACAATGGAAAACCAGTAGATATCGTATTGAATCCACTTGGGGTACCGAGTCGTATGAACTTGGGTCAGATTTACGAAACTGTATTGGGTTGGGCAGCTAAAGAGTTGGACGTGAAATTTGCAACACCAATTTTTGATGGTGCAAGTGACGACCAAGTATTAGAGTACACCAGAAAAGCAGGAATTCCTGATTGGGGTAAAACCTACTTGAATGATGGATTATCAGGGATGCGTTTTGACCAACCAGTGACTGTGGGTGTTATTTACATGATCAAATTAGGTCACATGGTTGATGACAAGATGCACGCGCGTTCAATCGGACCATACTCATTAATTACGCAACAACCATTGGGTGGTAAAGCTCAATTCGGAGGTCAGCGTTTTGGAGAGATGGAGGTATGGGCATTAGAAGCATTTGGTGCTGCCAATATCTTGCAAGAAATCTTGACCATTAAATCTGATGATATCATTGGAAGAGCGAAGACTTACGAAGCAATTGTGAAAGGTGACAACCTACCACAACCAGGCTTGCCAGAATCTTTCAATGTATTGGTTCACGAATTAAGAGGACTTGGATTAGACCTCACTTTAGAGTAATAAAATAAATTGGCCGCAAGGCTTGCCTTGCCGCCAATTTTCAAACCATTAAAAATCGCAATTATGTCTTTGAAAAAAGAACAAAAAATAAAAGCAAATTTCACCAAAATTAGAATTGGTCTTGCTTCTCCTGAGAGCATTTTAACCAGGTCTTTTGGTGAAGTAACAAAACCAGAAACAATCAACTACCGCTCTTTCAAACCAGAAATGGGTGGCTTGTTTTGTGAAAGGATTTTCGGTCCTATCAAGGATTACGAATGTCATTGTGGTAAATACAAACGTATTCGTTACAAGGGCATTGTTTGTGACCGTTGTGGTGTAGAAGTAACTGAAAAGAAAGTACGCAGAGAGCGCATGGGACATATCAATTTGGTAGTTCCTGTAGCGCATATTTGGTATTTCAGATCACTTCCAAACAAAATTGGTTACCTGTTAGGTATTCCTTCTAAGAAATTAGACATGGTGGTGTACTACGAAAGGTATGTAGTATGTCAAAATGGTATCAAAGCCCAAGATGGTATTCAAAACTTGGACTTAATTACTGAAGAAGAATACTTGGATATTTTGGATTCATTGCCAAAAGAAAACCAACATTTAGATGACAATGACCCGAATAAATTCATCGCTAAAATGGGTGGTGACGCTTTGTGGTTCTTGTTATCAAAAATCAATTTAGATAACTTAAGTTACGATTTACGTAACAAAGCAAATACTGAAACATCACAACAGCGTAAAAACGAAGCATTGAAGCGTTTGAAAGTTGTTGAAGGATTCAGAAATTCACAAGTACATGGTGAAAACCGTCCTGAGTGGATGGTAGTTAAAATTTTACCAGTTATTCCTCCAGAACTTCGTCCATTGGTTCCATTAGAAGGTGGCCGTTTTGCAACTTCTGATTTGAACGACTTGTACAGAAGGGTAATCATTAGAAACAACCGTTTGAAGCGTTTGATAGAAATCAAAGCGCCAGAGGTAATTTTAAGAAATGAAAAGAGGATGTTACAAGAAGCGGTTGACTCATTATTTGACAATACGCGTCGTGTAAGTGCTGTAAAAACAGAAGGCAACAGACCATTGAAATCTTTAAGTGATATGCTCAAAGGTAAACAAGGTCGTTTCCGTCAAAACTTATTGGGTAAAAGGGTTGATTACTCTGGTCGTTCGGTAATTGTGGTAGGTCCAAACTTGAAATTACATGAGTGTGGAATTCCAAAGAACATGGCTGCAGAGCTTTTCAAACCATTTATCATTAGAAAATTACTTGAAAGAGGAATTGTAAAAACAGTTAAATCTGCCAAGAAATTAGTAGACAGAAAAGAAGCTGTTGTTTGGGATATTTTGGAAAACATTTTAAAAGGACATCCTGTACTTTTAAACCGTGCCCCTACACTCCACAGATTAGGTATTCAAGCTTTCCAACCTAAATTAGTAGAAGGAAAAGCGATTCAATTACATCCCTTGGTTTGTACTGGTTTTAACGCGGATTTTGACGGTGACCAAATGGCGGTTCACGTTCCACTTGGAAACGCTGCAGTTTTGGAAGCCCAAATGTTGATGTTAGCGCCTCACAATATCTTGAACCCTGCAAACGGAGCGCCGGTAACGGTTCCTTCTCAGGACATGGTATTGGGATTGTACTACATTACCAAAGGAAGAAAATCTACACCTGAACATCCAATCCAAGGAGAAGGCCAGGTATTTTATTCAGCAGAAGAAGCAATCATTGCTTACAATGAGAATAGAATCCATTTGCATGCCATGGTTAAATGTAAGGTGAAAGTTAGAGAAAACGGCGAGCTTAAATTTAAATTGATCGATACAACTTTAGGTAGAATCTTGTTCAATCAAGTTGTGCCAGAAGAGTTCGGTTATATCAATGAATTGTTGACCAAAAAAATCTTTGAGAGATATCATTGGTAACATGTACAAAGAAGTTGGTCAAGACCGTTGTGCGCAATTCTTGGACGATATCAAGTACCTAGGTTTCCAATATGCATTCAGAGGTGGTTTGTCGTTTAACTTGTCGTATGTAAACATCCCTGATGAAAAAGAAAAATTCATCAAACAAGCGCAAGCTGAAGTAGATGAAATCTGGGATAACTATAACAATGGTTTCATTACCAACAACGAAAGATACAACCAGGTAATTGATATTTGGACCCGTATCAACTCTAGATTGGCCGATACGCTTTTAAAACAATTAAAAGAAGACCAACAAGGATTCAACCCAATTTACATGATGTTGGATTCTGGAGCAAGGGGTTCAAAAGAACAGATCAGACAGTTGGGCGGTATGAGGGGATTGATGGCAAAACCTCCGAAAAACTTAAGTGGAGGAACTGGAGAGATCATCGAAAACCCAATTCTTTCAAACTTCAAAGAAGGTTTGTCAGTTATTGAGTACTTTATTTCTACACACGGTGCGCGTAAAGGTTTGGCCGATACTGCCTTGAAAACAGCGGATGCTGGTTACTTGACTAGAAGGTTACATGACGTAGCACAAGATGTAGTTGTAAGTGAAGATGATTGTGGAACGCTTCGTGGTATTCCAATCAGTGCCTTGAAAGACAACGAAGAAATTGTAGAAACTTTATACGAAAGAATTTTAGGCAGAACCAGTTTGCATGATATCTATGACCCATTGACTGGTGAAATGATTTGTGAATCTGGGGTATCAATTGATGAGCATATTGCAAGTAAAATTGATGCTTCTCCAATTGAAACTGTAGAAATCAGATCTGCTTTAACTTGTGAAACTCGTTATGGCGTTTGTACCAAATGTTACGGTAGAAGTATGGCTACTGGTAGAGGTTCTCAAAAAGGTGATGCAGTAGGTGTTATTGCTGCACAATCAATTGGTGAGCCTGGAACTCAGTTGACACTTCGTACCTTCCACGTGGGTGGTACCGCATCTAACATTGCATCTGAATCGCAAATGGTGGCTAAGTTTGGTGGTGTTCTAGAATTTGAAGAAATTAGAACAGCTGAATTAAAAACCGATGATGGAGTTGCTAATGTAGTATTGGGACGTCAAGGTGAGATTAGAATTTTAGATGCCAAATCTAAATCTCCAATCTTAACCATGAACATTCCTTACGGTGCACATTTGATGGTTAAAAACGGTCAACTGATTGAAAAAGGTGTACCTATTTGTACTTGGGATCCATACAACGCAGTAATTATCTCTGAATTCTCAGGTAAAATTAAATTTACCAATATCATTGAAAACGTTACTTACAAAGAAGAATCAGACGAACAAACTGGTCACAAAGAAAAAGTGATTGTTGAAAGCAGAGACAAAACTAAAATTCCTTCTATTATAGTTGCTGATTCAAAAGCTAAAACTGAAAAAGAATACAACTTACCAGTTGGAGCGCATATTGTAGTAGAAGAAGGACATACCATCAAGTCTGGAGAAATTTTAGTGAAGATTCCTCGTGTGGTTGGTAAAACCCGAGATATCACTGGAGGTCTTCCAAGGGTAACAGAATTGTTTGAGGCAAGAAATCCTTCAAACCCTGCTATCGTTACTGAAATTGATGGTGTAGTTAGCTTTGGTGGCATCAAGAGAGGTAACCGTGAAATCATGATTACTTCAAAAGATGGTGAACAAAAGAAATATTTGGTTCCATTGTCTAAGCATATCTTGGTTCAAGAAAATGACTTCGTAAAAGCAGGTTCTCCATTGTCAGATGGTTCTATCAGCCCTCAAGATATTTTGAGAATTGAAGGTCCTTTGGCAGTTCAACGTTATATTTTGAATGGAATTATGGAAGTTTACCGTTTGCAAGGTGTAAAAATCAACGACAAACACGTAGAAACCATTATCCGTCAAATGATGAAACACTTAGAGGTTGTAGATCCAGGGGATACTACTTTCTTGGAAGGTGAAAACGTTGACCGTTGGGATTTCAAAGAAATGAACGACTGGATTTTTGACAAG
>Ga0138292_1172498_pt1 | contig 12372 bp, 9 predicted proteins | sample S_140709_E_mt_FD_106913 | JGI IMG/M metagenome (GOLD analysis project Ga0138292, IMG submission 106913) | Freshwater microbial communities from Lake Simoncouche, Canada - S_140709_E_mt (Metagenome Metatranscriptome) | ecosystem: Environmental > Aquatic > Freshwater > Lake | place: Canada: Quebec... | reverse complement strand
TGCTTCCCGAACAACCAGACCCTATTTTATTAGCCCAGATTTTTGCCAGGCTTACTTCTCTTGGTCGTATTCACAATGCTTCTACAGCAGTTGAACTCTCATAATTTGGCTAAGATATTGCTAATGTCAAGTGTTTTAATTGATGACACGCTCTAGTCTCATGCTACTGATTTTTAGTTGTCGAAACGTAAGCTTTTTTAGCTCTCTTGCTTGATCGTGTGATAAACTTTTCTGATCATCACCATCACCTGCTCTGGCCATAAACTTAGAAACTCATCGGTTCGACTATTGCGATCGCTGAATTGGAATAATTGTTATTCAGAAGCTTTACAAAGGGAGCGTATGATTAGGTTAGCAAGACTAGGATTTTAATTGAATCAAATAACCACAACTATGTTCACCATTATTAATCCAGTGAGTCCTTTCGATCGCGCAATCGGGGAGAATCGCCCCAAACATTTCTAATTCATGACCGCAGACCGTTGGATAGGATTCAGCGACTTCAGAAATGGCACAGTGATGTTCCGCTAAAATAAATTTTTCTGCCGTTTTCGATTCAGGCATATTTTTATCAAAATCATGTAACTCTGCCATATAACCTTCTTGTCGTCGTAATTCTACCAATTTTTCGACTCTCGCTTGCAAAGAACCTGCTCCAATCCGTTGGCGATATTCATCGGCTTTGCGTTCCCATTGTTTTTTTAAGACTTCTCCGACCTGTTTTTCTCCGACTGTTTCTACTAACGTATCTAAAAACGACACCGCAAACTCCCCGTAACGATTAGGAAAGCGATCGCGGCCTTGTTTACTGAGATAATAATAATATTGAGGTCGTCCCATGCCTTCCTGTACGGCTCGATGCTCAATTAAACCCTCGGTTTCTAAATCCTTCAGATGCCGACGAATCGCTTGGGGACTAATTTCCAACAAATCCGCCAACTCCTGAGCCTTGGTTTGATCCACCTTGAGCAAGTAATTGAGGATGTCCTCTTTGGTAGAAGGAGTTTGAGTTGTGGTCATAGCGATCGCCCAAAAGAGAATAAATAGCAGAGTCGTTTAACAAATCAGAGTAAACTAGAACGGGTCATGGATTGAGCCGCGACCAGAATCACCCTGGTTAGGGTGTCAGGTCATGAAAATAGTTTATCGACTTTGACAACTAACTTGTTGTTAATCTATTATAGAATATACTTAAACAATAAACGTGTTGTTTAAGTCCTCTGACCATCAAAAATCTGTATATTTTAAATTTATCTCTTGTCCTCAAACCCTTTTAGGGAAAGGCATTAAGGAAAAATACCAGTCATACGGGAGAATCCGATCCAATGAGCGCGACCACAGTTAAAACCCTCGTTAACCAACCCTACAAATACGGTTTCATCACAGATATTGAATCGGATACCATTCCCAAAGGGCTGAGTGAGGATGTCGTCCGTCTCATTTCGGCGAAAAAGAACGAACCCGAATTCATGTTAGAGTTTCGCCTGAAAGCCTATCGACACTGGTTAAAAATGACCGAGCCGACCTGGCCCCACGTCTATTATCCCGCGATCGATTACCAAAATATTATCTATTATTCCGCTCCTAAACAGCAGAAAGAAAAATTGGGTAGTTTAGATGAAGTTGATCCCACCCTATTAGAAACCTTTGAAAAATTAGGCATTCCTTTATCGGAGCAAAAACGATTAAGCAATGTGGCCGTCGATGCGATTTTTGACAGTGTTTCCATCGGGACAACGTTTAAAGAAAAATTAGCAAAAGATGGCGTAATTTTTTGCTCCATTTCCGAAGCACTCCAAGAACATCCTGAATTAGTTAAAAAATATTTAGGTAGCGTGGTTCCGACGGCTGACAATTATTTTGCGGCGTTAAATGCGGCAGTTTTTAGTGACGGATCTTTTGTTTTTATTCCCAAAGGCGTTAAATGCCCAATGGAATTATCTACCTATTTCCGCATTAATAATGGCGATACAGGACAGTTTGAAAGAACCTTAATTATTGCCGAAGACGGGGCTTCTGTTAGCTATTTAGAAGGCTGTCATCCCGCAGGAGAACAGGTTCTTACTCGTCACGGTTGGCGTAATATTGAAAGTCTCCGAGCAGGCGATCGCGTTTATGATCACAACGGCAAATTGCAAAAAGTACGCGCCGCAATGGTACGCCATCATAAAGGCGAAATGATTACCGTTCGTCCTGTTTCTCGTTACAACGAATTTAAGTTAACACCCGAACATCCTGTTTATGCCATTAAACGTCAAGATGTAGCGGTTAAACGACAACAACGTAAGGAAAATTGGTTACCCGAAGTGGATACCAAAAAACTCCTCAAAACCGAACCCCAATGGCTCAAAGCTGATGAGTTAGAAAAAGGCGATTTTATTCTTGTCCCCAAATTAACTCGTCCTGATTCTTCCGCTTTTAGTGATGCCGAATTAGAATTATTGGGCTATTACCTAGCAGAAGGAAGCACCTATTTCAATCAAGCCAATCGTCAATATACGAACCAATTATCCTTTGGTTTACATGAAAAAGAATTAGTCAATCGCGCTTGTCAACTCATTAATGAAGTAACAGGTCGTCCTGCCTATGTAACAGAACAACCTGACCGTAATGGGGCAGGCGTTAGTTTTTATTCTCAACAATATTCCGATTGGTTTACAGAACATTGCGGAAAAGGCGCGACGAATAAAAAACTTAGTCCCGCTTTAATGGAACTTTCTCCTAGCAAAACTAAAATCTTTTTAGATGCCTATTTAGCAGGAGATGGTAATGTTCATCAACGGGATAAGTCTTGTTTAGTCCGATATTCTACCGCTTCAGAAAGTCTTGCCCAGCAAGTACAAATGTTACTCAATAAATTAGATATTTATGCCTGGGTACAAACACGAGAAGGCGACGAAGGTAAATTTTCCAACCAATCTGACCGAATAATTAACCGTCACACCCTTTATCAAATTGGTTATACCGAGGAGAAAAAATGGGATATAGTACGGGAAACAGAAACCCATTTTATCGTCCCTATCCGAGAAATTAATCGGAAACCTTACGATGATTTAGTGTTTAACATTGATGTCGATTCTACCCATAGTTACTTAGTGCGAGGTTTTGCGGTTCACAACTGTACTGCGCCCATGTATGACAGTAATCAACTCCATGCCGCTGTTGTTGAATTAGTCGCTTTAGATAATGCCGAAATTAAATATTCAACGGTACAAAATTGGTATGCGGGCGATGAAAATGGGAAAGGTGGAATTTACAATTTCGTCACCAAACGAGGTCTATGTAAAGGCGTTAATTCCAAAATTTCCTGGACACAAGTAGAAACGGGTTCTGCCATTACTTGGAAATATCCCAGTTGTGTTTTAGTCGGCGATAATTCCGTTGGTGAATTTTACTCGATCGCGCTGACAAATAACAAACAACAAGCGGATACGGGAACCAAGATGATCCACATCGGCAAAATACCCGAAGCACCATTATTTCTAAAGGCATTTCTGCTGGGAATTCTCAAAATAGTTATCGCGGCTTAGTGAAAATGGGGCCGAATGCAAAAGGAGCCAGAAATTATTCTCAATGTGATTCCATGCTCATTGGAGATAATGCCGAAGCTAATACTTTTCCCTATATTCAAGTTGATAACAATACGGCAAAGGTAGAACATGAAGCTTCGACTTCTAAGATTGGGGAAGACCAACTCTTTTACTTTGCCCAACGGGGAATTTCAGAGGAAAATGCAGTTTCCCTTTTAGTCAGTGGCTTCTGTAAAGATGTTCTCAATGAATTACCAATGGAATTTGCTTCGGAAGCCGATAAATTACTCAGCCTAAAACTCGAAGGAGCCGTCGGTTAATTCCTATTGGGCGTATATTGGGCGTACGCAATACTCCCCTACCAAGTATTCCATTATCAATTGTCAATTATTCACTGTCAACTATTCACTATCAACTAATGAACGATACTATTTTATCTGTCAAAAATCTAACTGCCAATGTGGATGGAACTCCTATTTTAAAAGGACTTAATTTAGAAGTCAAAGCAGGAGAAGTTCATGCTATTATGGGACGTAACGGCTCAGGAAAAAGTACCTTTTCTAAAGTCTTAACGGGTCATCCTGATTACGAAATTACGGGCGGAGAAATTCTTTATAAAGGAGAAAGTTTATTAGAAACGGAACCTGAACAAAGAGCTTTAGCAGGAATATTTTTAGCGTTTCAATATCCTCTAGAAATTCCTGGGGTCAGTAACTTAGATTTTTTACGCATCGCCTACAATGCCAAACAAAAACATTTAGGATTAGAAGAATTAGATAACTTTGATTTTGAAGATTTGGTCAACGAAAAGCTAGATATTGTGCAGATGAATCCCAGCTTTCTAGACCGTAGCTTAAATGAGGGTTTTTCTGGTGGAGAAAAGAAGCGCAACGAAATTCTGCAAATGGCAATTTTAGAACCCACTTTATCGATATTAGATGAGATTGATTCGGGATTGGATATTGATGCATTGAGAATTGTTTCTAGTGGTGTTAATCAACTCAAAACTGAAAATAATGCCTGTATCGTTATTACCCATTACCAACGCTTACTGGAATATATTGAACCTGATTTTGTTCATGTCATGTATGACGGTCGCATTGTGATGAGTGGCGATAAGGAATTAGCCCATGAATTAGAAGCCCAAGGCTATGATTTCTTGGATGAAAAAGTTTTAGCCACCGTTTAAGTCTGTGATTGGTTTAATCAATATTAGGAATTAACAACAATGACTACAGCAGTCTTATTAAAAAATGAATCGGTAAACTCCTTAGAAGATAGCTATTTGAGTAAGTTATTAAGCCAGTGCGAGAAAAAAAATGCTGTTATTCAATCAGATTTTTTATCCGATTTAAAACAAAAAGCGGCATCGGGATTAATTCAGTCTAAATTTCCGAATAAGAGAGATGAAGAGTGGCAATTTACCGATATTTCGGGTTTACTGAAAACTGATTTTCAAGTTTCTCAAAAAACAACTTTAACCACTGAATTTTTAAATCAGTTCGTTTTAGAAGAAGCAAAAAATAGTCGTCTTGTTTTTGTGAATGGCATTTATTCTTGTGAATTATCCAATATAACAGCTTTACCCGATCGCGTTTATGTCGGAAATTTAAGCAATTTACCTGATACCAAAAAGACAAAACTTGCTAATTATCTAGGACAACAGGAAGGTTCAGACGATTTTTTTACTGCTCTCAATACGGCGGGACTCAGTGATGTTGCGATCGCCTGGGTTAGTGAAGGTGTAACGGTTGAAACTCCCATTCATCTGCTATTTTTATCAGTTGTTGATTCAGTCCCTAACTTAACACAAACCAGAGTTTTGGTGATTGCTGAACCTAATTCCAATTTTTCGATTCTTGAATCCTACGGAGCCGTGACGGATAATTGTACGGATCGACCCCAACAAAAGCCCTATTTCAGTAATAGTGTTACGGAAATTTATCTAGCACAAAATTCCCAACTTAATCACATCCGTAATCAACGGGAATCAGGAGATAGTTTTCATATTGCCAAAACTGTAATTTCCCAATCCAAGAATAGCCGTTATACAAATTATGACTTTAACTTAGGTGCGAAACTATGCCGTCACAATTTAGAAATTTATCAGCAAGGAGAGCAAACGGAAAGTAATCTGAATGGACTAACTATTATTGCGGGAAGACAGGTTTCTGATACCCACAGTGCGATTCATTTACGTCACCCTCACGGCAAAACGAATCAACTTCATAAATGTATTGTGGATGAATATTCCCACGCGATTTTTAGTGGAAAAGTTTTTGTTCCCAAAGCCGCTCAAATGACTAATGCGAACCAATTAAATCGTAATTTAGTGCTTTCCTCTAAAGCCAGAATTAATACCAAACCAGAATTACAAATTACGGCAGATAACGTGAAATGTTCTCACGGTGCAACGGTCAGTCAATTAGAAGCCGATGAAGTCTTTTATCTGCGTAGTCGGGGATTAAATGATTATGATGCTCGTCATTTATTACTGGATGCTTTTGCGGGGGAGATTTTAGATAAGGTTTCTTTAAAATCTTTACAACAACGTTTGCGTCAATGTATTTCTTGTCGGACGATTTAGTTTAGTTTCTATATATCATATCAAAAAACTAATTTTCTTCAAAAAATCATTAACCATAAAGTTATAATTTTTTTTACAGAATATAACCCTATTCAAAAAAATTTATGTAGGGACTTGAAACGGTTAAATTAACTATCAATTATTAACTATCAATTATCAATTAAATTTATGGTTATCACTCAAGAAAGAACTCTCGCCGCTAGAGTTCGTGCTGATTTTCCCATTCTTAATCAACAAATTAATGGAAATCCTTTAATTTATTTAGACAACGCCGCAACTTCCCAAAAACCTTTGGCTGTCCTCAATAGTTTACTGAATTACTATCAAAAAGATAACGCCAATGTTCACCGAGGAGCGCATACCCTCAGCACCAGAGCAACGGAAGGTTATGAAGGAGCTAGAGATAAAATTGCTCAATTTATTAATGCTCGATCGCGTCAAGAAATTGTTTATACCCGCAATGCAACGGAAGCAATTAATTTAGTGGCCTATAGTTGGGGTTTAAATTTTCTTAAACCAGGCGATGAAATTATTACTTCGGTAATGGAACACCATAGTAATTTAGTTCCCTGGCGCATGATTGCCAATAAAACGGGAGCCATTATTAAATATGTAGAATTAGATGAAAATGAAGAATTTAATTTAGAACAATTTAAAACGCTTTTATCCGAGAAAACTAAATTAGTAACGGTTGTTCATATTTCTAATACTTTAGGTTGTATTAATCCTGTTGGAGAAATTACCAAACTAGCTCACCAAGTTGGTGCAAAAGTATTAATTGATGCTTGCCAAAGTGTTCCCCATTATCCTATTGACGTTCAGGCGATCGATTGTGATTGGTTAGTTGCCAGTGGTCATAAAATGTGCGCGCCCACAGGAATTGGTTTTCTCTACGGAAAGCAAGCTTTATTAGAAGAAATGCCGCCTTTTTTTGGGGGAGGTGAAATGATTTCTGAAGTCTTTTTGGATCATTTTACGGTTGGAGAATTACCCCATAAATTTGAAGCTGGAACTCCCGCCATTGGAGAAGCGATCGCGCTCGGTGCGGCGGTAGATTATTTAACTAACTTAGGAATGGATAATATTCATGCCTACGAAATGGAATTAACTGCCTATCTATTTGAGCAACTAATAGAGATTCCCCAATTAAAAATCTATGGGCCAAAACCTGATAAAAAAGGTCAAGGACGAGCCGCCTTAGCTTCTTTTAATGTAGAAGATATTCATGCTAGTGATTTATCAACTCTCTTAGACCACGATGGGATTGCTATCCGTTCAGGGCATCATTGTACCCAACCCTTGCACCGTCTTTTTAATGCTTCAGGCAGTGCCAGAGCGAGTTTATCTTTTTATAATACCTACGCAGAAATTGATCGTTTTATCGAAGTATTAAAACAAACGATTGACTTTTTTAATGGCATTGCTGACTAATATTTATTCAGGTTATTTGAAAATATTTAACTTGCCAACAAAATGGGGAATATTCAACAGCAACCCAGGATTATTATTATCGGTGGTGGTGCGGCAGGATTTTTTGCAGCAATTACGGCGGCGATGAACTATCCCCATGCCTCAGTGATCCTACTAGAGGCAGGGCGAGAATTTTTAAGTAAAGTACGCATTTCTGGTGGAGGGCGATGTAATGTCACCCACCATTGCTTTGAACCGTCCCAATTAGTGCAGTATTATCCGAGAGGCGGAAAAGCCTTACGGGGAGCCTTCAGTCGTTTTCAGCCCAAAGATACTGTCGCTTGGTTTAAATCTCGTGATGTTACTTTAAAAACTGAAGCCGATGGGCGAATGTTTCCCATTACTGATGATTCTGCCACGATCGCCAATTGTTTATTAGAAACGGCCAAAGAATACGGCGTTCGTTTGTGTCCCAATAGTCCCGTTAAATCCCTCCAAAAAAAAGAAAATCAGTTTTGGATCGAGTTGAAAAATGGAGAAATCTTAAAGGGCGATCGCGTTCTAATTGCGACAGGAAGTAATCCAATGGGCTATCGTTGGGCGAAGGAATTAGGACATCAAATTCAAGAGCCTGTACCGTCTTTATTTACCTTTAATGTTAAAGATCCTCGCTTAACGGATTTAGCGGGAATTGCGGTTGAAAATGTCCGCGTGAGTTTAGTCAATTTAGAGCAAAAAAAATTAGAACAAACAGGGCCATTATTAATTACCCATTGGGGCATGAGTGGCCCAGCTATTCTTAAATTATCGGCTTGGGGAGCAAGATTATTACATGATCACAAATACCAAATGCCCCTAATCATTAATTGGTTGCCGAATTATAATCGAGAAACGCTACAAGCAATTTTATTAGAGACAAAACAATCCCAACCCCGTAAACAAATTCTGAACTTTTCCCCTGTGGAAATTCCCAAAAGATTGTGGCAAAGTTTAGTCACATTTATTGGTATTGATTCCAAAATAGTTTGGGCAGATTTATCCAAAAAAGCCTTAAATAATCTTTTAATAGAATTACTCCAAGGAGAATATTTGATTAAGGGAAAAGGGGTTTTTAAAGAAGAATTTGTGACCTGTGGTGGAGTAAGTTTAAGTGAAATAAACTTCAAAACAATGGAAAGTAAAAAATGTCCTGGTTTATTTTTTGCAGGAGAAGTTTTAGATATTGATGGCGTGACGGGAGGATTTAATTTTCAAAGTGCCTGGACAACGGGTTGGTTGGCAGGACAGACAATAGGAATCTGAGTTCTCCTGTTATCCTTTGAGCGATCGCTTCATCTATCTCCATCAAATAAAAATCAAAAATTATTTCTTCTTGCGCCGTGAAGACTTAGTTGAAGTCCAAACGCCAAATCCCTTATTTTTATTGCTTGATGTCTTGGATTTCTTCGTAGTTGATGTCGTTGGCAAAAGTGACTTCTTATCCAGTTGGGCATTGTAAATCTCTTTAAACGTATTCATTCCTTCCTGACTGCTCATATCAAAACCTGCCTCTATCCCACTCAGAAAAAAGTTCTTAGCAAAGCCTCCACGAGCGGGATCAAACATCCAATCTGGAAATTTATCTTTAACACTGAGCAAATAGGTAATAATTCCCTTAGCGTTTTTAAAATTATATTCTCGTTCCAAAAAAGACCAAAAAGCGACTAATTCAGGAACGGCATCCTCGGCTTCAGATTTGTTAGCAAGGCCAACTTTACGAGGCAAGAGATCTTCCATCATGGTTTTCATGTCGTCTTTTGTCATCTGTGATAGGACAAAACCCTCATATTTATAACCAAAATCGATAAGATGAAAAATCCATGAACCAATTTCTGGATATTGCACAGCATGGGCTTGCCCTTCTGGTGACTGGGAAAACTGTTTAACAATATCGTCAATGTAACTTTCTATCAGGGGTTCAACATCGTCGTAATCCAAATCATCATCCAAATCATCGAGTAAGTTAATGTTAAAGCTCATAGTGTTTAGGTTGATTTAAGTGAAACTAGTTGTGATTTTTAAACTGATCGATAACTCTTATAGGAAAATAAAATTATCCTAACTGTAAATTATCTTCTGAAACAGTACAATAAAATTTTCGCGATCGCATCAGAAGTAATCAACGAAAATTTCACAGCAAGAAATTATCTAAAGTTTATATTTTATTTTTAGCATAAACTCCCATCACTGTGAATCGGGTAGTGTTCTGAATCGGTGGAATCAGTCTAACAGGATTTTAGCTCATTCGGATTCCATTTGAGAAGATTGTTTACCGTAAAGTTGATTGAGTTGATTTAAAACGGAACTACGATTATATTTTCGTAGATAACTTTGCAATGCTTTTGTATGAAATTCACTAAACGATAAACCTAACTGTTCCGCAAGAAGTCCCGCTTCTTCAAAAATCGAATCAGGGAGAGAAATATTCGTTTTTATCATGGTTTTTTCCTTTATTTATAATATAAAAAAATTATAGAAAATCAAATTTTTAACCGACGGGCGATCGCGGTTTCCCAAGGTTCCGTTATACTCGCTAAATCTAAATCAATTAAGGTTTGATTCGTAGAATTTAAAAGCGTTAAATTTCCGAAAGAAGTTCCCACAATGCCCAACTTTTGCCAAGCATTACTTAAACTGGATTGTAAATAAGCTTCCCATTCCATTTGACATTCAGGTTTAACCGAAACCACAATTTTACTTGCCGCTTCCCCAAACAGTTGTTCATCCAAACGTTGCTCAGAAATTGGTAAGGTAATCTCCGCGCCCAACTTTCCACTAATACAACTTTCAGCTAACGCGATCGCCAAACCCCCTTCTGCACAATCATGGGCTGAATTTAGCCAACCCTGACGAATGCCATGACGACAGGCCGCTTGTACCTGTTTTTCTAATGCAAAATCCAGACTAGGCGGTTGACCTGCTACGGTTTGATGAAGGACTGCGAGATATTCCGATCCCCCTAAAACATTTTGAGTATTATTTCCCAATAAATAAATCAAATCCCCCGATTGTTGCCAACCTTGACCGACAATTTTACTTAAATCAGGAATTAAACCCACCATACCAATCACAGGAGTCGGATAAATGGGCTGGGGTTTCCCGTCAGAATCGAGGGTTTCGTTATATAAAGACACATTCCCGCCCGTAACGGGGGTATTTAATGCTCGGCAAGCATCCGCAATCCCCTGACAAGCCGTTGCCAGTTGCCAATAACCCACAGGATTTTCGGGACTGCCAAAATTCAAATTATCCGTCACCGCTAAGGGTTCGGCTCCGACACAACTGAGATTACGGGCGGCCTCTGCTACGGCAAGTTTTGCTCCTGCGTAGGGATGGAGATAAACGTAACGGGAATTGCAATCCGTTGTCGCCGCTACTCCAATGGTGCAATCTGCGGGATTCGCATGAATGGGACGCACCCGAATGACGGCCGCATCGGCTTCCCCAGGCAACAAAACCGTATTATTTTGCACTTGATGGTCGTATTGGCGATAAACCCAGGCCTTAGAGGCGATCGTGGGACTGTCTAGCAGTTGTTTTAAAACGTCATTCCAGCTTGACAATTCATTATTAATTTCGATCCCATTCTGTTGAGCAAGCGGTAAATTATTACTTGTCCACTGCCAAGCAGTTTGGGCATAGGCTGGAGCTTCGGCTAATAATTCACGGTGATAAATGGGTGTATTATCGGCGAGGGCTGTGGCAGTAATTTCGGCGGCAATTTCTCCTTGAAATAAAATGCGGACAATGGGTTCAGCGATCACAGTTCCTGCTACAACAGCTTGCAATTCCCAACGGTGGAAAATATCAATCAGTTCCTGTTCCCGTCCTTTTTGAGCCACAAATAACATCCGTTCCTGGGATTCAGAAAGCAAATATTCGTAGGGGATCATGCCCGTTTCTCGCACGGGAATTTTATCTAAATCTAGTTCAATCCCAACCCCACCTTTGGCCGCCATTTCGGAAGTGGAACAGGTAATGCCTGCCGCGCCCATATCCTGAGCCGCAACCACTGCACCTGTTTTAAAGGCTTCTAAACAAGCTTCGATTAGGGATTTTTCAAGGAAAGGATCTCCCACTTGTACCGCAGGGCGATCGCTCATGGATTCATCGGTTAATTCGGCACTGGCAAAACTTGCGCCTCCCATGCCGTCTCTTCCTGTGGTGGAACCGACATACAAAACAGGATTACCGATACCTGCGGCTCCCGATTTAACAATTTCTTCAGTTTCCATTAAGCCCAAGGCCATTGCATTAACTAAGGGATTACCCGAATAGGCGGGATCAAAATAAACTTCTCCGCCCACCGTCGGAACACCAACGCAATTTCCATAATGTGAAATGCCATCGACGACTCCCATAAAGATGCGACGATTACGGGCATCATCCAAGTTACCGAAACGCAAGGAATTTAAAATGGCGATTGGTCTTGCTCCCATTGTAAAAATGTCGCGTAAAATTCCCCCGACTCCTGTGGCTGCGCCTTGAAAGGGTTCTACTGCCGAGGGGTGATTATGAGATTCGATTTTAAACGCTAGTTGCAATCCGTTACCCAAATCTACTACGCCCGCATTTTCCCCTGGCCCGACCAAAATGTGATCGCCTGTAGTGGGAAAATTTTTGAGGAGGGGGCGCGAATTTTTATAACAACAGTGTTCTGACCACATGACCCCAAACATTCCTAATTCGGCTCTGTTGGGATGTCTGCCTAAGCGTTGAACAATATCAGCATATTCTTCGGGCTTGAGTCCTTGGTTGGCGATTTCAGCAGGGGTAAAGGGAGTGGTCATGGATTTAGGATTTAGG
>Ga0138292_1210303_pt1 | contig 12722 bp, 9 predicted proteins | sample S_140709_E_mt_FD_106913 | JGI IMG/M metagenome (GOLD analysis project Ga0138292, IMG submission 106913) | Freshwater microbial communities from Lake Simoncouche, Canada - S_140709_E_mt (Metagenome Metatranscriptome) | ecosystem: Environmental > Aquatic > Freshwater > Lake | place: Canada: Quebec... | reverse complement strand
GGAAATGGCCTGATTGGGATCGGTAGAAATTTTGTCGCCATCGATAACTTTGATGATGCCTTTGTTTTCGCTGTTTTTCAACAATACATAAGCCCATTTTCCTGATGGAGAAGCGGCGATCGCCACTGGTTCATCTATCCCTAATTCGATCCCACCTGGTGCGGCGATTTCAACTAGAGTCGGTGTATTACCTTCCTGAATATTAAAAGCACGAATCTTTTTGTCTCCTGATGCTGGAACAGTAACCACATATAGCCGCTTACTATCGCCTGAAACTGCTAATATCTTAGGGATCTCACCCAGAGAAATTGACGCAGTTACCTGAGACGCACTAGATAAAGTCAGGGTATCGACTTTACTAACTCGGATTTTGTTATCTGTACCATCGGCAATAAATAGCCAAGTTCCATTCGGACTAAGAGCGATCGCCCCTGAATTATTACTAATCGCATTGGGATGATTAGTAGGTGTGACTTCTACAAATTTAGTAGGATCGATATTAGCTAAAGTATCAAGAGAGTTAATACTATCTTTCCAAATAGTGACTTGCGGCTGAGTAGTATGAGGATCGAGAACATAAACTCGACCGTCAGTAACTTTTGATACCTGAACTTGAGGAAGATTGTTCAAGCCTCCATCAGCAAGCGGTAAATCGATACCATTGACATGATTGTTTAGATCGCTAACATTGACAACTCGCAGAACATACTTATTATTGGGACTGGTATGTCGGATGACATAGAGAAATTGTCCAGTGGGAGCGATCGCTAAATCTACCCCTTGCCCGTCAACTGGAATGCTTTTAAGCAGACAATGGTGCTTAGCGTCATAGACAAGAATCTGATCTTGACCAGCAGAAGTGAGAACATAAATTCGCTCTCCTTTAGGATCGAGTACTACACGAAAAGCCTTGTCTAAACTGAGCGTGGTAATCCAGTCCAAATTTACACCCACAGGTTCCTCATGCTGAGGTTTTGGTAAGTCCTTCAACAGTTGTAAGTGAACTTCAAACCCTTCCACAATTCGGTTTGCATCACAGCCAAATTCATCACAACCGCATTCCGAATAAAGGGCAGGAACAAATTCGGTTTTACATTCCTCGTAACATAAGGAAAATAGGAGATGGTTCTGTTCTTCTCGTTTTAAGTCGATATTTTGAGCGGCAAAAAGCTTGACAAGATCGATATAAACTTTTTCCTTGACCACAATTTCTCGACCACAACAGTCTAACGCCAATCCTGGTTCGAGGATAACAAAGCGATCGCGACAGTCTGGGTTAGGATGATCGACAATCTTCAAACCACAAACTGTGCCATAACCATGTAAATAACGGTTATGCTGGCGGTGTTTGCCAATTTGATATTCCTGTTCCGCTCGAAAATCCCGCTCGGCTAGAAATTGACCCGTAAAATAGTTCAATCGCTCATCAGTAGCGAAGTCGCATTCCGTACATTCTTGGTCGTGTTTAACGTTTTCCATAACTCTCCTGATTGGTTAATTTATTTAGCCCACAGTCGTATTTACCCCAACCCGCTTTCGTCCCACCTCCAACGCAGGGGTCTGTCTTTCTGGCGCACTATTTAGAATCGTGTCGTATCCCAAGGTGGAACAGTGATTTAGTACCAGACGGGGATAAGTTCCCACCAAAGTATCCATACCTACCGTCGATTGTACTCCTACCCGAAAGCGAGATTCAACTTTCTCTAGAGTGTATTGGGTATGCCCTGGCTTTTGGTCTTCAATGACGGCGCGAATTTGGCGTTCTTTCAAGGGCGGTGACAGAGCGCGGGGAATAAAGACACTGAAACGGTGAGCATAGAGGGAAAAGGGGTCGTGTTCTGGATCAGATGTTCCTACCAAAGCAAAATCACCAATGCGCGAATTTTCCTCCAATTGCAAGCGGTTAATAATTTGATTTCCCCAAAGTTGCGATCGCCCTCCCAAAGTTGATTGATTGTTTAAAAAGAGCCAACGTCGCAATCGAAAATGTTCGAGAATTTCGACTTTTACGCCAAATATTAACCACAATATTTGTTTTAAACCTGCGGGGGTTCCTCGTTGACGATACAATTCGGGAGCATGACGCAGCAGACGGCGACGAGTTTCTAAAGACCAATCCTGATAGAAAGTCATATCTACCCAAGATGCCAGCCATTCCAGAAAACGGCGATCGGGTACACCATCGGGGTCAAAATATTCGGCAATATGGTCAATTTTCGTTTCTACACTTCCCAATACCGTCTCGAAGATGGAAAGAAAACGTTCCAGAAAATCTTTACTGACTGGATCGGCTTGATAGACTGCTGGTAAATATTGTAAATAACTTAGACGGGGAAAATAGGCTTTGAGATGTTTGATAATAGGTGTATCAGTGCCATTCCCGACAAATTTAATTTTTAGCCACAAAAAGCGACCAGGCGGGCTTAAAATCAATAAATCTTCTGGCTCAATTGACTCTCGATCAAGATTGGCGATCGCGGATTGAACTGAGGATGATGGCTTGATTTTTTTAAGAACTGAGATCAACTGTCCAGTGTGCCAATCTTCATCTGGCAGTGATTGAATATCGACAGCGTTTAACTCTTCTTCTGAAGTATATGTCCACACTTCAAGGCTCGTACCTGTCGGAATAACAACAATATCGAGTAAAAGTTTATGCCACTGACATTGATAAATATTGCTATCTAACGAATTTGAAAAGTAAGTTCCTTTTTTTTCAAATTTAGTTGCAGAAGGAATCTTGGCTACGCCTAGATCGTCTCCAACTGCGATTAAATCTCCACTAGGATCTATCGCTATACTATGGTAATGACCTCGATCGATCTTGCAACATCCTTGATAGCTGCCACCAGTTTTCAAGTCATAATGATGTAAATTCTCGCTATGAGCTACGACTAGTTTGCCTTGTGAATTGATCGCGATCGCTGTGATTGGGAAAGAACCAAGAACATCGCCAACATAAGTAATTTTATTAATTATCCGTCCTTGTGAATCTATAACTTTGACATAATTCTTCCCTTGGTCAACTACATAAAGATTTCCATCATTACCGCTTGCTAAATGGGTTGGACGATCAAATTTTTCATCTGTTTCTAAAGAATATTCACTCTTCCATTCCACCAAAATATCTATAGCTTTTTTAGCTTGAATCGTTTCTAGGACAATTTGACGGGCAGCTTCCAGGGTATCGACATTATTATTTATTGTAATAGTTTCACTCAGGTTAACGGGATTGTGACCCAAACTATGCGACCATTTTTCTAGTCTTCTTCGAGCGGGAATAAAAATAAAGCGATCGCCTTTATTACTGCCATATAATACTTGGAAAAAGTAGGCGTTTAATTTAGTACCGTCAATGACTACAAATTTGCGCTGGTGGCGATCGAACTTTTGCAGGCGATGGTTATTGCGATCGGCAATCCAGATATTTTCTCCCTCGTCAATAACGACATCCCAAGGCTCATTAAACTCTCCAGGCTTATCCCCTGGAATACCGCCTCGTTTTCCCCAAATAGCCTTCAATCCTAAATTAGATAAAGCAAAAACCTGAATTCGATGATTTTTCGTATCGGCAAGATAAAGATCACCTCTTTTAGAAATTGCTAAACCACGAGGTTCGTTAAACTGGCGTGGTGCCTTTCCTAAACCCCCCAGGCATGGTAAAGGCTCAATAGAAGATTTACAAATGCCTCCAGTAGAAAGATGGGCAGGATAAGCAGCTTCCCAAGTTTGACTGATAGTTTCCTTGTCTAATTCTCGTACTTCTGAATCTGAATTACACAAATTCTTACCCTGTTTTGGTTCATGGGTTTCGATGTAGTATAGGATTAGTTTACGAGCTAAAAATTCATCAAAAACCCGCTCTTTAATTACTTCTACATCGGCAAAACTTTGAGGATATGCCTGACGTGAAGGTTGCCAAACTTCTAAACGTTGAGCGGTAGGAACATAGACAAAAGTACAGCTAGAAAATGCTCCTTGATTAATACGGAAAAATTTCGCCCAAACTTCCCATTTATCTCGACGGGTAAGGTGGAAAATTTTATGGTGAGTAGCGTCAGCAATGTAAATATTTCCCTGAACATCTACGGTGACTCCGGTTGGATTACTCAATCCTCCAAATGTGCCTTGGGCATCTTTAAGAGGTACAGGAGGACTAGGAATTGATGTCAGTTGTAGCCCGATTGAGGTAATTTCTAGATAATCTAATTTCTGCTTACGCCATCCATCCTCAGCATTAAGTCCTTGCTGACTATCTAACAGAAAATAAGTTGGGGAATTGATTTCAGGCATGGTTTGCTTCCGGTGAATTCAGAATTTTTAAATTAGTTATGAATCGAGAGGGAAAGTAACATCTATTTCGTGTCCGTCAGAGAATACTAAGAAATTTTTGGGAATGGGGGCATTTGTACAAGGAAGTAAGCGATCGCCATCAATGACAATTCGCAGCTCGTCGATGCGTTGAACGCCATCTACTGTTAGCACTCGCCGAAAAACTTCAGAATGAATCACCTCACCCCCTAATGGCCAACCTAAACCATCCTCCCCACCCGTCAAAGGATGTAAATAGGCATTTAAAACTGTTTCAATTTGGGTCTTAACTGCGGCTGGATTGGCATTAGAACGAGCCAGAATGCTGGCTTCAACCTTGACTTGTACGTATTTGGGTGGGGCAACAAACACCTCCGTAGTTAACAAACGATGACGATTAAGATAGGCACAGACCGTCTGCATCGTACCTTCACTGGGAATCGGTTTGGGGTCTTTGCTATCGGGAATGATAATGACTGTAATTGCCCCAGGAATTGGTGTGTCGGGAAACTGGGGATGGAAGAGAGGGAGAGCATGGGCGCGTCTCACCCGTACTCCTGGGGTTTGTTGGGCCAAAAACTCAAAATCTTGGTTAGTGACAGCGCGATCGCGGGCTTTTAGTTCCTTTGGCGCACGGGCTTTGGTATCGGCGAGCGCTTCCTCATCGTCACCACCCTCTGCCGCCCAGTAATTGGTTACTGTATCTACCCCATCAATATTGGTCTGTAAGCCGGAGATCACTCCACTCGGAACATTTCCAGTGGTACCACCACCATAGCGATAGTAACGAACCATTATATTATTGATACCGGCCAAGGGAATTCGACCTCGTTCGCCGTCCCCGGTGGTAATTTCTCCAATAGTGCGGTTGAGAATATAATGGCGATCGCCAGCCACAGAGTTAAAAAAGTCCTCCACTTCTTCCCAAGCTTCTGCTCCCTGTCCTTCATCAATTTCTAATAAAAAACCTTTAATTAATTCCCGTTCTCGCAGTTCTTTATTCCACACCGCCCGTTCTGCTTCGTTCGGGTTAGGTGTCCGCGTCATTTGTTCTTGGAGTCGTTCTTCAACTGGGCGAACTGCCTGAGCAAAAATGGGGAAGTGGAGTATATTGAAACCTTGGTTGGGCAAACCATCACTTGAGCCTACTATCTCATCTTTAACGGTTGTCACTGCGATGGCCCGAACTGTATTGGTTAACATCGCATCCAGTTCGGGCGGGTTTTCGTATTGCGATCGCACCAAATGGCAGCGAATCCAGTATAGAGGTTCCGCAATAGAGCCAAATATTCGTTTTTGAATGCCAGGGGGTTTGGGAGTACGGAAATAGACATGACCGCTTTGCGTTAATGCCCGCGTTTCATCTTTGAGGAGACTTAACTTACTCCAGTATGAGCCATTCCAATATTCCCAAGCGATAGTAGCAGAAGGATGAATTTCATTTTCTGGTAAGTCACAACGATGCTCTTGGGCGGTGTTTGGTTCGACATAAACTCTCACCAGCAGATTCATTTCCACCGTTGGAAAAGGATTGTCTGAGGCAAAACCAAGTAAGAGGGCATTCCCATCGCGGGGACTATTACCAAAAGCGGTGTATCGTTGTTGAGGAAGTTGATTTGCCTCGGTATAATCGATGAAACTCGTGCCGTTGAAGACTAGTACAGTTTTCAAGGCTGCTTCTATGGCAATTAAGGGTTCATCTGTCTCAAAAATTACTGGTTCTTCCGGTTCTGGGGGTAAAGTCGGTGTGGCTAGCGCACTAGGAGGAGGAGGTTGCATTTCGGCACTGACTTGGGTTCCCTTGGGAATAAATATAGTAGAGGCAGGGCTAGGTGAAACTAATATAAAAGTTAATTCTGCCTTAGCGGGAACCGCAGGTTTTTGTTCGACCCCGATTAATTGTAGAAATTTAAGATAATTGCGATCGGGTACGCGGTTGAGGCGAAACAGCACAATTTCTCCCAACCAAGAAAACAACTGCATCATCGTGATGCCAGGGTCAGAAAGATTATGATCTGTCCATTCTGGAGCATAGCGAGGGATTAAAGACCTTAACTCTTCAAATAGGTCGTTAAAACGGCGATCATCTAAGTTGGGAGGTTGGAGTGGCATTTATGGCTCCGTTAGATAAAAAGGATAGACTAAATTGCGTTTGGCATTGTTGGCTCTGAGGCGATAATCGACGTAAACCAGTAATCGATTATCGCTGTCGGGAAACGTTTCGACCCTCACGTTTTCCACATCTATTCGGGGTTCGTATTCAGCTAGAGATTTTTGGACTTCGTAGGCAATAGAACCTTGCGTTCCTGGATTGTTAGGAGCAAATACATAGTCATGAATTCCACACCCGAAATCTGGCTCCATGACCCGTTCGCCTTTACTCGTAGCGAGAATTATCCAAATCGCCTCTTCAATATCTTGTTCGTGAGAAGAAAAAGATAATCCACCCCTAGCATTGACCCGAATCGGGAATTTCCAGCCTACTCCTAAAAAGTCTCTTGCCATACAATAGTTCCTCTTTAACTTTTCCGATTTCTTCTCTTTCTAATCTTTTCACTCAAGACAAAATGACTGGTTTGTTTTGTTGAAAATTAAACTGGTAAAGTATCAATAGTTTGTTGCAATTGTTCGAGTGTAATATTGAGATTTTCTAATAATTTAGGCAAATCTTTTTCTCCAGAAATATTCGCTAGTGAGGGAAGATTAAGTGGGGATCCAGCAACTTCTGCAATTGGCTTAATGATGTCTAGTAAAGGTTCAATTACAGCTATTTGTTCCATTAATTGATCCAATGAAATTTGAGCATTGTTGTTAGCACAGTCGAGTGAAGCCAATAACACTGGGTTTCCTTGAGCAGCATTTAAATCTATGCCTACTTGAAAGTCTAAAATACTTTTAATCGCTTGAATAATACATTTTAAATAAGCAATTATTAAACGCAGAATATCTGCCAGCATCTTGGGAAGTTTATCAAAGACCAAAAAGCAATCCGCAGCTTTTAAAGCAGCATTACCAATATCACCAAGCTTACTAACTGGATCTCCAGGCTCTGTCAATTTTGCCAATGCCTGAACTACCTTTAACACTCGAAGAAAACAAGTCATACCTGATAACGTTGGTGTTAATTGTAGCATCAAACTATGTACTAAAGCGCAATCGGTTGGCGGTCCTTTTGAGGTATCGGCAATTGATTGCAACTCTCCGCCAAATGGCAGAGTTATTTTTAATTTCTTGGCTTTGGGTAAAGGTACACAAGGGATTTTGTTGCTCTGAGTCATAATGATTCCTCCTTTAAATAGGACTGGGTATTGGGGCAACAGGTCGCCCATTAATTACTACACTAGGAGCATTGATAGTAATTCCACCAATACTACTAATTGAAATACGCCCATTTGCTAATTCGATCTGGTTTCCTTGGGCATCTTTCAGGCGAATGTAACCGAGATCTCCTCCCTTAATATCAGGGTCATAAATTTCAATTTCATGCCCGTTTACAGAGCGGATTAGGCGTTTTTGAGGATCATTGAGTGGAGGTTTATCCTGTCCATTCCAGAGAAAACCGACGATATAAGGAAAACGAGTATCGCCGTGTTCAAAAGCCACTAACACTTCGTCCTCTTTTTCGGGCATGAACCAACTACCGCGTGCAGATCCAGCCATCAAGGTCGCGACTCTTGCCCAATGGCTTTTATTTATATCAGAAAGCCAAGGAAAATGGACCTCGATTCTGCCTAATTTCTGTGGATCATCTAAACTTTTAACAGTTCCAACAACAACCCCATTTATCTTATTCATTAGACCTCCTGCAAAAAAAATACAAAAGTAATAAATCGAAATTATGAAAGCATCTATTTGCCTGTTGCCTGACTTCCTGTGGAAGTCTTTTCATCTGCCTCCTCTAATCGTACTTCAAATTCAGTTACATAGCCACTGGCATTAATCGTATGGGTGGTAGATTTGACAAAATATCTGCCACTAAACGTTTTGCCTAGTCCTTGGATTTGGACAAAACTACCAGCCCTTAGATCGACAGTTCCCACAGTTGAACCTCTACCTGTCACCATATTTTGAACGTTGTCTTTCATCATTGCTATAGCAAGTTGTTTGGCATCTTTTTCATTAAAAATAGGGCGATCAACTAGAACTTCTCTTTGTTTATCAAATCCTTCTTCTAATTTTTCCGCTCTTTTTTTGTCCTTCTGAGCGCGGATACCTATATCGCTCCGTTTAACTGTGACTTTTATCGGTTTCTTTTTCAAGCTATCCCACCCTCTTACTGTTACTTCAGATACTTGATTGGTGGTGGTCAAAGTGGGTTGGAACTGAATTAAAGATTTTCCCCACTCTAAAAGATAAGAAATTTTTCCGGACCCAAGAGATGGACCAAAATAGAGAAAGGGAGGAGGTTTCTGTTCTTCGAGGAAGGGTTTTAAGTTTTGGTATTGCGGATCTTTAACGTCATTAATAAATATCAACTCATAACTATTGCGGTGGGCTAATTGGAGTAAAAAGACAATATCAAGTTGATTTTTTTGCAAGATGTAGTATTGATCGTCGGTATGTTCTTTGTCTCTGGCTCCACTATTAATAAGAATAGGAATTTTCTTTCCTTTAAGATCTTTTGGCGGTCTTAACTGACCAATTTTCTTGGCAATATCACTATCTTTTTCGTTGATGTATTCATGAGTTTCCTGTTTGGCTTTGAACTGAATCAAAACATTTTTGCCACTTACTTTTAAAGTTGGCTGTCCGGATGCTGGGAAGTTAGGTGTTAGGGAATTAATTTTGCCAATTAGCATCAAACGTAAGGGATTAGGGTTTTCTTTGGTCGGTTTAAAGTAGCCCATCCATAATTCAATTACTTGTCCTGGATCGAATAATAGACTACGTTCTGTAAGATTATTTTCTCTTGTACCTCCAGTATATTTAAAATCTAATTTTTCGGCATCCCAGTTATTAACCGTGATGTCAAAGGAATCGATGTCATCGACACTATCCTTGTATTGGACTTCAATGACATCTTTACTAGCATAGTTAGGCAAAAGCTGATTATTAACTCGAATTTCAAAAGCGGGAACGTAAAGATCGCGATCTTTATAAATAGGAATAAACTCTGCCATTAGTCTGCCCTCCTTTGGTCTGCCGCCACATCAATCGGCGGGATTTTTAAGATGGTTCCGGGGAGAACTCGGCGCGGGTCATCGATGTCATTTGCTTCGGCAATGCGTCGCCAGTCTGCGGGTGTATCATACTCTTTAGTGGCTATTTGGTCTAGACGTTCTCGTCTTTTTAGCACCCTAGCTTTAGTGTGGTCGGCAGAATTTAGCCTTCTGACCATTTGTTCGAGCGTTTGATACTCGCGCATCTTGACAGTTAATCGCGCCCGCAAAGGGATTCCTTCAGGACTAAAAAGGGTGAATTTGCGATCAATACTTTCGACAATTCCCACAAACCAATAGGGTGCTCTAGAAACATTTTTACCAACTCCCAACGGCTGTAAAACATCACCAACAGGTGGTTTAAGATCACTAGTTTTCCCCCAAGAAAATCGACAACGAGGAATTGCATGGGTATTAGGATTTTGTTTTACCAGTTCATAAAATTTATCGACACCACTAAATTTGTCTGCACCAGAAGTTGAACTATATTCTGTGGTGACGCTTTTTGCTCCTTCCGCCATACCTTCATCCGTGCTATCAAAGAATAATTCTAATGACAGAGTTTCTGTACCACCGCGAATAAATTGCTGGAGAGGAGCATCTAATCCCGGAATAGCAATCTCGGCAAACTGAGCACTTTTATTAAAAGACAATTCTGTAGGATTGAACTGCACTATTATTTGCTCTTTCGTTTCTAGGTTTTCAAAGTAGGCTTTGGAAAGTGACATAATTAATTCAGAGTTTAAAGTTAAAAAAATACTATCAATGAGCAGAGGGAGTGATGCGGTTATCACTAATTCCTTGTTCTGATTTTGATTTTTCTTGGTCGGACATTTCCTGTTTCAAGCGTAGTATGACCGCTTGAACAATCTTTTCCATTATTGCTTCATTAATGGTGTTGTTATCGACCAAGTTGGTATTGCTGTTGAGCGTTCCAATAGTTACTGGCATTTTCTACCTCCCTAATTTAATCAAAATTAAAATAACCTCCCAATGGCTTCGCCAGCCTGTGCCAAAGAGTCTCCAACTTCTCCTAAAGCAATACTGACTGGTAGTGGTTTCCATCCCTGGTGCATAATTTCCAAAGTTTCGATGGCTACTTGACTCTGGGTAGCGTTCAAAGTTGGTCCTGTCCATTTTAAAGGTAGTCCCTTTTGAAATGCCCAAGTTCTCACCGATTTTTTCGACTCATCTAATAAAGTAATTAACCCATCTAAGCGTTTACCTTTTCCGTTAGCGTAATCAAAATGCCACCTCCACAATTCTTGCGAAAAAGTAATCCCCCGTTTGAGAATAATATTTGAGTAAGTCATCCGCGTTGGGAATTTGTGAACAAAGCGATTTTCTCCCCCTTCAGAATATTCTTCTAACTGTAAAGTACCTTCTAAGCCACTACATTCGCTAAAACCTCCAGAAATAACTAGATCGGATGAAAGTAGTGCTTTTTCTAAGGTGCTATCCCCCAATAGCTTTCCTAGAGAACTCGATGTACGAACTAAAGAAACATAAAAGTTAAATGAGGGAACTGGGTCTGACCTTTTACCTGTTGGCATAAATTTATCGCTCCACAATTTCAAGTTCTTCAACCGTGCGTCCAACCCGAAAGACAATAAACTCAGCCGGATGAGTGGGAGCAACGCCAATATCTGTGATAATTTTGCCTTGATCGACAATTTCAGGGGGATTATTAGTGTCATCGCATTTGATGTAATAGGCTTCTTCTGGGCTTCCACCTACTAATGCACCCTGTCGCCAGATAGTCTCTAAAAAGCCAGAAACACTGAGAATCAGCGATCGCCTTAAATTGAAATCATGGGGTTCAAATACAGCCCATTGGGTTGATTCATCTACTGCTTCTTCAATCATGGACATAAGACGACGAACATTGATATAACGCCAATCAGGGTTATTGCTAATGGTTCTAGCCCCATAAACGCGAATCCCTCGGCCGGGAAAAGCACGGATACAGTTGATACCGTCTGGATTTAAAACGGCTTGTTGGTCATCATTAATGACAACGGTGACATCTTCTGCCCAGAATAACTCCCCATTGGCGGGAGATTTATGTACTCCGACGGTAAAATCCGAACGAGCATAAAGTCCGGCAATATGTCCACAGGGAGGAATTGTTCTGACAGGATTGCCTCGTAATTTCAAAGGGTCAACTACTCGAATCCAAGGATAGTAAAGGGCTGCAAACCCTCGTTCAGAATCGAAGCGCGATCGCCACTCTAAAATTTCAGCAATGGTTAAAGATTGTTCACTTCCAGAACGCAACACCGCATCTAAAATTGCTACCCGATCTTGGTGACGCTCACAGTGTTCGACTAAGGCACGTTGGATTGTGAAAATTTGCGCTTGAGAGAATAACGGCGGTTGTTCTAAAGGTGGATTGCTTTTAGGCGTTGCTGTTGGTGTTTCTCCCGTTTTGGACAAACAAGGATCACGGGGTGGTTCTTCAACGGGAGGCGCATCGGGTATGAATAGGGGACGAAGGTGAACGTCAGGAAGGCAAACAATGCCTACAGCATCCACGCGATCAAGAACGCTCAATCCCTTGCGATCATCGGCTAATGGGTCAAAAGAACCGATAAAGTCATTGGGAGTTAAGGATACGACTCCATCTTCTCCTCCAAACAGAAATCCAACCCGCTCTTTTAGCTGTTTTGCTAATTTCGATTGTAAATAGGCAATCTGCTCTTTTGGCTGTATTGGTTGCGATTTTAAATCGGCAATCTGTTTTGTTAACTGTTTTACCAACTGCGATTCCATGCTATTGGGCAACATCTTGGCAGTGCGAACTATTCCAAGTGGCAATAAATCTTCTACCTGAATCCATTGGGATGGTGCAGTCCGATCATCTCCTTGATTAATCAATCGCACAAAATACCTTTTGTCATCGGGTTTGAGGGACAGGTGAGAAAATATTTCTCGTTCTCGTCGATCGCGGATTACGGTGAGAGAGAAACTGAGCTTACTGGGTTGCACTTGGGTTAGCGCGATCGCAATTTTATTACCCCAAAATCCCTCGTTATCAGCTGTTATTTTTAATAAATCTTTATTATTACCCCTTTTGAGAACAAGAGACGCTTTGGTAGCCGTCGATCCAGCTATCCGCACGATAAAACAGGTACGCCCCCCATTTTCAAAAAAGCCTTTGACCGCATAGGCTAAATAGCTATAAGAGACAAAATTTCCGAATTTTGCCTGAAACTGTCGCCAAGAATCAATCTGTACTGCCCAATTTAGGGG
>Ga0138292_1353668_pt1 | contig 12728 bp, 8 predicted proteins | sample S_140709_E_mt_FD_106913 | JGI IMG/M metagenome (GOLD analysis project Ga0138292, IMG submission 106913) | Freshwater microbial communities from Lake Simoncouche, Canada - S_140709_E_mt (Metagenome Metatranscriptome) | ecosystem: Environmental > Aquatic > Freshwater > Lake | place: Canada: Quebec... | reverse complement strand
TCCTGAAGATAATTGTGTACCCTTGGCAATTGTTGAGAATTACGTTAATAACTATAAAAATGACCCCAAAATTACTAACGCGAGGATTGAAAACCGTAAATTTCGTCCTTTAGTAACCAGTACCGAAACTCTCAAGCAGTTAGTTATGTGTGCTTTAGAGACTGGTGGAGGAACTAAGGGAAAAGACGGAACCCAAGGGAAACCAGGAAATGATGGTAAACCAGGAAATGATGGTAAACCAGGATTAGGATTGAACCCCAATCTACCAAAAATTGTTGATATTTCATGGACTCATGGACAAAAGATTAAGTGGAATCAGTTTGTAAATGATTTTCCCCTTATTGTGTATTTTGATCGCGAAATGACTGGAATTGATCGGCAAACGTTTAAAGTTTGGATAGATTATCCTGGTTGTTTCATTACACGAAGTGAAGGTGATGTCAACAATGTTACTGTCTCAGGTCTTTATAACCTGACGAATCTCAGCAGTAATTTTAGTTCTACCTCATTCGAGTCAATCAGAACTCTGGCTCTTGACTTACTTGGCACTCCAAAATCTGAATTCGTAACAGGCACAACACCTCGAAACATATCATATAAGTCGGTAGTTAAATTTAATCTTTATAGAAAAAATCAAAATTTTCCGTCCTTGGAGCTAATCAAAGCGATATTGACTCCAAGCTGGATTGCTAGTAGCAAAAATGAGAATTTTGAAAAATTCTTCGATTTACCTTGTGTTCACATTCTGCTTAAAGGAGACTTTATTAAAACGCCAGGTGCTTTTGATGAAAATGGAGTTCTGGATGCCGATAATATCGGTGGTCAAGTCGGTGCTATCGGTGCTAATCGAAATTCTGGTAATTCGACTCAAGGAGGGTATTTTGAAAGCTGGTTTTTCCTAGAACCACCTAAAGATCAAGAGATTAGTACTATTTTGGCTAAGGACTTAAAAGCATTAACTGATAAGCTTTTCAATCCTAATTAACCTGTAAAGAGCAGAATTCGCGTTGTGATCGCATTATTACAAACAAATGGAGGTACATCATGGCTGTTAAATCAAAAAAAATGAAGAAAACAAAAACTAAATCCAAAAGTTGTCCTACTTGTGGCAGCGTGGAATGTTTTGAAAGACCGCGATTTTTTGGCGGACAATTGCTCACAGATAAAGATCTTGATGCCGCTCAACGCTATGTAATCGAGAAAAACAGATTACACAATCGCTATTTAGTTGGTACAGGAGTTGTTTGTGGTTTGATAGTCCGATGTCATCCTTCCTGTAACGGATTTATTATTGTTGATTCTGGCTATGCTATTGACTGTTGTGGTAATGATATCGTTCTGTGTGATTCTGTTGAATTTGATATCATTCAGTATTTAGCAGACTGCTTTCAACCAGAAAAACCTGTTTGCGATGACATAATCCGTACCCGTTATACTAACTGTGATGAGGGACCAAAAGAATATTGCTTAGTTCTCTCCTACAACGAAGAACATACCCATCCAGTTACAGCCTTTATTCGAGATAACGGATGTACTAATAGTCGCTGTGAACCCTCACGCACCAGCGAGATATTCCAACTAGATTTGATTGAAAAACAAGACTTAGTAAAAACCACAGTTCTGAACTATTCGGATAAATTGACAAAATGCACTGAATCAGCAAGCAACCTTATAAAGGTTGTAGCTCAATTCTGGGAATCTCCTTCTAATCGTCAACTATTCTACGAAGTTAAAAATGCGATCTGGGAATTTTATAAACAAGAGTTAGACACACGCTGTAACTTAGCGGAAGAACTCCAAAAAATTGAGACAGAATTTCTCTCCACTACACCTACCCCCGCAGGAAATGTTGGCTTACCCAAATCCACTAGCGCCAGTGATCGCTTGATAGCCTTAGCTTTACAATTATTACGTGACTGTGTTTGTAACGCTTTCCTAGTAACTTGTGCTGAATGTGATCCAGAACAAGGGGTATTGTTGGCTTGTCTGACAATTGAAAACGGTAAGATTTTAAAAATTTGCAATAACGTCCGCCAGCAGCTAATTACAGGGCCGATGTTGCACTACTTTCTGCCCCCTTCTAACGCTTTGCCCCAACAAGTGTTGTCTGTAATCTTCGGTGTCTTCAATAGCAGTTTCGCACAGGGTTGCTGTGAACAGTCAGCCGATAGGTTAGTTTTAGGAGACAGAATTGCAGAAACTCAGTCAAATCGGCAAGAGAATCGCACCTTGGCCCTATTCAATCTCATGCGGGATTTTCCCAATGCGCCCTCAGTGGCTTTTAATGCACTCAATCTGAGTCAGGTTGCTAATACTGATACTTTGACAGCGTTGGATTTATATAGCCGTAACCTTGATGAAGTACGTTCTTTGCTGCAAAGCCAGAATATCAACATCGTAGAAAATACTGCCAATACCCATCAAGCTGCTTATTCAGCCGAAAATTTAGCAGCCATGGCCTGGACAATTCCATCAGGTAGCCGGGTTGAACTGATAATTAGTCCTGATACTCAACAAATAGCTTCAATTCGCCTATTACAAGGAGGTGGCTAATGAATCCCGATGAAATTAAACGACTGCGTTATTACGAAAAGCAGTATCTCAGAACCCAAGACTTTCAAGATGAGCAAGCCTATCATATTGAAATGCGTCGCCGACACTCGATCGCCCATCACAGTTGGGGGATTGTGATTGGATTAGAAATTAAACAAGATCCGATTTCAAAAGTTTGGGCAGTTCAACCAGGAATAGCAGTGGATGGATATGGACGGGAAATAGTTGTCTTTGAACCAGAGGAATTGAATCTGGTGGCGATCGCCAATCAACTTTTAGGACAGTCTGTACCTGCTCGATTAAATATCTGGATTGCTTATACAATTGAACCAACAAATCGACCTGCTGCTGGATATGAGAATTGCAATGTCAAAGATGAATTTACCCGCATTCAAGAATCATTTCAACTCGTCTATAGAAAAGATCTCGTTTTTGATGACACTAAAGAAGTTCCTCAAGCATTTCAAGATCTGCCAGACGATCCCAAACAAGCTCCTTGGTATATTTATTTAGGGACAATTACTTGGGATAAAAATCCTACAAATCCCGCTCAGAATATTATCACTGTGGCTGTTCCAGTAGATCCAGTCAATCAAAAGGGTCGTCGTTATGTAGGTGCAGTTGCAGAGGAGGTAATTGCCCCTAATAATCAATTGCTCCTAAGAGGACGAAACAAATCCACACCACCAACTTCTCCAACTGATCCCGCCTATGACGATGTAGCGGTGAATTTGACAGGCACATTACAGGTCACTAACTACCTGACGGTGGGCCCCTTTACGGCAACAACTGGTAAGGGGGGTATTGATGTAACTGGATCGCTTGCAGAGCTTGGTTTTGTTAAACGCACGTTAACCTCGTGGCCCTCTCCGCCTGCCGCAGGCGATCGCTTTGTCTGGTACAACCCTGATGGCAACGCTCGTCTTTGGACTGAAAAAAATGGCGATCTGCTCACCGTTACTCCTACAGGTAATGTCGGTATCCGAACACTTACTCCAGGGGCAACTTTGGATGTACTTGGTTCATTTCGGCTTAGTGGCGGTACAGTGCTTTCCAAAATTCAAAGTGGCACAGCACCCGTAGGAGACAGTCCTACTACTAGAGATAAAAAAATTACTGTTAATTTTCCGGTTAGTTTTACCAGTGTTCCAAAAGTTATTGCTTCCGCTCGCGCTGAACCTGGTACTGACTGGCCAGACACTTTTGCTGTTACAACTCGATCAATTTCTACCACCCAATTTACGGTGAATTTAGTTCGAGTAGATTCAGCAGTTGGTTGGAAACAAAACCTCCAATTAGATTGGATGGCTTGGGAGTAATTCTGGCATTATTAAACCTATGCAAACTATTGATATTCACCAATTTAATGCCCGATATAATGTAGCGCGATCGCTGGACAATCCCACTGCCCTGCAACGCCGTCTAGATCGCATTATCAGCGATTTACTTGCCCGTGCTTTAGAAGATCGTTTTTCTTCCTTCAGTAATAGTAATGACAGTACTTATGTCTTTATCGAACAGATGGATGTAAATTTGACCCTGGATACTTCGATCAGCGACGATCGCACTCTGGCATCTGTTTGGGCGCGATCGCTTCAGGAAGGGATTTTGCGAACCCTGAGTCAAAATAGTGCGGTAATCGTGTTTCGCGATCGCAGTGCTTTTATTGCCAGTTTTCTGGAAGACTTGATACAGGGCCGTGCTGGGGATTTTTGGTACTACGCCGAATTTGCAGATCTGCGATCAATGGTGATCGGGCAAGCCGTTCTCAAGTTATTGACACTGGATAGAGATGTGGGGCGGGATGCGCTACTGGAACTAACTCGGCGGGATAGTTTGGAACGCTTGCTGACACGACTTACGGATGCAGAAGTGAGCGCGATCGCCAGCCAATGTTTGCTACCTTCCAGCCCTAGAGTAATGTCTAGTCAAGTGTGGTTAGAGGCACTCCGCAACCTACTTACCCGCACACCTGCCCTGCTCCAGGGGACACCCGCTCATGGTTTGATTCGTCTTTACTGTAACCTGCTGCGTTACCATCCCGAATTGGGGCCAGATGTAAATTTAGCGCGGTTTATCTGGGAATTGCTGGATCTACGCTACACAGTTCAACAGATGGCAAATCGTTCTGCTTTTCTCAACCAGCTTGGGGCTGATAATTGGAGTATTGCCCTCAGCTATCTAGAACGTGGTACTGGACGGCAGTTGCTGACTCACCTACAACGAGAATTGACAGGAACAGAGGTAGTGGGTTTGCTGCACGACCTCGAAGTTGATGCACCCGACACGCCCACCCAACGGATTCGCACGGCTTTTGGAGGAATTTTTCTATTGGTGGGGGCGATCGCCGATCTCGATCTCTATTCTTTCTTGCAAAATTGTCCCTATCCTGATGCTCAAGGCATTCCCAAAGCGAATCTCTTGCTCTGGCTGATGGCGTTACAATGCTTAGGGGCGGGGAATTTGGAGCAAGCTCGGCGCGATCGCGGTGTGTTAGGGTTGGCGGGGTTGGCACAAGCTCCCGAACCAGAGTGGCTTTTGGACTATGTGGCTCTATTAACGGAGGAGATACATGGGGCGTTTGGGCAGGATTTACTGGCGCATTGTCAACGGGTAATCCGACAGCCCGATCTGTTTGTGTATCAACGGCTCTCTATTCCGCCTGAGCCTTCGGAGTGGTTGTCTTTGCACAGTGCCACCCATTCACCTTTACCTGATGAATCGTGGGATCGTGAGTTAGGATTGATGAGTGCGATCGCGCTTCAGGGATTTGCAACCAGACTGGGAGCAATGGCAGGTAGTCCGCCTTATTTGAGTCGAAATTTTCTGGAGAGTGAGGCGGAGATCTGGGTGAGTGAGGGGGCGATCGCGGTTAATTTCTTGACTTGTCCTCTGCAAATGGTGTTGAAGATGGCGGGGTTTGAGCATTTTCGATGGCAAATTCCTTGGTTGGGGAATAGACATTTGATTTTTAATTTTGATAGTTGATTAAAATGGATAAATCTGTGGGGTAAAGCAAGCTATGTCTGACTCTCTTACTACGGCAACGCCTGAAACAAAGAATTCTGCTCCGATGGCTCATCCTCCGGTGCGGGAGAATCAGATGGAGGCTGAGGTGGATCGATCGCAAATCGCGGGGCAACGGGTGATGCGATCGATGGGTGGTGGAAGTCCAATGGCTCCTCCTGATCGATTTGCTGGAGTACTGGGACAGTCAGGGGGATCACAGACTGGAATGTTGCGACAGTTGCAGCGTAGTTATGGCAATAGCTATGTAGGCAGTATTATCCAGGCAAAGTTAACAGTGGGGCAACCTGGAGATGTTTATGAGCAGGAGGCAGACAATGTTGCAGATGCGGTAATGCGGATACCAGAGCCGGCGGTATCTGCGAGTGCTGGAGTGACAAACCACATTCAGCCGATGCGGATTCAGCGAACGTGTACGACTTGCCAGCACGAAGAGGAAGAGCAAATTCATCCGAAGGAATCGGTCGGGCAAGTGCCAACGGTAACGCCCGCGCTAGAGACACGGTTAAATGCCACCAGTGGAGGGGGAGAACCTCTGTCAGAATCGGTGCGGACATTTATGGAGCCTCGAATTGGCGCGGATTTTAGCGGGGTGCGAGTGCATACAGGAGGAGAGGCAAATGCGCTGAATCAAGAGTTAACTTCACAGGCATTTACTCGTGGGCGGGATATCTATTTTGGTGCAGGGAAGTATAGTCCTGAGTCAAAAGAAGGACAACGACTGCTGGCTCACGAACTCGTTCATATTGTTCAACAAACAGGAGGGCAGCCCTCAGCCACATCGGTCAGTACAATGCCAACAGCCGAAAGCATAGTTGCTCCTAAAGTTTCAACGGATTCGGTTCAACGGCAGACCAATGGAGGAAGTAGCGATGGAGGTGTGGCCGATACAGCCCCGATTACAGCAACGCCAAAACCACTAGCAGGAGACAAAGTTATTACGGTCGGTACAGTAGAACTTTCGGCTGAACAGGCTTATGATCGAGCCGTATTAGAAGAATATATTATTAAACACGGTGAAGCAGGTGCAGATACTTTGCTAGGACAGCTTAAAGCGATGCTGTCTGACGTTTCGGCAAATAAATCAGACTATAGTGGTGTCACGCCAGAGTATGAAGCCTTAGTTGCCAAACAGACTTTATTGATAGATATACAAAAAGCATCCCAAGACGCACTCACTGAAATTAAAACTGAGAACGCTAAGTTCTTAACAGAATTTGAAATGCGATCAAAAATTGTTCTGGGCGCAATGCTAAACATCAGCGAAGAACGAATTTTAAAAGAACAAAACCACTATGGGTTAGAAACGAAAGGCGGATTAGACATTGTTGGTATTGATCCTAAGACACAAAAACGATATACAACTCATCATGTTGACGCAGACTATTCAATGGCAGAAGGAGCAGCAAAGACAGAACTCGGCAAGAGTGCAAAACAACTTGCGGAAAAACTCAGAACGGTTGCTAAAAAGCGATCGCAGAAGTACAGCCACCTACAAGACAGCAATCCCTATAGTACTTCGCCATTTGGTCATCAACCAGTTCCAACCGATCAGGCACAGTATGATCGTGCTGAACAAGAATTTCAAGATGCCAAGTTTGCTTATTTAATGCTTCGGAATACGCAACTCCAAGACTATCCCATTCTGGCTTCGTTTGCGTTAGCCAATGCGGATGCTGGAACCGTTGAGATTGACGATTCTGTTGCAAGTTTAGAAAAAATTAGCACGTCTTCACCAGACACCGCAAAAGTATTAAACGAAGAAGTCAATCAGAAATTAGAGAACATCGGAAACACTCGCTGGTATCTTGATCGCAATGAACTCAACATTTGGAAATTGGAATCGATTGTGGGGGGAACCAAAGACGGACTAGGAGTTCAGCCCAGCTCGATGAAAGAGCGAATAGTAAACGACAAAGTTGCTCATGAAGAATCTCAGGAGACGATTACAAAAATTGCGATCGGAGTAATTGCTCTAGCTTTAGGACTCATTGCCGCCATCCCTACTGGAGGAAGCAGTCTAGCGGCTGCGGTTGCGGTTACGGCAGCAGTTGGCAGTGCCGGACTTAGTGCTACCCTCGCCTACAGCGACTTGAAAGAATACGCCCTCAAATCTGCGGTGTCGGGCACTGACTTTGACAAAGCCCAAGCGATTTCTCAAGATGATCCCTCGATGTTTTGGCTTGCCGTTAGCTTGGTAGGTGTAGGATTAGATTTAGGGGCAGCACTCAGCGCGTTTAAAGCCTTGGGACCTGCCGCGCGAGCTGCGCGGCAAGCGAAACGTCTATCGGCTTTGGCGAAAGCAGGAGGTTCGGAAGCAGAAACCGCAGAGAAAGCACTGAAGCAGTTAATTGAAGAAGCTGATCGCGTTCGTCCGGGGTTGGGTGCAAAGTTAGAAACCAACGTTGGGCATGTTGCAAGCGAGGAAGCTCAAACCGCCGAGCGTATAGCAACGCGTTGGGAGCAAGAGGGATTGAACTCAGACAGCCGCAAGTTTTTGGAAGAAGCAGGACATGCCGAAGTCCGAGCCCTTTACAAAGAGATGGATCCTGGGATTCGCGATCTGCTGACTCATTGTGCAAGTATTTGTATCATCCCTAATATTACCCGCCGTGATGTTGCTCGCATTCAAAATATTGTTTATCAGCATGAGGCAGCGGAATTAGGAGGACTAAAGCAGTTTTTCCATTTCCGACGCAATAATCTATCTCAAGCAATTAATGAACTAGAGCAAGCCAAGAACCTCGAAGAGTTAAAGGCTATTATCCAGGGCACATTGACTGCTTCTCCGATTCAAGCCACAGAAGATGCAGTTCTCACTTACGAGCGACTCGAAAAAGCGGTGGTTCAACTCGAAAGCAAGGAAGCATTTATTGAGAAATACAAGGCAGGACTGCGCTACGACGAAGTTACTCGAACCTGGTATAACCCAGTAAAAGGGTTAAAAGATGCCTTTCCATTGACAGCAACAACCAGCGAAATTTTGACCAGGCTCAAAGCTTCGGAGGGGTTTGGTTCCTTCCGGGATGTACTGCTTCAAGAAAAGCTGGCTACTGATGAAAAACTGCTAGAAGCACTAGAAAAGCTGAGCCCCAGAGGTCGTTCGATCGATGCAGTGCGTCACGAACTCAAGGCTTTATTCAAAGAAAGTTTGCTTCAACGTATGACAGATCCGGGAAAAACGGCGATTGAGAACTATCAAGAAATGCGTCGCCTCACAGACAATTTAGCTCCTTCCGATCGTGGGAATCTCTTTGAGCAGTGGTACAAACGCATTTATGCAATTGATTCAACTGAACACATTAAAATCAAAGCAGAAGATTTGCAAGTACTCGGCAGTACGGCTGGAAAAGCTCGAATTCCTGATTTGATTCAAGGTGAGACTATTCGTGAACTTAAGCGTGTTTCAGGGAAACTTGGAGAACACGATCTTGAACAATTTGCCGACAATATGCGGCTGATCGGAAAAAAAGGAGGCTTCAATACGGGAACAGGTGCGACGCTGAAGCGAGCAATTTATACTTTCCCTATTCCAGAGGGCGTAAAGGCAAACGTAGATTGGATGCGGACACAACTTGCAGCAAACCCAAATCTCTCGTTTGAAGTGTTCAACCATCTGGGAGATAAACGCTTGATTACACAAGCCTCTGAGTTGAGTGAAGCAAAGTTTTGGACATGGTTAGGAATTGCAAAATAGGCATTAATGGGAGAGATCGAATATGTCAACCGAGATTTCTTTAAAACTTAGCTTAAGCAGCTCTGATCCGGTTGCTTTGGTCACTCGGCTCTCTGAAACAGACTGGCTCAGATTTGATCGAGAAAAGCCTGTAGAGTTATTTGTCGATAACATCCCTCAGCCGATTGCTGCAACATGGATCGAGCAATGGATACCGAACTGTCGGCGCGAAGTTTTTGCCGCGTGGGATGAAGCCTATAATCAATTTGTTCAGTACGTTAAAAACACAATTATTAAAGCTGTTGATTCTCATGATTCAGTCTCTATCGACAAAGCGACACAACTTTTGAGTAATTTGCCATTTACATTAGCTTCTTTTGCGCCGCTCTATTCAGAATGGTATGCGGGTGATTCTCCTTACTTGCCTCCAAGCTTTGGTGACTTACAGTTCCCGTTGGGCTGGGGGTGCGCCTTTCAAGGAACAGGACATGATCGCTTGGTGTCTCGACGCTGGTTAGAGTTTGGTCCCTGGCGCACTATTCGTTCAGCAAATGATACGACCCTTGTTCAATTCCATGAATTGGGAGTAGATGCTGCTATCGCTCTCCAACAAGCTCAGTTAGGGCATGAGCGGATGGGAATTTCGGACGTGGGTGGTTTGATCCAAACTGATTATATTTATGATTATGACATTGACGGATTCTATGATGCTGCTAATCGGCGATTAGAAATTCTGGTTCATAATCGCCAGGTTTCTCAGCCTGAGATGCTGGAGGCTTGCGCTATTCGATACTATCAGCCCCTTGGAATTGATCGACCAGTGGATATAATCGCCTATATTTTTATCGATGAAAATTTAGCTCATCAGCACCTTCACGAGCTTTGGCTACGAGAAATTGAATGTTGGACGTTCTTAGAGAATGACAAAGTGCGACTCGATAAGGATTATTATCCAACACCTTCGAAACCTGATTGGGTTAGTCAACTAGAAGAGCGGTAGGTGCGATGCAAAAATGTATGAACAGCGACCGCTCACACATTAAGAATTTAGAGAATTAAGTAACAACTCATTCCTTCACTTGTAAACTTATCAAAAGCAGAGGAAAGCATGGAACTTTTACCCCTTGATAGACTTGGAGCCAGAGAAATCACCCCTCTCAAAATTCAATTCGGTGTCTTTTTTTCCTTGGTCTTCGCCCCCAATGGCAACCAAGTATTTGTTAAAGTCATCCACGAAAAAGACCAATTTCTCCAAGCCATTCAGCCCCTGCGAATTCCCCCCAAATACGGTCGAGTCTGGCGATTAGAATGATCGAACATATTTATAACTATGTCTCCCTACACCACTAACCTCGAACACCTCCATGCCGAACTGTACCGCCTCGATCTACTCATAGCCTGTAGGTTGGGTTGAAGCATGAAACCCAACATTTGCGAGAGTTACACCCCACTAATCCATCTTACCAGCTTTGAAATGGGGCGATCGCAATGGAGAAAAGAAAGCGATCGCCTCCATCTGAAAACTTACATCCCCGCAGTAAAAACCTGCTCCGCCGTCAAATTCAACGCTGGAAAGGCTAAAGAAATAATGCGATATAATTTTATTGATTAATTCCCCAAAACACTAACTCTGCTCTACTTCCATTATCAAAACAGATGAAACAAACACACTACCTAACCACAACCGTCCAAAAAGGTAACCGTCTTGAAATTACCCTTCCCAGTTTACCTGAAGGACAAACCATAGAAGTTATTTTAATTGTACCTGAAACCGTACCCAGTCAGTCAATAGATCGTCAAGCCTTTCGACAACTCCCCATAGAAGAACGTCGTCGCATTTTAACTCAGCAAGCAGAAGCCATGAAAGACTATTATCAAGAAGATAAAGAATGGCAAGATTGGCTAAATTTTGATAACAGTGAAGTCTATGAGTATTAATCCTAAGCGTGGTGAAATATGGCTAATTAACCTAGATCCAACCCTCGGTGCAGAAATCAAAAAAACTCGACCAGCACTTGTCGTCAACTCAGATTATATCGGAAAACTTCCTCTTAAATTAGTTGTTCCAATTACCAATTGGCAATCATCTTTTAGCGATAATCTTTGGCATATTTCTCTAACACCTACCTCAGAAAATGGATTAACTAAACTATCTGCTGCTGACGTATTACAGTTAAGAAGTGTTGATCTACAAAGATTTATTCGTAAACTAGGATATTTATCAATTTCAGACTTACAAGAAACAATAACAGCTATTGCGATTATCATTGAATGCGATCATTGATCGTGTAATGGATCTCTGTTGAGGGAACAATTGGGCGATCGGTAGGGGGATAGATGAGATGTGCGATCGCTATTTATATGGGAGAGGCGATCACTGATGATGCCTGAGCAATCGCTCTCACGGTTTGCTCAAATCTAGGCGATCGCAATTGGACAACAGTAGAAGGGCGATCGTGAGTTTTGATCTTGAAAGGTGATCACTCAATTTCAAAGAATGAATAACAACTCGTTTATCTAAAATATCTAATAGTGTAGTTATAAAAAAGAGGCAATCATGGAACTTTTACCCCTTGACAAACTTGGAGCCAGAGAAATCACCCCTGGAACCATTCAATTCGGTGTCTTTTTCCCCTGGGTATCCGCCCCCAATGGCAACGAAGTATTTGTTAAAATCATCCACGAAAAAGACCAATTTCTCCAAACCATTCAGCCACTGAGCTTTGAACTCACCCACTCCATCGATCCCACCTACGGAGACTACTGGTCAACCCAAGTCAACATCCCATCCCAACCCCAACCCCCCAACTCCTCTTGGGGACAACCTGGCACTTACATCTATCGCTACGAAATCCACAATCCCAACGTCGGCATCCTCGACTGGATCATAGACCCCTTTGCCCGCGAATTCGGCATTGGCAAACTTTCCGCCTTCACCCTCGGCTTCCAAGAACACCCTTGGAGTGCCAACGAAACCACCTGGAAAACACCCGTCTTAAACGACCTAATTTTTTACGAACTGCAACTCGAAGAATTTGGCGAAAACATTGAAGGAGCCATTGAGCGGTTGCCATACCTCGCTGATCTCGGCATCAATTGCCTAGAAATCATGCCCATATCCAACGTCGCCCTCACCGTTGATTGGGGCTACCTACCAATCGGCTATTTTGGTGTCGATGAACGCTTTGGCAATCGGCGGGACTTGCAACGTTTTATAGACATCGCCCATCAACTCGGTCTTGCCGTCGTCCTAGATGTCGTCTATGGTCACACCGCCACCGAATTTCCCTACTGCGACCTCTATCGGCGATTACGCTACCAGCAGAACCCATTCCTCGGCGACTTCGCCAAAAACTACTTCGGCGAAAGCACCAACTTCGCCCTAAAATTCACCCAAGACTTCTTCTACACCGTCAATCATCTCTGGCTCGATCGCTTCCATATCGATGGCTTTCGCTACGACTGCGTTCCC
>Ga0138292_1077976_pt1 | contig 12730 bp, 8 predicted proteins | sample S_140709_E_mt_FD_106913 | JGI IMG/M metagenome (GOLD analysis project Ga0138292, IMG submission 106913) | Freshwater microbial communities from Lake Simoncouche, Canada - S_140709_E_mt (Metagenome Metatranscriptome) | ecosystem: Environmental > Aquatic > Freshwater > Lake | place: Canada: Quebec... | reverse complement strand
GTATGCCGATGTAGCTCAGTTGGTCAGAGCTACTGATTTGTAATCAGTAGGTCGGGGGTTCGAATCCCTCCATCGGCTCACCAAGAGTAGTTTGTGAAACGGATAATACGGGTTTGTTCTCGTTGACCATCACTTCTTCTTGTTAAAGGGGGAGATAGCCAAGCGGCCAACGGCAACAGACTGTAAATCTGTCCTCTTACGAGTTCGCAGGTTCGAATCCTGCTCTCCCCACAGCTTTAAAAGGCAGTGTTCATGAAATCGGAAATAACGGTTTCAATGTTCTTTGAATAACTAAGTAAAGCAATAACAAAGGCAATTCCCTTTAAGTGGGGAATTTCTTATTTAAATTAATTATCTATTAATTTATTAAAAGCGGAAGTAGCTCATTTGGTAGAGCATCAGCCTTCCAAGCTGAGGGTGGCCGGTTCGAGCCCGGTCTTCCGCTCAAAACACTAAATCAAATACTCGGATTTAGAAAAATAGTGCCCTTTTGTTTGAAGATGATTGGTGTAGATATTTAAACGCACTTGTTTTTATCAAAATCAACTAACAATTTTCGTTAAATTGATGTCTTTTCGATCAACAAACAAAGAAGAAAATTTTAACTCATTGGTTTTCAGTAGAAAGCCATTCGATATATCTCTTTGTAGAATAAAAAATCCTTCGTAATTTCGCATCCCACTTTATTGTGATGGCTTACCGAATAAAATTAAATCAAAAAAGCCAATGTAGCTCAGTCGGTAGAGTACATCCATGGTAAGGATGAGGTCACCAGTTCGATCCTGGTCATTGGCTCTGAATAACGTATAACTAACTATAAATAAACAAATAACAACTTTAATACAATGGCAAAAGAGAAATTTGATCGTTCCAAACCACACGTAAACATCGGAACGATTGGTCACGTAGATCATGGTAAGACCACTCTGACTGCTGCAATTACTAACGTACTTGCTCAATCAGGTCTTGCAGAAAAGAGAGATTTCGCATCTATCGATAACGCACCTGAAGAAAAAGAGCGTGGTATTACGATCAACACAGCACACGTTGAGTATCAAACAGCAAACCGTCACTACGCGCACGTTGACTGTCCAGGTCACGCCGATTACGTAAAGAACATGGTAACTGGAGCTGCTCAAATGGATGGAGCTATTCTTGTAGTTGCATCTACTGATGGTCCTATGCCTCAAACTCGTGAGCATATCCTTTTGGCTCGTCAGGTTGGTGTTCCTAAGATCGTAGTATTCATGAATAAAGTGGATATGGTTGATGATCCAGAATTACTTGACTTAGTTGAGATGGAAATTCGTGAACTTTTATCTTTCTATGATTATGATGGTGATAATACTCCAATCATCCGTGGATCAGCTTTAGGTGGATTAAACCTAGATGCGAATTGGGTTCCAAAAATTATGGAATTAATGGATGCAGTTGATACTTTCATTCCAATTCCTCCTCGTATGGTTGAATTACCTTTCTTAATGCCGATTGAAGACGTATTCTCTATCACGGGTCGTGGTACAGTTGCTACAGGTCGTATTGAGCGTGGTGTAATCAACTCAAACGATTCTGTTGAAATCATCGGAATGCAAGAAAAGAAATTGACTTCTACTTGTACTGGAGTTGAGATGTTCCGTAAGATCCTTGATCGTGGAGAAGCTGGTGATAACGTAGGTTTATTGTTACGTGGTATTGAGAAGACTGATATCCGTCGTGGTATGGTTGTAGCTAAGCCAGGTTCAATCACTCCTCACACTAAGTTCAAAGCTGAGATCTACGTATTGAAGAAAGAAGAAGGTGGTCGTCACACTCCTTTCCACCAAAAATACTGTCCACAGTTCTACTTACGTACAACAGACGTAACAGGTGAAATTACTTTACCAGAAGGACGTGAAATGGTTATGCCAGGTGATAACGTAACTATCACAGTTGAATTGATTCAACCAGTTGCAATGGATAAAGGTCTTCGTTTCGCGATTCGTGAAGGCGGAAGAACAGTAGGTGCAGGTCAGGTAACTGAAATCATCGCTTAATCCAAACTTACATATACTAAACGTGTCCCGATAATTTATCGGGACGCGTTTGTTTAAAGTGGAATAGGAAGATTTATTCAAGATAGATCGTTTTATTCCATTCGTTATCAAAGGGTTACTTGAATATTTGGGGTTTGTTGATAAGCAAAACCAATACTTTTAGCCTTTGATTTAAAGAACTTCTATTCGTGATTAATAGAAATTCATGAGTAGAGTTGACCTGTAAAAAGTAAAAATACGGGTGTAGCTCATCCCGATAGCTATCGGGAGGTAGAGTAGTTCAGATTAAGAAGTAGAGCTGACCTGTATAAAGTAAATAGTAAAAATACGGTTGTAGCTCATCCCGATAGCTATCGGGAGGTAGAGTAGCTCAGATTAAGAAGTAGAGCTGACCAGTATAAAGTAAATAGTAAAAATACGGGTGTAGCTCATCCCAATAGCTATCGGGAGGTAGAGTAGCTCAGATTAAGAATTAGAGTTGACCTGTATAAAGTAAATAGTAAAAATACGGGTGTAGCTCATCCCGATAGCTATCGGGAGGTAGAGTAGCTCAGATTAAGAAGTAGAGCTGACCTGTATAAAGTAAATAGTAAAAATACGGGTGTAGCTCATTCCGATAGCTATCGGGAGGTAGAGTAGCTCAGATTAAGAAGTAGAGCTGACCTGTATAAAGTAAATAGTAAAAATACGGGTGTAGCTCAATTGGTAGAGTAGCGGTCTCCAAAACCGTTGGCTGGGAGTTCGAGTCTCTCCACCCGTGCAAATGCAATGTTAGATTTTAAAACGCAGACTATAAGAGTATGGAAAAAGTAAAAGCATATATCGCAGATTCATACAATGAATTGATGAATAAAGTGGCTTGGCCTACATGGGCAGAGTTACAAAGCAGTGCTATTGTTGTACTTGTTGCAACGTTGATCTTCGGATTTGTAGTATTTGCTGTTGATGGACTTATACAAGGTTCATTAGGTGTTATTTATAATCTTTTTGCGTAATATATAATCATGGCTGTTGAAACAACCACCGGGAAGAAGTGGTACGTAGTAAGAGCAATTAGTGGTAAGGAGAAGAAGGTAAAACAATACCTTGAGTCTGAAATCCTACATGCTGGTTTGCAAGATTACGTTTCCCAAGTACTTATTCCTATGGAGAAGTACTACCAAATTAAAGACGGTAAAAAAGTAAGTAAGGAAAGAAGTTATTTTCCTGGATATATTTTGATTGAAGCTGAATTGATGGGAGAGATTCCTCACATTATTCAGAATACCTCTGGAGTGATCGGTTTCTTAGGAGCAAAAGGTGAGCAACCAGCTCCTTTACGTCAGTCGGAAGTAAATAGAATATTAGGAAAAGTAGATGAACTGGCAGATAGCGAAGAAATCATCAATATTCCTTATGTAGTTGGTGAGACTGTTAAAGTTGTTGATGGTCCATTTAATAGTTTCTCAGGAATTATTGAGGAAGTAAATGAAGAGAAGAAGAAATTAAAAGTAATGGTAAAGATATTCGGCAGAAAGACTCCGCTAGAATTGAGTTACACACAAGTAGAAAAAGAATCATAATCAGTATGATTAGATGCCTAAGTAGCAGCAGAAGCTTCCACTTCACTGCTTAGGATTCTCCATCGAAAATAGTGAAATGAATATAACAACGTAAACAAAAATGGCTAAGGAAATAGGTGCACTTATAAAACTGCAAGTAAAAGGCGGCGCAGCAAATCCAGCACCTCCAATTGGTCCTGCATTAGGAGCAAAAGGAGTAAATATCATGGAGTTCTGTAAGCAATTCAATGCTAGAACACAGGATAAAGCAGGACAAGTTCTGCCAGTAATTATTACAGTTTATGTTGATAAATCTTTCGAGTTTATCATCAAAACTCCACCTGTTGCAATACAGATATTGGAGACATTAAAAGTTCAAAAAGGTTCTGCTGAATCAAACCGTAAAAAGGTAGGTAACTTAACTTGGGATCAAGTTAAAACAATTGCAGAAGCAAAGATGCCAGATTTAAACTGCTTTACAGTTGAGTCTGCTATGAAAATGGTAGCTGGAACGGCAAGAAGTATGGGTATCAATGTGACTGGAACAGCACCTTGGGCTTAAAAAACAAATTAAACAACAAAACTACGGATCGCTGGCTGCTTCCCGTGAAACTAGTGGAGTTGACACAATTAAATTCAGATTCAAACAATGGCTAAGTTAACTAAAAAACAAAAAGTTGCTTACGCGAAAGTAGACCAAAACAAAGCCTATACACTGCTAGAGGCGTCGAAAATGATGAAGGAAATTTCTTTCACAAAATTCGATTCATCGGTCGATCTTAACGTACGTTTAGGTGTAGATCCACGTAAAGCTAATCAAATGGTTCGTGGTATCGTAACCTTACCGCACGGTACAGGAAAAACAGTACGCGTATTAGTACTGTGTACACCTGATAAAGAGCAGGAGGCTAAAGAAGCCGGCGCTGATCACGTAGGATTAGATGACTATATCGCAAAAATCGAAGGTGGATGGACCGATGTAGATATCGTAATTACTATGCCAAGCGTAATGGCAAAGGTTGGTAAACTAGGAAAAATCCTTGGACCGCGTAACTTAATGCCAAACCCAAAAACTGGAACAGTAACTAACGATGTTGGTAAAGCTGTGAAAGATGTTAAGGGTGGTAAAATTGACTTTAAAGTAGACAAAACAGGTATTATCCATGCTTCGGTAGGGAAAGTATCTTTTGACTCTCAAAAGTTATTAGAAAACGCACAAGAATTGCTAGCTACTATCGTGAAGCTTAAACCTTCAGCTGCGAAAGGTACTTACATGAAAAGTATTTACATGAGCAGTACTATGAGTCCAGGAGTGCACGTAGATGCAAAATCAATTGGATAGTAGATTAATTAAACACGATTCGTAAAATGACCAGAGAAGAAAAAAATCAGATTGTAGATTCGTTGATAGAAACGTTGACTAAGTACAACAGTTTTTATATCACCGATATCTCAACGCTGCCCTCGGAAAAAACAAGTCGTCTCCGTCGCCTTTGTTTCAACAAACAAGTTGATCTAAAAGTGGCAAAGAATTCCTTGATTAAAAAGGCTTTGGAAAGAATGGAAGGTGACTATAGTTTAATGATGCCAACACTGAAAGGTGCATCGGCAATCATGACTGCAGAAATCCCAAATGTTCCTGGTAAATTGATTAAAGAATTTCGTGAGAAAAACGACAGACCAGTATTAAAGAGTGCATGTATCGATGGTGGTATATTCGTTGGAGATAATCAATTAAATGCATTAGCATCGTTGAAATCCAAGAACGAACTTATCGGAGATATCATTGGACTACTTCAATCACCAGCGAAAAATGTTATCAGCGCCCTCAAAGGTCAAGGTGGCAAAATCGCAGGAATCCTCAAAACGTTGGAAGAAAGAGCTGCTTAATTGCGCTGCTTAAACCATCAAAAAGTATCAAAAATTATTATTGTAATCCCTATTAAAAAAAATAAAACAAAATGGCTGATTTGAAAGCATTTGCTGACCAGTTAGTAAATCTAACTGTAAAGGAAGTTCAAGAACTTGCTCAAATTTTAAAAGATGAATATGGTATCGAGCCTGCTGCAGCTGCTGCAGTAATGGCTGCTCCTGCTGGTGGCGGTGCTGCTGCAGAAGAAGAGAAAACTGCATTCGACGTTATCTTAAAAGCACCAGGCGCTAATAAATTAGCGATCGTGAAATTAGTAAAAGACCTTACTGGTCTTGGCTTGAAAGAAGCTAAGGACTTGGTTGATACTGCACCAAAACCTCTTAAGGAAGGAATTTCGAAAGAAGAAGCGAATGCACTTAAAGCTCAGCTAACTGAAGCTGGTGCTGAAGTGGAGGTTAAGTAATTGATATCCAAGCATTCAATAGACCTGGTTCACCCAAAAAGTGTATCAGGTCTATTCCTATTTATTTAGTAACCCACCAAGTTACTATAGTTATGGTTGTTCAATAATAAAAAAAACACTTCGCCTTGACTACTAAAACAAGTCTTACTTCAGAGAAATCGGCAACCAACCGTATTAACTTCTCTAAAAGTAAACATCCATTCGAATACCCAGATTTCCTCGAGGTGCAATTGAAGTCTTTCAAAGATTTCTTCCAACTCGAAACTACCGCTGATAATAGGACCGAAGAAGGCCTATACAAGGTTTTCAGCGAGAATTTTCCAATAACTGATTCAAGAAATAATTTCGTTCTTGAATTCTTAGATTACTTCGTTGATCCTCCGAGATATTCTATCGAAGAGTGTATTGAACGTGGTCTTACACATAGTGTTCCGCTTAAAGCTAAGTTGAAACTCTATTGTACTGATCCTGAACACGAAGATTTTGAAACAATTGTACAGGATGTGTACTTAGGTACTATCCCTTACATGACTCCAAAAGGAACCTTTGTGATCAATGGCGCAGAACGTGTTGTTGTATCTCAATTACACCGTTCTCCAGGAGTATTCTTCGGTCAAAGCCGTCACGCTAACGGTACGAAGCTTTACTCAGCTCGTGTAATTCCTTTTAAAGGTTCATGGATTGAGTTCGCGACGGATATCAATAGCGTCATGTATGCTTACATCGACCGTAAGAAAAAATTCCCTGTTACCACATTATTAAGAGCTATCGGTTTCCAAACTGATAAAGAAATTCTTGAGATTTTTGGCCTTGCTGACGAAGTAAAAGTGAGCAAAGCTGGCTTGAAAAAGGTAGTAGGTAGAAAGCTTGCAGCTAGAGTTCTTAAGAGCTGGCTGGAAGATTTCGTAGATGAGGACACCGGTGAGGTGGTTTCTATCGAGCGTAACGAAGTAATTCTTGAACGTGAAACTATCCTTCAAGATGAACATATCGATACGATCGTTGATGCAGCCGTTAAGTCTATCATTCTTCATAAAGAAGATGCTAATACGAACGATTATGCAATCATCTACAACACCCTTCAAAAAGATACTTCGAACTCAGAAAAAGAAGCGGTAGAACATATCTATCGTCAATTGCGTAACGCTGAACCACCAGATGAGGAAACTGCTCGTGGTATCATCGACAAATTATTCTTCTCTGATAAACGATATGACTTAGGACAAGTTGGTCGTTACCGTATGAATCGTAAGTTAAAACTCGATATCAGCGCCGACACTAAAGTTCTAACAAAAGAGGACATTATTCAAATCATTAAATATCTAATTCAACTTATTAATAGCAAGGCTGAAGTAGATGATATCGATCACTTGAGTAATCGTCGTGTTCGTACTGTAGGTGAGCAACTTTACTCTCAATTCGGAGTTGGTTTGGCACGTATGGCGCGTACTATTCGTGAGCGTATGAACGTTCGTGATAATGAGGTTTTCACACCTGCTGATTTGATTAATGCGAAGACATTGTCGAGCGTTATCAATTCTTTCTTTGGTACTAATCAGCTTAGCCAATTCATGGATCAAACAAATCCATTGGCTGAGATAACGCACAAACGCCGTTTATCGGCACTAGGACCTGGTGGTCTCTCAAGAGAGCGCGCAGGATTCGAGGTTCGTGACGTTCACTATACACACTATGGTCGTCTTTGTACAATCGAAACACCAGAAGGACCAAACATCGGTTTGATTTCTTCTCTTTGTGTATTCGCAAAGATCAACCCACTAGGATTTATTTCAACTCCTTACCGTAAGGTTTCTGATGGTAAAATTGAAATGGAATCTGCACCTATCTACTTAACGGCTGAAGAAGAAGATACAAAAGTAATTGCGCAGGCAAATGCTGATATCAATGCTGAAGGTCATTTCGCAGATAATAAAGTAAAAGCACGTTTTGAAGGTGACTTCCCAATTGTAGATCCTAAAGATTTACACTTGATGGATGTTGCTCCTAATCAAATTGCATCGATTGCCGCTTCTTTAATTCCTTTCTTGGAACATGATGATGCTAACCGTGCCTTGATGGGATCAAACATGCAGCGTCAAGCAGTTCCATTATTACGTCCTGAAGCACCAATCGTTGGTACTGGATTAGAAGGTCACGTTGTAAGAGATAGCCGCGTTTTAATTAATGCAGAGCACTCTGGAATTGTTGAGTATGTTGATGCAAACGAAATTCGCATTCGTGGTCAACGTACTGATGATGAGAAATTGATAAGCTTCGAGGATGACTTGAAAGTTTATCGTCTTACTAAATTCCAAAAAACAAACCAAAATACTTGTATTAACTTGAAGCCAATCGTTAAGAAAGGTGAGAAAGTAAAAGTTGGTCAAGTACTTTGTGAAGGATACGCAACTCAAGGTGGTGAGCTTGCTCTTGGTCGTAACTTGAAAGTGGCTTTCATGCCATGGAAAGGGTACAACTTTGAGGATGCTATCGTAATCTCTGAACGTGTAGTTCGTGAAGATATCTTTACTTCATTACACATTGATGAGTATAGCCTTGAAGTACGTGATACAAAACGTGGTTTAGAAGAATTAACTGCGGATATCCCTAACGTTAGTGAAGAAGCTACTCGTGAATTAGATGAACATGGTTTAATTCGTGTTGGTGCTGAAGTTACAGAAGGCGATATCTTAATCGGTAAAATCACTCCTAAAGGTGAAACAGATCCTTCGCCAGAAGAAAAACTTTTACGTGCCATCTTTGGTGACAAAGCAGGTGATGTAAAGGATGCTTCTTTGAAGGTTCCACCATCTGTAAAAGGTGTTGTTATCGATAAGAAACTTTTCAGCCGTGCTATGAAAGATAAAAAAGCACGTGATGAAGAGAAAGCAGTTGTTGCTCGTTTTGACGGAGAACAAGAAAAAGAATTAGTGGTCTTAAAAGGACAGTTAATAGAAAAACTGTTTGAACTTGTAAGTGGAAAAACATCTCAAGGTGTAATGAATACTTTTAAAGAAGTAATTATTCCTAAAGGTGCTAAGTTCACACAAAAGATGTTGGTTGATTTGGATTATAACAATATCAATCCTTCTAAGTGGACAACAGACAAGGAAAAGAACGATATGATTACTCGTTTGCTCACAAATCATAATGTGAAAATGAATGAGATTATCGCTTCTTACAAACGCAAGAAATTCCAAATTCAAATCGGTGATGAATTGCCAACTGGAATTATGCAATTAGCGAAAGTTTATATTGCTAAGAAACGTAAGTTGAAAGTGGGTGATAAGATGGCGGGACGACATGGTAACAAAGGTATTGTTGCGAGAATAGTTCGTGATGAAGATATGCCTTACCTTGAAGATGGAACACCTGTAGATATTGTGCTTAATCCTCTTGGAGTACCTTCTCGTATGAACTTGGGTCAGATCTATGAAACAGTTCTTGCGATGGCAGGTCAAAAGTTAGGGATGAAGTTTGCAACTCCAATCTTTGATGGAGCAACACTTGAAGAAATCGATTCTTACATCACAAAAGCTAATCTTCCTAAATTCGGATCAACGTATTTGTATGATGGTGGTACTGGAGATCGTTTCGATCAACCTGCTACTGTTGGTATCATTTACATGTTGAAATTAGGACACATGGTTGATGATAAGATGCATGCTCGTTCAATAGGACCATATTCATTAATTACGCAACAACCTCTTGGTGGTAAAGCACAATTTGGTGGTCAGCGTTTTGGTGAGATGGAGGTTTGGGCAATCGAAGCATTCGGAGCAGCGAATATCCTACAGGAGTTATTGACTATTAAATCTGATGATGTATTGGGTCGCGCGAAAGCTTACGAAGCAATTGTTAAAGGTGATAATATGGGTCAACCTGGAGTACCAGAATCATTCAATGTATTGTTACATGAACTTCAAGGATTGTGCTTGAAGGTATCTCTCGACTAATCAAAAGTTATACTCTCTCTGGGAAACCAGAGAGAGCTTATTTACTTAAAATTGTTTGGCTAACGTTTAGGTCATACCGAAAAAAACAACATGGCGATTAAAAAAGAACAGAAGTTAAAAAGTAACTTCACACAAATAACAATCAGCTTAGCAAGTCCTGAATTCATTCTTGAGCAATCAAGTGGGGAAGTGTTGAAGCCTGAAACAATCAACTACCGTACTTATAAGCCAGAGCGCGACGGATTATTCTGTGAGCGTATATTTGGACCGGTAAAAGATTGGGAATGCCATTGCGGAAAATACAAGCGTATTCGTTACAAAGGAATCGTTTGCGACCGTTGTGGTGTTGAGGTAACGGAAAAGAAAGTACGTCGTGAGCGTATGGGACATATTTCATTAACTGTTCCTGTTGCTCATATCTGGTATTTTCGTTCATTACCAAATAAGATCGGTTACTTATTAGGCTTACCTACTAAGAAGCTAGATTTGATTATTTATTACGAGCGTTATGTAGTTATTCAAGCAGGTATTAAAGCTGCTGATGGTGTTAATTACCTTGACTTCTTAACGGAAGAGGAGTATATCAGCATCATGGAAAATCTTCCAAAGGATAACCATCACCTTGATGATAAAGATCCAAATAAGTTTATAGCAAAAATGGGAGCAGATGCTCTTTATGATTTGTTATCTCGCTTAGATTTAGATGCACAAAGTTATAATTTGCGTCACCAAGCAAGTACGGAAACAAGTCAGCAACGTAAAAATGAAGCGTTAAAACGTCTTCAAGTTGTTGAAGCTTTCCGTCAAGCGAATAGCCATATAGAAAATCGTCCTGAGTGGATGATCGTAAAGGTGGTTCCCGTTATACCACCAGAATTACGTCCACTCGTTCCGTTGGATGGTGGTCGTTTTGCTACGTCTGATTTGAACGATTTATATCGTCGTGTAATCATTCGTAACAATCGTTTGAAGCGTTTATTAGAAATCAAAGCTCCTGAAGTAATCTTACGTAACGAAAAGCGTATGTTACAAGAAGCTGTGGATTCTTTGTTCGACAATAGCCGTAAGGTAAATGCAGTTAAGACTGAAAGTAATCGTGCTTTGAAATCTCTTTCTGATTCTTTGAAAGGAAAGCAAGGTCGTTTCCGTCAAAACTTACTTGGTAAACGTGTCGATTATTCTGCACGTTCGGTAATTGTTGTTGGACCAGAAATGAAACTTCATGAATGTGGTCTTCCTAAGGATATGGCAGCTGAGTTATTCAAGCCATTTATTATCCGTAAGATGATTGAGCGTGGTGTGGTTAAAACGGTAAAGAGTGCTAAGAAAATTGTAGATAGAAAAGATCCAATCGTTTGGGATATCCTCGAGAATGTATTGAAAGGGCATCCTGTAATGTTGAATCGTGCCCCAACTCTTCACAGATTAGGTATTCAAGCTTTCCAACCGAAATTAATCGAAGGAAAAGCGATTCAATTACATCCTTTAGTTTGTACTGCATTCAACGCCGATTTCGACGGTGACCAGATGGCCGTTCACGTACCATTAGGTAATGCAGCAATTTTGGAAGCGCAAATGTTGATGCTTGCATCTCATAATATCTTGAATCCTGCGAATGGTGCTCCTGTTACAGTTCCTTCTCAAGACATGGTACTTGGTTTATATTATATCACTAAAGCAAAACGTTCAACTCCTGATTTAATCGTTAAAGGTGAAGGTTTGATATTCTATTCACCAGAAGAAGTAGTTATCGCTTTCAATGAAGGTCGTGTTGAATTACATGCTTGGATTAAAGTGAAAACAAATGATATTGAGAATGGAGAAATCGTTTCTAAGATCATCGAAACAACTGTTGGACGTGTACTGTTTAATGAAGTAGTTCCTATCCGTGCAGGTTATATCAATGAATTATTAACGAAAAAATCTTTACGTGACATCATCGGACGTGTAATGAAAGCAACTGGTATTGCTTCTACTGCTCGTTTCCTTGATGATATCAAAGATCTTGGATTTAAAATGGCATTCAAAGGTGGATTATCATTTAACTTGAATGATGTTATTATCCCACCAGAGAAAGAAGTTTTAGTTGCAAAAGCAAATGAAGATGTTCTTGAAGTAATGAATAACTATAATATGGGATTCATTACGAACAACGAACGTTACAATCAAACAATCGATATTTGGAGTCGTACCAACTCACGTATCACTGATACGTTGATGAAGCAACTTTCAACAGATCGTCAAGGATTCAACGCGGTATATATGATGTTGGATTCTGGAGCTCGTGGATCGAAAGAGCAGATTCGTCAGTTAGGTGGAATGAGAGGATTGATGGCTAAGCCACAAAAATCTGGTTCTACTGGTGGTGAGATCATCGAAAATCCAATCTTATCGAACTTCAAAGAAGGTCTTTCAATTCTTGAGTATTTCATCTCTACCCACGGTGCTCGTAAAGGTCTTGCAGATACAGCCTTAAAAACTGCTGATGCTGGTTACTTAACACGTCGTTTGGTTGACGTTGCTCAAGATGTAATTATTAAAGATTCTGATTGCGGAACGCTTCGTGGTTTAGCAATGACAGCACTGAAGAATCAAGAAGAAATCGTGGAAAGTTTATTCGATCGTATTTTAGGTCGTGTCTCTGTTCATGATGTATTCCATCCACAAACAAATGAATTGCTTGTTAAGTCAGGTGAGGAAATCAATGATGATGTTGCTAAGTATATCGAAGAATCACCAATTGAAATGGTGGAAATTAGATCAGTACTTACGTGTGAATCTAAGCAAGGTGTTTGTGCGAAGTGTTATGGCCGTAACTTAGCTAGTGGTAGAATGGTTCAGAAAGGTGAAGCTGTTGGTGTAAT
>Ga0138292_1198483_pt1 | contig 12797 bp, 10 predicted proteins | sample S_140709_E_mt_FD_106913 | JGI IMG/M metagenome (GOLD analysis project Ga0138292, IMG submission 106913) | Freshwater microbial communities from Lake Simoncouche, Canada - S_140709_E_mt (Metagenome Metatranscriptome) | ecosystem: Environmental > Aquatic > Freshwater > Lake | place: Canada: Quebec... | reverse complement strand
TGTAGAGTGGAATGGACGTCGCTCAACGGATACAAGTTACACTAGGGATAACAGGCTTATCTCCCCCAAGAGAAAACATCGACGGCGGCGGTTGGCACCGATGTCGGATCATCGCAACCTGGTGCGGAAGTACGTCCCAAGGGTTGGGCTTAAGTGGGAAGCCCACCTCAAGATGAGTACTCTCACTACAAAAAGTAGGTAAGGTCACGGGCAGAACACCCGTTAATAGGCTTTATGTGGAAGTACAGTAATGTATGAAGCAAAGAAGTACTAATAGACCGAGGGCTTGACCTCTATTCAATTTTGTTATTGCTAATTCTCTTCCTTTTTGCAGTCTTCAGGGTTTTGTCAAGTTAAAACTCAGATTTCAAAACTTGATTTTTGACTTTTGACTTTTGACTGCCCAACGGGCTTTCCTGGTGTCTATGGCGCGGTGGAACCACACTGATACCTTCCCGAACTCAGAGGTGAAACGCTGCTGCGGCGACGATAGTTTAGGGGTAGCCCTACGTGAAAATAGCTCGATGCCAGGTTTATTATTAGAAGAGACTGCTCATTCCGTTTATTATGGAGTGGGCTATCTTGTTTTGGTTACCCATGGGATTGTCGTCTGGAATTTTCATTTCATCCCTGATATGAAATCAACTAATATTCAGCACACAAAGTATTTTGTATCCCCATTTGATCGTTGTTTAAAAAATGAATGGTCATCGAAATGGAAAAGCACACCGTGGCGAAATTGCGGTTTTTACAGGAATCAACGCGCCCTACGAACCACCCAACACACCAGATTTACAGGTGGAAACTTTTGAACTTGCCATCGAGGAGAGTCTAGAACAGCTACTTGAATACGTGGAAAATAAGTTCACTATCAGCAAACAATAATAATTTTTACCAAATCAACATCAACTCAAGATTTAAAACAAATCCCCGTAAAACATCTTCTTCTGATTATGATACTTTATCTAGAACCTGGATTAGTTTCCAAATATCCCGGTTTCAAAATAGCTTATGGTCTGATCCGTGATGTCAGTAATACTCAAAATTCCCCTGAAGTTGCTAAACTTATTGAAAATTTACCAGTTTATGTAAAAGCAAATGAGCAAGAACTTCTATCCCGTGCCGATAAGATGAAACGGTTCTATAAAAAAATAGGCTCTAAAAATAGGTACCACATTTTATCTCTTTTAAAATCTACTCTTAATGGAAGAAACTATCAAATAATTAATCCTGCTGTAGACTTGGTATACGCTGTGGAGTTACATCATGGTGTATTGATGGGTTTACACGATTTAGATCAACTTCAAGAAAATATTTATGTAGGAGTGGCTCAAGGAGTAGAAAAACTGGATCATATTTTTCAAGGAAATATTACGTTGGATCCAGGAGCTATTTTTTTAAAACATGATAATATTGTAATAGCTTCAGTGTCAGATGGTCCAGATAAAAATACGAAAGTAACAGAAAAATCCCAAAATATTTTAGTGATTGCATTTGGATCTCCCGAAGATTCAGAAGCATTGCTAATGGCAGCGATGGCAGAAACTAGCCAACTATTTAAAGATTATAATTTAGGCAAACCAGAAAACATTGACATCAAAATGGCCTAAAGGTTATTATTTCGGTTCTTCCGTACCTGTTATGCCAAATATGAGTTTATTTACCCCATAACCCATATAAATAAAGGGTTTCATGGTTTTTTAATGCCAAATTTATGTTAAATTAACCGATGAATTAACGTATAATGTGTAGAAAAAACTTTCCAGAAAATATCCAGAAAAATTATGAACAATCAAGAATTAGTAATAGCACCAGATTTAATTTTATACAACGCTAAAATTATTACAGTGGATGAAAACTTTACCATTGCGGAAGCAGTGGCCATCAAAGATGGCAGATTTGTCGCTGTGGGAACAAACCATCACATCCTATCTTTAGCCAAAGAAAGCACTAAAAAAGTTGATTTACAAGGAAAAACTGTTATTCCCGGTCTGATCGATGCTCATTTCCGCCTACTAGATCGAGCAACCGCCCAAAAATACGGCGCGAATATTTCTCTGGCCGGAAGTGTAGACGATATTCTGGATGCGGTGAAAGAAGCAGCCGCAAGAATACCTAAAGGTCAGGTAATTACCAGTAATTCTGGTTGGTTTCCGCAAATGCTTAAGGAGGGAAGAGATCCCACTAAAGAAGAACTAGATACAGTTGCTCCCGAACATCCGGTTATATTGCGAGGGGAATATATTTATCTCAATTCATTAGCTCTTAAACAATTTAATATTACTAAAGATACCCCACAATTAGAATACGGTTGGCTCGAAAAAGATCCCCGCACCGGTGAGCCAACAGGTGTATTGATGGGGGATGCTGCTAAACTCGTTAACGGTGTTCATCTCAAATTTAGTGAAGAACAGAAAAGTGATGCTCTACTTTGGGCATTGCAAGAGTGTAGTAAAGCAGGTATAACTAGCATTAGAGAAGGGGGTATTTCTATCCCGGATCTACGCCTCTATCATCAACTTTATCGCCAAGGTAAACTACCTATTCGTGTCTCAGCACAACTATCTCTAAATATGTCCTTACCTCTTGCTGAGATTTTGCACAACTTCGAGCAATATTATCTTAATAATCCTTTTGGCGATCGCTGGTTACAAGTAGACCGAGCTAGTTATATTTTTGCTGATGATGAATACAATCGCAGCAACTTAAGCACTCCTATTTATAATCAGCGTGTACCACAAGAGCGAGTGCGTCGTTTTCACAGTACCCGGGATGGTAGTCAGGAAAAAGTTGAGCAAATCATCACCGGTATGGCAAAATTGGGTATTAGTGGAGGGATTTTGGCCGGGGGAGATCAGGCAATCGATGAGGTATTAGATATTCTTGAGCGTGTCAATGATATTTATCCTCTGTCCGATCGACGTTGGGTAATCTCCCAATTGTTCTACCCGAAAGAACGACATTTGTCCAGGATGAAAAAACTCGGTGTAGTTCTGACACCTATGTGGCATCATTATTATTATTATCCGGCTCTTGAAGTTTATCACAGTAAAATCGTAGCCCAAACAATGGATCCCTTTAAAATGTTAGTTGAAAGTGGTGTCACTGTTGGGTTAGGGAGTGATATTTCTAGTATTCCCTTAAATTACTTTACTGCTATTTATTTTCTGCATACTCGTAACAGTTGGAAATGGGGAAAAGTTAATCCTGATCAGGGAATTTCGCGGGAACAAGCACTGCGTCTTCTCACTATTAATAATGCTTATGTCACCTTTGAAGAAAAAGAAAAAGGCTCAATTGAGTCGGGTAAATTAGCAGATTTATTGATTTTATCTGATGATATAATGACCGTTCCTGCTGAAAAAATTCCCTTGATTAAACCTTTAGTTACTATGATTAATGGTCAGGTAGTATTCGGAGAAAAAATGTAATCAATTAACCTTTTTACAAGGTTTTGGCGGTATTAAGCGAATATCTGGTATAAAATATCAACCTAAAAAATCCCTAGTAGATCTCTGTTATCCTCTAAACACCGTAAAATCGCAGGTAAAGCATAATTAATCTCATTTTCCATTGTCATAGAGTAGGCTAATTCTCGTCCTGCTTCCCCAATTTTACGAGCTAATTCGTCATGGCTTTTCAAGTACAGAACGGTTTCTTCCAAATTGGAAAAATCCGGTTCAATGGGTACATGATTTTCCCAGGGAATCAGTCTATTATGAAACCATTGCCTAAACCCTCGTTCTGAATTAACTTTAAGTACGGTACTGCCTGTTAACAACCGCAAAAATAAGCCCGTCCAAGTGCTACCATGACCATCAATGTCAATTAAATATTTATATTTTACTTGATCAATCGCTGCCGTGTAGGCCGCAGTTAAGCCACTATTTTTGATTTCTGCAATAACTTCCTCTGAAGAAAAACGGTTAGTAATGCGTGTAATTTTTAGATCAAATAAATCCTTATTAGCTAGTTCAGTCGCTAATTGACATAGGCGAAATCTGGGCATCATTCGCCATTGGTGATCATGCTCTTTATCCCCCGTTGATGAACCTCGCCAATAGACAATCCCTTGACGATCATTCCAAGGAATAGACTGGGTTACTAATTGGTCTTTAAAATCTTGATAGCCTGATCGATAAAGAAAATCAGAATCAGGCAAAAGTAGATGATGAGAAAACCTGCTATCATAACAAAGAATACTGCCAGAACCTCTACCTTTATCGCCATAAAAAAAGGGGGCAATACCTGATCTGCCGGGATATTTTTCCCCAAATTTATCTAAGAACATTGCCAAAGGCAATAATCTAGGCAGAATCATTTTGACACTTTGATTAACATTCAGTTCATCCTCGATCAAAAAAGGGTATTTTCGGCCTTGCTCAACCCTCATAATCAAAAAAGAGAAACTCCCGTCACTGTCAACCTTAATTAATTGAGTGATTTGTCTATCTAGTAGTTTTTCAATTGATGGAATCAGACGAATTTCTCGAAGCTTGAGAAAATAAGGATATTTACAGAGTAAGTCTTGTTCCTCTTGCTCAATTCTAAAATATCCTTGTTTGATCAGACGTTCATCAATTAGATTTAGTAGCGAGTGATCGAACACATCCATTAAATAAGTAGAACCACTCGGTTGAGTGATCGGTTTTTCTGGCGGAATAACCTGAAACCCTTGATTTACAATCATTGCTATAGCGTTTCCCAGTCTAATGAAGTACAAAACTATCTGCGTTTATCTTCTTACATCTGCGGTCAATTATTACTGCTTGTACCTCACTTGAATGGGAATAGCTATAATTAAGAGCAGTTGTGAATGATTTAAGCTTAATCTTCATGCCAACGATGAAATTTAGGCGTCCCCTCCTTGGCAAGTTTTTCCCGTGCTTTGTTCCACTGACGATCCCATTCTAGCGGATCTTGTAGTTCTGTTTCAGGATGTTGATAACTACGGGCAACAAAACCAGGGAAAAATTCCCGCACTTTCGGCTGATTAGTGGGATTATAACGACAGTCAAAACTCCATCTAACTTCTTGACTATAGTTAGGATAGGATGCGTGAATTGTCCGTTTATCCATGAATAAGACGCTACCCTGTTTAACCGGGACTGGTACGGGTTCTCCAGCAATTTTTAAGTATTCTGTTGGAATATAAGGTCTACCCTGATCTAAACGATGTAGTAGTAAACCTAAATGATGACTACCAGGCCAAACACATAAACAACCGTTTTCAACCGTTGCATCCTTCATAGGAAACCAGACAGTTAACATTTGTGTCTCATCTGCTTCTGGCAATAAACCAGCATTATCCTGATGAATTAAGGTTTTTCCTAATAGTAAGCGCCCCATACTATCGTGAGGGGTTAAATGTTCTGGGGGTTTAATGCGTGTATACAGAATAGGAGCCGCGTAAATTTCCCCACCAATAATGGATTCTATGGCATCTAATAGGCGTTTGTGTCGTAAAGCTCGAAACACCGCAGGACCAGCCCAATAGGGGGTATTTTCCCTAAGACCTTCTACAGGTAAAGAAGGGTTAAAATATTGATCATGTACCTTACCGCTATCTTGATAAATGGCGATCAAACGTTGCTCAAAAGGCAAATCCCCATACAAAGATTTAATTTGACCTTGGGCGTAAAGTTCTTGAGCTAGACGCTCTAAAACCCCTAAATACTCTTCAATAATTGGCGATAGATCGGTTTCGGAATCAAAAATATTATCAATGACCAAATAACCGCGATCGCTAAATTCTGCCACTTGTTCTTGGGTTAATAATGTCATGATTTTTGTTTAAGGTAATTTACCACCATGATCACACCAGTGTCTTATCGCCTCATCTGGTAACATTTCCTTATGGATTAGATCCCACCGTTTTTCTTGTTCAGGTGTAAATAAATCTCCATAAGATCCTACTTTTCCCTTACGAATCATTCCCCCCTTATTAATAATAGGAATATTTAAAGGAATTACTCGCGGCTCAAACTTTTGGGAATTTTCTTGCATCCATTTAAAACCACATTTTTCTATAATACCAGGCCATTGTTCTGATGATATTTCCAACTTAAGAAAACTAGCAATCTTTTGGAGATTTCCCTCAAGATCAGCCTTAATATCACCATAATGGATAAAAAGCACATTTTCACAATGACGATAAGGCAACCAAGCATTAACACAGTTCCAATAAGAACGCCATTGCCCTAAATAGCAATCCAAAAAAACATCAAAAGAAGGAAATGGAAAGGGTCGGCCTCCCCAAAGTTCTCTAAACTCTTCTGTGGTATTATTGCGATAATAATAAAAAGAAACTAAAGAATCTTTCCCATTCCGCACCGGAATAATATATTTAACCTCTCTTTCAAAGGGCAATTTAGGGGGGGATGCATGAGTTTTAATAGCCCGGCAAGAGTATTTTTTAAATACGCCATTTTGCCATTTTTCTAGTCTTTCTAGATCTTCTTGCCCTGGGTATTCTACAAATTCTGGACGAGGACATTCCTCATTAATATCCTCAAAGTCAGCATCTCCCCCCGTGCGGAGTTGATGGACAATATTCTGCATCCAGGTTGTGCCTTGTTTAGCGGCAGATGAGATGACAACATCACCATCTTTCCAGTCAAATAAATCGAAAATAGTAGAAGACCAAGCTGGCGGCAGATACTTTTCACAATTGTGGTCAGTCATAGTCATTGAATTAATTTAAACTAAATTTTGCTTGTTGTCGGTAAATTTTCGGTAAATTGTAAGGTTTGAAGTTCTAGATATCTTCCTCCTTTAGTAATTAGTTCAGTATGAGTTCCCATTTCTACAATTTTCCCTCCTTCTAAAACTACAATTAAATCAGCATTTTGAATCGTAGAAAGTCGGTGAGCAATTACTAAGCTAGTACGTCCTTTTAATAGCTCATTTAAAGACTCTTGAATCAGTTTTTCTGACTCAGTATCGAGAGCAGAAGTAGCTTCATCAAGAATAACAAAATGGGGATTTTTTACCAGGACACGAGCAATAGCTAAACGCTGTCGCTGACCTCCTGATAACTTTACTCCTCTTTCACCCACAATAGAATTATATCCATTAGGAAAACTGATAATAAAATCATGGGCATTAGCTGCCTTAGCTGCTGCTTCAATTTCAGCATCCGTAGCATCTAGCTTACCGTAAACAATATTATCACGGATGGTTCCATAAAGAAGTAAAGTTTCTTGAGAGACAATTCCTAAATGCGATCGCAACGAATCCAAAGAAATATCGCGTAAATCATGCTCATCCATCAAGATTCTACCCTGTTTAGGGTCATAAAAACGCGCAGCTAGTTTAGCAATTGTACTTTTTCCCGAACCTGAAGATCCAACTAAGGCTACAGTCATACCTGGTTGAATGTCAAGGTTAAAATTATGGAGAACTGTTTTACCCTGATGGTAAGCAAAACTTACATTTTCAAACCTTATCCTACCCTGAACATTAGTCAGATTAATCGCATTTTCTCGTTCTTTAATTTCTGGTTCCATGTCCAAAATGGCAAAAACACGCTCAGAACTAGCGATCGCTTTTTGTAAAATATTTGTCACCTTACTAAAACGGAGAATTGGGCGACTAACCTGATTGGTATAGGCAAAAAATGCCGTAAATTGCCCAACACTTAGCTTATCTGCTATTACTGCCCAAGAGCCTACCACTAAGACTATCAAACTAGCAATAATATTAATCGTATCAATGGTAGGAACAAAAATAGACCATAAACGAATCGCCTTAACATTCACCTCCATGTAATTGCGACTTTGCTCAGAAAACCGATTTGTTTCATACTTTTCATTACCAAAAGACTTAATAGCATTAATATTAGACAAAGTATCTTGAATATGATTATTAATATCCGCTGCTTTATTCTCTACCTCTTGATAAGCAGTCTGGATAAACTTACTAAACACTTGAGTAATATAAATCTGCAAAGGCCAAGTTGCAATTAGAATTAATGCTAACTGCCAATTGGTTTTTAGAAAATAAATAATGATCGCCAAAACTGTAAAAACATCAACTAAAAGTTCGGAAAGATCTGACGAAATTAAAGTGCCAATTGTATTAACATTTTCTGCTAATCGTGACATCAAATCCCCTGTTCTTTGATTGTCAAAAAAACTAATAGATAACTTTTGTATATGTTGATATAAATCGCTGCGGATACCTTCTACTATTTTTTGACCAAACAAAGACATCAAATAGATCCGAAAATAATCAAGTATTCCTCTAAAAATAGCGACTAAAAGAATAGCTGTTGCTATCCAAGGTAAAAGAATTATATTTTTCTCTGGGATTATTATATCAATAGAGTAGCGAACAATTTGGGGAATAAGAACCTGAAAAATAGACAGACAGACAATGATAAATAATCCAACCACAAAAACTAACTTGTTTTGCCAAATATAGGAAAACACAAGCTGGAACAGCTTCTTAAATCCGGCTCGTCCGGTTTTTTGCTCGGTGTCATTACTGACAAATTGTAGAACGACATTTGCTCTCATTTTATTTTTTACCGTACTAAATTAGGGGGAAAACTTACTTCATAATCTTGATCCTGATAAACAACTTTACCCCCTACCAAAGTTGCTAAAGGTTTTAATTCTAAAATCTCCTCATCTGGTACAGTCAAATAATCTCCCGAAAGAATTACTAGATCGGCCAGTTTTCCGGGTTCAATAGATCCCTTAATTGACTCCTCAAAAGTGAGATAAGCGGAATTTAGAGTATACATTTGTAAAGCCTGTTCTCGAGTTACAGCGTGTTCAGGACCAATGACTCCCCATTTTTTAGTCTGGCGGGTAACAAAAAAATAAATCCCTTCAAATGGACTAGGGGGAATCTTAGAATAATCGCTTCCTCCAGCCACCATAATACCCTCTTCTAACCAGTCTTTAGCCGGGAACAGATGAGCGGCTTTTTTAGGACTATGATACAGAGCAAAAACGGGGTAGTACATATAGGGGTGATACTGCATCGCTACGACTAAATCCAACTCTTTGACTCTTTCAATATGCCGAGATTGACCATAATGGGCATGATCTAATACCCAGCGCTTACCCTGAAGGGAGGAAACTTGATCAGCAGCAGCAAAAGCATCTAACAAAATATCTACAGCCACATCGCCACCAGCGTGTACCAAAGGTCGCCACCCCAACTTATTGAGGGTGATACAGATTTGATTCAGTTTTTCACATGATAGGCGCTGAATACCTCGATAGTTAACTTGACCTTCTCCCACGAGGGGAAGGGTAGAATAAGACCAACTATTGAGCATTCCATCAGTAGATTGATCAACCCAAAGTTCACTCACCCCATTAACCCTTAACCATTCATCCCCAAATGGGGGACGTATTCCCCAACCGCCAAGTTCCTTTTCCAGTTCCTCTACAGATAAGTTGACGTGATCAACATTAACATCCATCGCTATCCGCAAAGTTAGTTCTTGATTTTGCCAAAGTCGCTGATAAGCAACCATTTCGTAGGGTTGTAGGGAGGGATTGCGAATACTTGTAATTCCCGCTGAGTTGGCTAAACGTTGAGCCCAAAGCACTGCTGTATAAAGCTGATTTTCTGTAAATACGCCAATGTCTCCAGTAGCAGTAGAACCTTGGGAGAGTAGTAATCTTTGCGCTGTGCCTGCAAAAACTCCGGTTAATTCTCCAGTTTCAGGATTGCGGCCAATAATGCCCTTTGGTGGGTTGGGGTGATCTTTAGTGATGCCACACAGTTCCATCATCTTTGTATTAGTATGACGGCCATCCTCAAAGGTGAGAACTACTGGATTATTTGGACAAACTCGATCCAGTTCTTCTAAGGTAGGGGTTCTCCCTTCATCTAATAATTCTGCTGCACAACCGGCATTACTGATAATTATTTCTCCAGTCCCTATTTCTTTGGCTTTAGCTACCAGTGCATCTAGGATTTGCGGTACTGAGGTAAATTGATCTAAACGTATCCCCGTGTAGGCACGGGCTGCCCGGTTCATAAAATGATGGTGAGAATCATTCAAACCAGGAATTACTGTTTTTCCGTTTAAGTTGATTTGGGTGGTATTTTCTCCGGCTAATCTCTTAATAGTTTCATTAGAACCGACAGCCAGAATTTTAGTATCTTGAATAGCAACAGCCTGGTGAATGGAAAAATCCCGATCAACAGTCAAAATCTTGCCGTCGTAGAAAATTAGATCGGCATAACTGTCAGTTCTTAACATTAAGTATTGCTCCTTATTATTGATTAAATGGGTAATTCTTGCTCTAGTTTAGTCCGCAGAGCAATAATTTCTTGACAAATAGGATCGATATCCTTGGCGTGAAAACCTGGTGCCAAAGATGGGGCAAATTCCATCAATTTCTCGCAAGCAGTGGCACTAAAAGCGGAAAAGCCGTTTTCATCTATGATAGCTGCACCCATATCATAACCCCCTTGTTTATTCAGAGCGATCGCTTCTTCTTCGGTACAGTCAGCTGGTAGATCTAACTCAACTTTACCATTTTGGATCATGACCGGATAGCCCCCCGGTAATCCATTGGGACCTGGTACATGAGTCATCACGGGGGTATTTCCTAGTAAGGCTGTGAGGACTTCAGCGCTATTTGTCCCCACTAATTCATTAATAATCTTGCCTAAATCGTTGACTGAACGCAGATCATAAAAAGCGTCAGCTAAGGTTTTTTCGACATCAGGGACTTCTTTGCCGTCAATCCAAACTCTTGGCCCGTCTACATCGGAGTGAGTTTTGCCAAGTATTTTAAAATAATGATAAAGATGACCGATAATTTGTAACTTATGTTCCGGTTGGGGATAGCGCCAGCGCATACAACCGGCAAACATAGCCACATTACCAATACCAGAAGTAATGGGCAAACCTAAGTATTTGAGAATAGGATTAACATGATCTGGAAAACAAGCATTAACTAGAATCACAGCTGGACTCATTTCCTTAACAATAGTGGCGACTCGTTTCACCAATGCCACCTGTGTAGGCACAATAATAGCATTCCCAGCAGCCCAGACGAGTTGTTTCCATCGCGTTGGTTTTGATGCCCCAAGAAAATCCCAAGGAGATTGTAAGGATGCAGTTTGAAAGATCACACGGGGAGAATATTTGGCAATTTTTTCACCTATATCACTTTCACTATCCCAGTCAATAGTATCCCCCACAAATCTAACCCGATGATTTAACGCACCGGACATAGCGTTAGCGAGTGCTACCACAATATCAACTCTAGACTGATCACGGCCTAGTACAGCCACTCTCAGGGGTTCTGATGACATTAATGCCAATGCTCGGCAGGTTGTCTCACACACTGAACCCGAACCCATAATTAAAATGTCAAAACTCATTAATTGTTCTCCTCAACTAAGAAAGTTACTTGATTATATACTCAGATGTTTCTCGTCGTACTTGTCCAAGAAAGCGTGTTACATTAGTTCCACTTGTTCCAGATACCCCCGTCTCTTTTTTTCTAGCCTGTTTGACTACATAATTGACACTGATTTCCAGATGTTTTTTCCGGAAGGCATCTAAAAGCTCAACACTTTGATTGTATAATTCTTTAAGTCTTGAATAATCCGGTTTTTTATGGAGGATATATTCTCGCAAAGATGGGCCAGCTTCAAGTTCTGCTAGAAATTGGCGATGTTTTACGGGCATATACTCACGCATTCGCCGCAAAAATTGACCTCCTTGATCTTGATGATCGATACTGAAAGCAATATCAAAGGCATGGAACAAGGAACACTGGGCTGCACTAGCAGCAATCCACATTTGCGGCTGATTGCTCACTCCTTCATAAAAGACACCGGGATCTTTCCAAGCATCTAAAATGGGACGTAAGCGATTGTAGAAAATATAAGGGTCGCATTTTTCGGTTAAGCGTTTTAAGGTTGCGATCATTTTTTCCTGTACTGCTATGATCTCGGTTAGATTCTGCTCTATGGTAACTCCATCGTCAGAAGTAATCGCTGATTGGATTTCAGTCATGGCCTTAACTGCTGGGCCTCCCTTAGCTTCGATCACCACCATATTCAGATAAAACCAGTGTTCATCTTGACTCCCTTGGTAAGAGCGGGAAATGGCTAGGTTGTCTAAGTCTATTGGTTCGGACGGATCAATGCGAAACCAATTGTAAAGCATCATCGAGAAATATGTAAATACTGGGGGTAGTCCTACTTTCTGCGCCACATACCACAGGGGCATGGCGATATTGCGCGGTAAAATAGATGCCTGTTCTGTTTCACCCATGATATAGGCATTAGCCATAACTGACAGCAAAAGAAAAGCACGGTAAAGTTGTCGCTTATTTTCTAGAGCAACTGGATCGAGAATTGGCATTTTGTCTAAGACCTGACGTATTTTCCCCGCTGTCAGCAAAGCGGGAACTTGTGCGCTTATCTCTTCCCAAGCTATAAAGGCTGGTGGTAATTGTGTCAGAGGATCTTCTGAGGGGAGAAAGCCGCGCACTGGGTCAATTTCATAAGCAGATAAATTAATCATTTTGTTCACGCATCAAATAGGATTGCTATATTCTAGGCAGGATAAGGCTTTTATTCATAGTGATCCCAATGTGAGAATCTCTGAGGAAGCAACCTGATGGTAATAATACCGCATGGTATCAGGAAACTGTAGGGCAATTTGTCTGATTTTTGTTTTAGCTTCTAAACTCATTGCATCATACCCATACTCTTCCCATAACTGAACAATTTTACAAACAATAAGTTTCAGTTGTTCTAGCAGATCACTATCTAGTTGTTCCAAATGAGTACAGAATTTATGTAGG